>ENA-UOUE01001785-UOUE01001785.1-compost-metagenome-genome-assembly--contig:-NODE-1785-length-12171-cov-3.474698_pt1 | contig 12171 bp, 9 predicted proteins | sample MGYA00238146_ERZ747223 | MGnify/ENA primary metagenome ERZ747223 (study PRJEB28781, sample SAMN06268865) | compost metagenome | isolation source: single cell | place: USA: California, Emeryville, Joint... | reverse complement strand
GATTAAGATTGAATACCCAGCGTCAATCATGGCCAAGAAACTGTGGGCATTACTCTCTCAATGCTCTAAAAATCGAACTTTTTCCAATACTTATGGTCCACTCGATCCCGTACAGATCACCAATCTGACTAAATATTTGTCGACTGTCTACGTCAGTGGGTGGCAGTGCTCTTCTACAGCCAGTGTAACGCACGAACCCGGACCTGACTTTGCAGATTATCCCGCAAACACAGTTCCTCAGAAGGTAAAAATTTGTGAGCAGTAATATCTTTAATTAAATTTTAATCATGAATAGGTCCAGCAATTGTTCAAAGCACTCTTGTTCCATGACAGGAAACAGAACGAAGCTCGCTCGAGAATGACTGAGGAGGAAAGAAGAGAGACTCCTGTCCACGATTACCTTGCACCCATCGTTGCAGATGCAGACACAGGCTTTGGAGGAGTCACTTCAACAATAAAACTGGTGAAAATGTTTATCGAAGCCGGAGCTGCTGGTATCCATCTTGAAGACCAACGAGCGGGTGCAAAAAAGTGTGGTCATATGAGTGGGAAGGTAGTTTAGAGCAACCACTGTTACTGAAGATTTTAAACCTTAATATTTTTTAATAGGTTCTAGTCTCAACTTCAGAGCATGTCAGCAGATTGAAAGCTGCTCGAGTCCAAGCAGATATTATGAACTGTGAGCTAGTTATCGTTGCCAGGACCGACGCACTCTCAGCAAGACTGATTGACAATAATTCTGATATTATAGACCAGCCATTCATTCTTGGGGTCTGAAAGCTGACCGGAAAAGAGCTGAATACTTATGTTGAATCAGGAGTACATGCTATCAAGAAGACCTTTAACATCGAAGTTCGTGATAAAGTAGTTTTTCTAATTTTTCCAAGGCAGATTACTCAAATTATCTTCAACAAAATTTTTAGGTGCTCCAAGAATGGAATCAAAAGGCCCCCCAAATGGGACTCAGAGCCGCACAGAGCTTTGCTCAAAGACTTGGCTTTGTCTTTGACTTTGATTGGGATCAATGCAGGACCGAAGAAGGCTATTACCAGATCAATGGATGTATCGATCTGTGTGTGGCAAGAGCACTAGTAACTATCCCTAAAGCTATCATTGGAATAATATGTCTTCGAATTTTTCAGCAATACTCTAAACACTGTGATATGCTGTGGATGGAAACTCCCACTCCAAGGCTCGACGTCGCGAGAGAATTCTCTCAAAGAGTCAAGGCTGTCTATCCTAACAAGTTCTTATGCTATAATCTATCTCCAAGCTTCAATTGGGACGCTGGACATCTCACAGATAATGACATCCGAAATTTCTGCACTGAGTTGGGAAAACTTGGATATTGCTGGCAAGTAAAACTAATTTTCTCAATTAATAGTTAGTGATATTATTTATGGGGCTTTAGTTTATTACTCTCGCAGGATTCCATATGAATTCGTTGGTATCTGAGAAATTCTCTAAAGATTTTGCCCAGAGACACATGCTTGCATATGTTCAGAAAATCCAACGCAAGGAGAAAAAACATAAGGTGGACCAACTGAAACATCAAAAGTAAATATAATGACTTGAAACAAACTTTCAAAAAACTTGTTAGGTGGTCTGGCGCTGAGTTGGCTGATAGACAGATCGATGCAGTAACTGAGAGTAAATCCTCGACTCTATCAATGGAAAAAGACAGTACTGAGCATCAATTTAGCAGCGACCTTAGACCCAAATTGTAGATCCTGATTCCCAATATTCTTTGCTGATCCTATGATATTTGCTATTGTTGTTTCGTTTTACTCTTAAAATCTTCATTGGATAAAAGTTATTGATAGTTACTTACTCCAGCACTCACTACCCTCATTCATAACATACTACATTATAATTTTCACTCACCTATCAAATGACAGCAATTTGTAGTCTATGGACAGATTCGAATTGAATGAGTTGACAAGGATTGTTGGATTTCAACTTGTTTAATTATCAACTATAGAGTAAAAAGCTCTTTCAATAATTCTGCGGCATCGTCAACGGGTACTCGAGCTTCTTTCATTCCTTGGGGGAAATCTAAATTCAAAAAACCATGTGGAAATTCGTTGTACACAACCATTTTCAAGTTTGGCTGATAATTACTAGGAGATGAATGAAATTAATTAGAGCGCAAGCATTCCTATTATTTACTTTGCTCTATCAATAAACTTCCATGAGATATCATGCAGCGGATCCTTGGAGCCCACCATTAATCGAGTTGGTGGTATTTTGCTAAGCAACTAATAAACATTCAGGACCATTTTCACGTTCTTATTTTACCTCCGGAGAAGCTAGAATTGGACTAAGGAAAGGATCTTTTTCTGGATCAGCTCCTTCGGGAATATAAGAAACAACACAAAGCTTCAAGAAAGTATAGTTTAGAATAGGCTCATCCAGCGCGAGCAAGTAGCTAGGGGTGAAGTGTTTCGGATCTAAATTTAAAGCTAATGAGTCATCAAGAGTAAGATCATCTCGCTCCAAAAACTTACCTGGGTAAACCAACAGCAGTCCATCAGGTATTCGCTTGCCGGTCTTGATAGCAAGCAAGGCGAGTGCTAGGGAAAAGTTAATAAAATAAACTAATATCTATATATATCGTTTTAATACCCAGAGCTAGGTTGCCGCCTGCCGAATCTCCTACAACGATGATTTTGCTGGTTTTCACTCCTACAATTATTGACATTGAATGAATGTACATTTGATGATATGGTGTGATTACCAAGAATCTCTTCGGAATGATCAATCAGCCAGTTATAGACTTGCCAGCAGTCATCAAGCGCAGCTGGATACGGGTACTTCGGAGCCAGTCGATAATCCAACGAGAAAAGCGGCTTTTTAACTAAATTAGCCCACCTTCTTGTATACGTTTGATGGGAATTAGAGGACATGGTAACAAATCCACCGCCATGAATATGTAATATCAAACCATCGAAGCTCGGGTCGTTCGGATCGTACTGAACTCCCCACAGCTTGTTTAACATAGAGGAAGGGTTGAGATCTAACGAAGGCCTCGCGACTTCAGGGAGGTATTTATGGCTCAGAATTCGCACGGGGATTTTAGATTCTGTTTTTTGTTAGCAGATCATCCATATTTCTATTTTGGTTGGCAGCTTGTTGCAAGGGCTGCGAGTCGCCTTCGTCTAACCAGCCTGGAGTTATCATATTTAGTGTCCCTTCTCCAAGCTGAGCCTTAACCTTTCGAAGCTCCAAAGATGGCACGGCGCGACTAATGTACAAAATTCTGTGATATTTGATAGGAGGAAGAATCGCTCCCATTGCCCCACTAACAACACTGGTTTCAAGGAGACCATAGAACTGAGGGATAAAGTTATAAAATTTCGAAGGAATGTAATTTACTTTGAGCGTCAAGTCCAAGTCCAGAGCAGAAATAAACAACTCTGCCTCTCTAGTCGCCTGTGCCTCTCGAAATGAAAAATAAACGGCTCCGACCGCTCCGGCAATATTCTTCAACAGTAGATTCTGTTGTTGTTTGCTTTTAGAGAGCATTGCTAGCGCCAATATGATTGACTTACAAAAATTTTTATAAGACTTTGTGACTTGGCCTGGCTGTGCAACTTCCTTTAGAAAATACTTTAGGATTTCAATAGAGTTGTAGGCTCACCTTATATTTAACCAAACCATGGAGATTTGTCCATCGACTCCCAGACTTCTCATGTGCGAAGATGTCTTCTTTGCTATAGCAAACAGCATGAGGAATATAATCTACAATTGACGCAATTTTTGCTGTGACAATTTGCAAAGTTGCAATGTCATCGAGATTTTTTATCTTTTCGTTCTTTGTTTGATAGAGGTTATATACTGCTACGAGTAAGTTAGCAAGACGACTGTGTAGTAAGAAATTTAGAGTGGATTCCAGCGTGATAAATGACACGTCGTCGATGCTTTTCGCAGGAATTGCATACAGCTTAAGGAATGAATATTTCGAGGCCAATTTTTCAACACTTTCGGGACTAGCAGAGTGCTGAGTGGAAATTTCGAAAAACTCTGCAATGAAATTGAGTTGACCTTTAAGTATGATCAGTAAATCTTTAAGACGTGTGAATATTGTTTTCGTCTTTTCATCATCTCTTTCTGATTCAATTTCTGTGAGCATTATGTTGACATCGTCAATGAGGTCGATTGATAATTTTAAAGTTCGTTTCACTCCTTTGATTGAAGCCATGATGGTTTGGGAGAGACTCCCTTTGATTCTTGTTTGTTGAGTTTCTTCAATTTTTGTTATTGTTTCACCTTTGTTTTCTAACACCGGTGCCAAGTTAGGACCTTCTTCTTCACAGGTCCTCTCAGCGTGATACAGATGGTCTTCCTTGAGAACAGTTTTTCTCAGTTGGTCAAGATCGGCAGCTGTTTGAGTCTCAGAGTTCATTCTGATGATTTCTTCTTTATCGAAAAAATTGCTGCATATCTAGTTTAAAAATGCGTAATTTTTTTTTTAGTTTAACGAATAATAACCAGAGCGAAGAGCTACTGACAACATCTTTGATTCGATTACTATGTTTGAGGAATATAAAGGGAGTTATGAAGGGAATTATGGAGAGAATAGAACAAATTGTTTTATGGTAAAGCAAGCTTGTTGATAGCGATTTTTTTGTTGTTGTTCTTATTGGAATTTTAGTTAGTTCAATCGCCAGCAAAAAGATCCTGCAGCATGAATTAGCATGTAAATATGAGAGTTTAAAAAATTCTGTCAACAAGGTAGGGAAACCTCCTTAAAGATGTGTCTGCCTAAGAAAGGGACTGAATTCGATAAATTGAATTTAATCTTTCAGATCATCTTTATCTACTAGCAACCAAGTATTAGACAAATCGCAAGGAATTTCGGAAGTAGAGAGCTAATTATTATCGTGAGTCAAATAACCAAAACGAGATCTTTTATTAACCTTATTATAATATGGATCAACATACTTGATATCTATTTTGCAATACATCAGATACCCGTAAATCATCTTTACAAATTTTGTCCCACAAATTCAGCCTTGAAAGATTCTCTATCTCATTTCTCCTTATTGAAATTTAATGGCATTCATAGACAACTGACTACGAATCCCAAAATTAATTATGGTGCATAATAACAACATCTCATAATAACACTTCTCTCCTACGCTACGGAACTTAAGCGGTTATGGGGAGCTAAAATAGCTAGCTAGACAGAATTTCCCTATCTCTGAGGGTAATTTAATATGAGAACAACACAATGTTGTTGGCTAGATTTCTTTCAAGAGGGGATTCAAGAACAATAGAGGAGCAAGACTAAATAGGTATTTGAAGCAAAGAACCGAAATGTGCAATTAAAACTCAGCCCTCTGGATAAAATCCTTTCTTAGGCTCTAATCTCTTATGGCTTCTTGACTTGTTGTCTGGCATACTTGGAGACGTGGAGCTTGTTCTTTCCAAGACCAGCTCTGTGAGCGGCCAACAATTTTCTCAAAGCGAGTCTTCTCAAATCTCTTCTTTGGAACTCGAATTTCTTATTGATGACCTATTTACGTTACAGTTGAATACCATCAACTCATACACGATTCAATGGATACCTTGCTGGCTCTTTGGAGAGTGTTGACTGGAAGGTTTTCAGTGTGGAAGGTGTAGACTTGAGCAGGGTTTCCGGTCTTCTTGACGTCCTTGGAATCTTTCTTGGCAACCTTTGTCCAGTTTCTGTTCTTTTGGAAGTTCAAATTGTATTTGACTCCAGCCTTGCTATCCTTAACGGTGGTAATTCCGATGCTATGGTTGTTGACCAAGCCTATTTGTTTTCAATGAGGAGAACGATTTCATAATTTTCGCTACCTGAGTGAGAGTAGCAGTTTCTGCCGGTAAGGTTGTAAGGGTCAGTGCTGAACTCAACTCCGTTTCTCTTGATGAGGAAAGCGTTGTTGTTTTTGGTCAATTCCCAGAGTAAATGGCTCATTTCTTCTTCGAGGGCTTTACTTTATTTCAATATTACCTTTATAGGATATTTATTTCCTTTACCTGAAATTCTGAATTAAGCATTTTTAAAGCCACTATCTTGAATCACGTTTGCCAAAATCACAATGAGTATTTTTCTCTCCAACTAACCTCTTCAAATACATATAAACTTTGTATTATCATTAAAGTCTCTCCCTAATTTTTCCTGATCCTAATGATAACTTGCTCTTCTTCTTTGTCCATATGAGAAGATGCAAAAACTTAATTCTCAATGAGAGAGATATATATCTATATGGGTAAATACAGTTAAGATAGAACTACAAAAAATTTATGGTTGTATCAATGCCATATCCCTTCTTTTTATTATGTGGATTGAAAAATAAAGTATTACTCTCTTCGGGTTATGTCCGGTAATATAGAGGTATGTAGCTGCACATCATCCTATGAAATATCGTAAAATTACTGTTGTTATCTTTGTTAAATGCAAGAACTTCTGTAAACTTTGAGCCTTAAAAATGAAAAAGTCAGCTCTATTAGAATCCTAAAATCTGTTTAATAGACAAAATTTCTTTATTGACTGTAGTGTTGGCCTTTCCTTGGAGATCTTCAAGAAGTTTATTAATCATCGGTGCCTCAAACTTTTGTAAAAGTTCTTTGGGCATAGACGCAAGGATCAAGGTCGCCACGTGCTGGAATAGTTCGGGAACAAAATCACAAATCAGGACGAAGAGAGTATGCTTTGAGAGGTCTCCAAATCTATTTTCAAGCAGATTCTTCACGAAAAAATATATTTGAGACGATTCAATCTCGCCCTGCAGCTTATTGTAAAAATTAGATCCAATCAGCTCATCAGCATGAGCACCGTTCGCATCGGAGATATTTACTCGAACCGAAAACTCAAAGAGATAGTAAGCGAGCAAATATTCAACCTCTTTAGGCAGACAAGTAAGCAAGCAATAGACCAATTGAAGCTCTTTCTCGGTTGCATTTTGAGTTTCAATCTGACTTAACTTCTCTTTGACTCGGTGTAAATAACCGTGTTTCAAATCTTCACGTAATCTTCTAATGCTCACAAGATCAGGTCCCACCTGGCTTTTCGGATTTGATCGCATCTCTCGTATGTTTCTGCTCAGAAGCACGAATCCTCTCGCCTTTTTGGTGAGAGAATCTTTGAGTTGCATTGAGTTGTAGAGCGTTGATAGGTCACACCAATAAGAAGGGTATTTAAATCGTGCAGTATCCAACACGAGTCCAAGCTGTCTACCAAGATGGACCCCAGCGATAGGGCTAAAATGCCCATCTCCAGTTTGCTTCATATATCGGCGACTTGAATTCGTAATCAAATAGAAATCCGAACGTCTTGCAGAAGCTATCAGGCAGGTTTTGAAGGTTTCGTACGTTGCATAACGAGTGGTGAACTGCATGCATATATCAGAGTGGCATTTAGCATGGGTGATGCAGGTCTTGCATCCCCATTTATCAATCTGTAGAGGCTCTTTTGGAGCTCTTAGGTTCGTAAAATAGATGATCGGATTGTATCCTTCTGGAGGAAAATAAAATGTTTGTACTGCTAGGCCATTGCAACTTGCGAACGGTCCAAACTGCTCAAGTGACATCCCTTCAGTAGAAAAATCTTCAGGAATACACTTCAAGTTGTGTTCCGAATACCAGCGCCAGATCCTTATTACATAAGGAAAGGTGTTAGTTGCGAAGGAGATGAATTTTTGTGTTACCCTTTCCAAACTCTCCCAGGGTCTACTTGGAGAGCATTAAGAACCATAACTAGGCTGGTAGACGAGCAACTAAATGGCTCGGCTTGGGTTTGGAATTGCTCAGCTAATGGGAAATATGACTCCATCGTTCCGGTCTCAAGAGCTTCGCGGAATATTTTTTTACCTAAGAACAGAAATTAGGTGTAATTGGAAAGATCTTTCTACCTTCAACGGAGGAGAAAGGAATGAGAGTGTCTGGTAATTCTCGTTTGTAGAAAGTCTGAACTACTCTTTTTTCCTCGGTCGTTGCTAGCTCTGCAAACGACCTTCTGAGGAAATCTTGGAGAATAGTTTGAGCTTTTGGGCGAAAAAATGCGCGTTTTATGAGCATTTTGGTGATTTAATTTTATTAAGTATAATATATTAAAAGCTCATTTTAAATGAGAGGGCACCAATCAGGAGAATCACTCCCAAGATTAGCAGAGTGGTATGTTTGAGCAATTGCAAGACACTCTTTCAATTTATTTGAGATTTTCGTATCATGAATAGAAAATCGCGTTTATCTCAGGAGTTTCTATTTTTCTATTAACCAGTACAACTTTCAAATTCTCGTCACGAAGCAAGAGGACACGATCTTCAGAAGAGATATAGTATTTTGTGATAGCGCTCTCCCACTTTAGAGTGGTTGGTTTTGGAAAGTTTATTTTAAGCTGAGGTTCACTCATTGTGATTCATAGGGTTCGTTCTTTTCTTTCTTTCTCTCCTATAGTCTAGGAGTTTGAGTTGGATGGAATAGCCTATTTCATTTTCTTCTATAAAAAGAGAGATTGATAGAATCATTTTTTTATCGGAAGGAGGACATGGCTTCAAAAAGATAAATTTCTGAGCTTACTCTTCAATATTGCTACTTTGTGAATTAAAGACTGCTCAACAACAAGGAATTTATCTCGAAATGTTTGAAATTATGTATGCATTCACTCTCCTTAATAGAAAAATCCAAGAATCTTTCCACCAGTGTGTCTCTTTCTGGCTTCTTCGTGGTCCATGATACCTAGCAACAAGAATTTTGTCAATCTTTGAACGGAAATAGAGTTGGTTTAATACCGTAGGTGGTGGTCAAGACGAGGAATCCGAACTGTCTGGATGGGAGGATTTGACTTGTCCATTTCTCGAAGTCCTAAGAAAAATCAAACTTTCAGCAACGAGCTCTCTCTAGCAATGTGATTACTCCCAATTGTAAGTCGTATCTTGGTGAGATGGCACCGCATTTATTGATTCTTCCGACGAGTTCAACAACAATCTTTCTTGATCTGTGATCGTCAACGACCTCGAATTCTCCGATGTAGCCTACAACAGTTATTCAGAGGAGAGGCTACAATTAGGTCAGGTTACCATGCTTTTGCATAACTCTCAAGAATTTAAGAATAATTTTGGAGCTGGGTCTGATGAGGACCTTTTTTGTAAGGGTTAGAGGCAAATAACCTTTCGTATATCTACCTGTTTCTTTCCTCTTCTCTCAGCGTTGACGATGGATCTAAGACAGTCAGCCAAAACGTTGATTCTCATGCCTGTTTAGCTTTTATAGTTGAAGAATGTACTTGACTTGAATTGTATGTCAATTTATTAAATACCAAAAAAAGTATCCTTAAGATTCAGTCTGGATTTGCTCGACTGATAAAACCATTTTAGCATTCCAAAAACTAAAATATCTTGATTCGCTCGTAAAACTTCATTTGAAGAAGCTAGCTCAGCAGCAATGACATCAAAGCCAATGCCAGGGTTGAGATTTGTGTTAAGTAGTTATCATGCATATGCTGATATGATTAAGTCCTATTTTTATCAATGTACTATGAGAAACCTGTTTGGTTTAGGGTTCTATGGGGAGCAGTTCAATTTTTGCATTGCGTCTCTATTGGTTATTTGGCTGACTAAACTCGATTAAATAAATTCCATCCAGGAATGGACTTTTAAATTGTGCTCTTCTGCAATGAAAGCGTGCCGGCTGTAAATGGATTTATCACATAAAATACGACCTACTCATAGACAAAAAATCCCAACCCTGTATTGAAAATGAAGATGAATAGAGTAAGAGAAATAAATAAGCTGATTTGTTAGTAAATATTAGTGAGAAATGTCAAAGGAATTTTTATAATTTTCAGCCCATCATATGAGTAGGAGGTTTTAATAATTTTAGCTGACGCTCGTATTTATTCCTTATCTTCCTAACGGTACATTTCTTTGGGGGAACCTCTAGATGCTGACGATAACATTTTTTTCTATCTGAATTTTGAAAACTGTAAAACATAAAAAAATGAAGCCGTTGTTATTTCAGGCTTGAACCTTTCTAGCCGACCAAATTTATTTCATTGAGATCTTCAAGAGCTTTGAAAGCAAAAACTAATATTCTTTGTTGAATAAGATCAAGCATCTTTAAAAAAACAACGAATATGCAATCTGGCGTTGTTAATGCCATTTTATAGTAAGATCCTAAGTCTTAACTCCCATAGTAAAATTGCAGATGATACTTCGGACTCTATCTGTGAACAGGAGAAAAAAGAGAGACAAAGACAACCAATATGAGAAACTCGCCACTTATTGCCCAAACATTCCTGAGCCTTCTAGTGCTTGTAAAAACGTATTTAAAATCTTGGTCGGGTTGCGTTTCGCGGCCTCTGTGACTTCTTTGAGTAGGATTGGATATTGGTAGATATCATAACCACCATTTTTGTATGTCCTAAATAACTTGAAGTAAATCGCAAAATAGATGTTGTTTATCGCATTTATTGCGCTTCTCTGACTGTTTATTTGTCCATTCAGCTTCCCTTCTCGAACTAAATCCATAACGATTAGAGTAACGCTTAGCATGCTCGAGCAAAGAGGAGGATTCAGTTTATCCTTGTTTGAGAAGACATACGCCTCCTTCATGATCTCTGGATATTGTGTTACAAAAGCAAGAATTTGAAGAATGCCCAACATTCCAGCTCCACGAATATCTGTCGAAGGGTCTCGGCCTTGGAATCCAATTATTTCCCAATGAGGCCCGTATCTCGGGCAGTTATAATTGTCTGTCAATTTGATGAAAATTGAGCGCAGCATTTCATAATGCAACTCATTATCATCTTCAAAAGGAACCTTAGCAAATGCAAGAATTTGATCGCGCTCGGATGCTAAAATAGCGGGTAGCTTTGAAGAGGAGCAGCTTGCGAAGAGCCTTGCAAACAGACCCCCGGATTTCTCTGTTTGAGCTGCAACCTGGCGCTTTTGCGCAGAAAGGTTCAAGTTCTTAACTGTGCCCCATGCTGTGGTGAAATTCATCAGCGGCCTTTAATGAAAATGAAATGAGTAAATTAAGGGAATGCAAGAATGAATGGACTTGTTGTTTTCCGAAGCTTTCTTTTGTTTCATCTTCTGTAGATTTTTTTTGGATATTTCTTCCCAGTCCTCATCATTCATAGCTTCCAGTGGCTTCGCCTCTAAATCCTGTTCATCATCTTTCTCTGTAGCTATATAATGATAATAATGTATTAGTAAATTGGTGGCAGTAAGGAATAAAATATTACTTTGTTCTTTTTGCTTTTCTTTTGTCGTAGATTTCTCGGGGACTGCTTTCTGCTGCGAGCCTTGCTTTTGTTCCTGTTTTTGGACGACGACGAGACGCTCATCTTGGGCAGCAGATTGATTGCTCGTCTGCTCAGTAGCTTTTCCGGTTGTGGCAATGTTTTTTTTGCCCAACGATTTAAGTTGCTTCTTTGGCATTTGACGAGCAGGCTGTCGTGTCTCTTTCTTGTCAGACTGAGCCACAACTGTCGTAATTTTTTCCTCTTCATCATCATTTTCCGCTAGTTGGATTTTGATTCCGGCATCGCTTCCCTCTCCCAGATCAACCGAATGGAAGTTTTCTTTAGCTTCTTCTTCATCATCTTCTACTATCTCTGGTTTGTTTTTTATTACATCTTTTTCCTTGCTGATTTTATTCGCTTGCTTAGTTTCTGGTTTGACCTCGGTCTTTTTCTCCTCAACCTCAGACGGTTTCTCTTTTTCAAGTGGCTTCAGCTCTGTATTCTGAGCATTTTCTTTATTTTTCACCTCATTAGCTTGTTCTTGAGCACTTTTTTCTTTCATTTGCTGAATCTCTTTATTTTCTGCTATCGCTCTCGCTTTTTCAGCGAGAGAGTTAGCAAACTGACCTTTCTTTTTAACTACTCGATAGTTTGCGTTCAAATTAACCTTCTCTTGTTTTATTTCGCTTGTGTTGCTACTGCCCTCGCTAGTATCTTGCGTTGCATTACTTTTCAGCTCTTGCGTCTGTCCACTTTTTGGTTTCGTAAGTCCCTCTTTTTTCTGCTGTTCACTTGGCTCCTCAAACACAGCGTCAAATTCGTCATCCTTATTATCATCTTCTTCCTCTGCATCAGAGTCTTGCTTGTTCACAGCAGCGCTCTTGCCAACCCATTCTCCGACTTCTCCCAATTCATCATCGAAAATTTGATTATGAATAGCCTTATGTGCACCACCC
>ENA-UOUE01001783-UOUE01001783.1-compost-metagenome-genome-assembly--contig:-NODE-1783-length-12178-cov-9.851500_pt1 | contig 12178 bp, 5 predicted proteins | sample MGYA00238146_ERZ747223 | MGnify/ENA primary metagenome ERZ747223 (study PRJEB28781, sample SAMN06268865) | compost metagenome | isolation source: single cell | place: USA: California, Emeryville, Joint... | reverse complement strand
CTTGTATCCATCTAAAATCACCTGAAAAACGCAATTTCCAGCCAACCTCCTCTTTACCAGCCAATCTTTCTATTTGATGGCACACTTTTTTTTGTTTTATTTAGAAAATTTTATGGCAGTTTAATCGAAACTCTTAAATAACCAGAAATGCTAAATGCATCTAATTTTGGTAGTCGAACAGCGGTGAAACCACCTTCAAAAGTGCATCCTGTGCTTCATGCCGCAGAATCAGGGGTCATTCATCGTACTTTCTCCATTGGAGCTCAGCTTTTTTTCCTCTTTAGAAAAGGAATCAAGTTCTTAACAAATTTGTAAGCAATATCGCAGAAACCACCAGCTCGGAATTCTTGCAGCTTATGACGTATTAATCACGCTTTGGTCATTATCTAAAGAAACTCAGAAAAGAAATCCAGAAAGAACGAGAAAATACACGATTTGAGGATGGAAAACTAACTAACCTGCTATTTGACCGCGTTCAGGTCGCAGATATCGTCAGTTTTGCAATGGCACTGACCAGCGTGTCTCTTACTGTGCTTCAGGTAGCTGTTTCTCGCACTGTTTTGCCTCATTAGTGCTCAAGTATGAGTTAGAATATAGCAGCGAGCATAAGGACTGGTCAAACGTGTTGCTATACTTAATATTTTTCTCAAGTCTTATTCTATGTACTCCATTTGCCTCTGACAGCGCTTAATAATCCTCTAATTTTGCAGGTTTTACAACGATTATGAGACATATTTTCGACCTTGAATACCTCAGAGCAAAGAAGTTATATACTGGTGACGGAAGGGTTTACTTTAATTTCTACTACATTATCCCTATTATTCTCGAAGTTCTGTTTGTGATGGTGATCCCTTATCCTTGGAACCAAGGTATCCACAGGTGCAATATACAATGAGCTAATGTTTTACTATCACAGGACAAGTTGTTGAAGCGAGAACTTTGTATAATAACCAAAAATTCTACTACCACCAAAACGAAATATTGTGTCTCTTTTCGACTTTGCGTATCGTAATCGTGTTTCGTATACTCCTCCTCAATGCTTACTGGACCAGCAATCGTGCGCAGAGACTCTGGTGAGTTTTCGTTTTGCTTTGCATTGTTTAACCATGCTGTAGCAAAATGGCCTCGATTCCATCAGGAGCGCTTTTCACACTCAAGTGTGTGATGAAAACTCACCCCTTTATCTTGATTTTCTCGGGATATATCATCAGCATCCCGTTGTTTGGCTATATGTTGCGTATTGCGGAGCTACCCGTTACAAGAGACCTAGAAGATGTCCCCACGTACAGTTATCCTAATGCGATGTGGAATATTGTCATAACAATAGCCACAGGTATAGCTAGGTTTAACATCCAGCAGTATCTAACGAAAAAACAACATTTAGTCGGATATGGTGACTTTTATCCTCAGACTACCCTTGGTAGGATAATTATCTTTTTCGTGTGTATATGGGGAACGATCGTTATCTCATTGATGGTCGTGGTGGTGACGAACTTGTTCCAATTGTCAGCTCCTGAGGAAAGAGTAAACCATTTGAAAATGTTGTTCGTAGCCAATTATTATGTATCTCTAAAACAGATGTTTAATCTGCTGGAGAGGCTCAGATTACGAGAGACAATGAAAAGAGAGGCTGGAGCTATGCTCGTGAGTTTTATCCGTGGCAAGAAGGTCTCAAAACAAACAGGCAAAATCTCGCAGACGCATCTCCGTAAAGTGAAAGAGCATTTTAGAGCATTTAAACAAGCAGGACAGTATGCTCGTCATCCCGTTGAAAGTCTTAAACCGCTGTTTTATAGGGCATATCGAGACCTTAGCCAAGCCGCAAAAGGCTTCGACGAGATGGAGAGGCACTTTGAAAACCTAAGAGACCAGGTTGTATATGCTCGTAAAGATATATCTTTCCTTGTAGGGTCTGTGAAGACGATCTTGGGCAACTCTGAAAACGAGAATAAAGGACAAGAATCCACGACAGATAATCAAAGATCTCCTATGGTCAGTGTCGAAAAGGCTCCGCAGCCGAGATTCGACCAGTTCCCTGATAAGTCCTCATCAGGAATTCATGGTAAAACGGACTTCTTTGTTCTGAGTCACTGACATCTTTTTTTAGTCGGAGAGAGCGAAGCGCTTTTGAGACCAACTCAACGAGGCTCCGAACCTGAGAGTGGAGATCCGTTTTTCAAAAACACACTATTTGGTAAAGTCGATGATTTTTGATTAGTTCAGTATCCATGAATGAATTATATATATATGTTTTCGAACTTGTAATTGTCTTTATTTTGGGCAGATTTTAGCTTGTTAAAACCAGCTAAAAGCAAAAATATCTCCGTATCTCGGTAGAAAGTAAGCTAATAACAGCGGTTCTTGCTCCCATTAGCAAGAAGTAAACTCAATAAAAGAAAAAGAGCTCTTTTTTTTTTGGGTCTATTTCTGTTGAACTTTATCACTTACTACCCTGTATCAATATAAATTTAAATAGCAGCAACGCAACGATGGTGAATTTAGTAGGCGGTTTCCTCGCAAAGTTCACAAAGGACAGACAGGCCAATAAAAATAAGAACCTTCTGGCAGACGTAAACGCCTTTCCTTCTACTTATTTCTTAACTTCAAAAGCCGTTTGTTTTTAATAGGAAACGTCATTCCACTCAAGCTCTCGGCACTTTTGGAAGAATCGTCATGTAAATTACTGCCACCAATGAATTGCTAACACCAGGGAATAGATCCGCGCTTGAGAGAGGCAAAAAGCAAGGGTTTGAGGATGGAAGGGTCACGAAAACCTACTTCAGTAGACTCCATACCGTTGAAATAGCTTGCTTAACGATCTCTATCATTGGCATTGGACTCTCGGTCATTCAAGTACCTTAACTGTCACATACACTTATCATATACTACATTTTTAGTATGACCTGGAATTCGTTTTAGATGAGGAAAGGCAATGGTCGCTTGTTCTTCTCTATTTTATTTTCGGCGCTAGCTTGATTCTTTGTAAGAGCCCTCGCATTTTATAGCTGGACTAACATTCGTTTCAGCTACGTTGACGGTCGTGCGGTACTGGTTTGAACTGCAATATCTAAAACAAAAGGGAACAATCGCCGAGCACGAGACGCTATTTTCGACTGGGATGCATTGGAGCATATTATTAGAAATCATAATCATCATGATTATTCCGTACCCGTGGCTGCTAGGTGCGAAAGCAATGATTTTCTATGTTTTGAATGCAAATTAGGTCATAATGTCACAATGAAGACTCTTGGAGGGAATTCCGAAATCTACTACTCTGTTAATTCAATCATCCAGATATTCTCCATTTTGCGCCTTGCCATCGTCCTTCGATTGATCATTCAAACAACGAGATGGAACGACACGCGGTCTCAAAGGCTTTGGTAGGATTCCCGTTTAAATGTGTAACTTAATGGGAATTTTAGTGACATGTATGGTGTGAAAAATGGTCTGCTTTTTACATTGAAATGTGAAATGAAAACCAATCCTCTCATACTTCTCCTATCAGCTTACGTGATGAGCATTCTATTGTTCGGCTACGTGCTACGAATCGCAGAGAGACCAACAGATCGTATTTCGGGCAACACAACGTTTTTTACGTACGCTAACTCAATGTGGTTGACATTAGCGACAATGGCGACATGTAATTTAACTGCAATTGCTTCATCAAACTAAATTTGCACTTGAGAACAGTCGGGTATGGAGATTATTACCCCATGACGTTCCTCGGAAGGATGGTAGTGTTTTTTATCAGTATCTGGGGCTCATCCATCGTTTCGTTGATGGTCGTCACGCTTACGAATTTGTTGTCGCAGTCTCGCCTTGAGGAGAAAGTAAATGAGTCTAATACTGATTACATTAGCGTTGTAAATAGTCGTTTACGATAATAAACCGAGTGATGATGCGAGAAAAGCTGAAAAACCTCGCAGCGTCTGTGATCACGAATCTTGTGCGAGGAAATTACACGATGAAAAAAAATCCGGCTGTTTCTCAGGCAAGCCTTGTCAAATTAAAACGATATTTGAAGCAGTTCAAATGGACAGCAGTGTAATCCTGATTGCTTTGATAGTCCATTGATAATGTATATCAACTAGGCTATATCGAGAACTAGCAAACGAAGACAATGGCTTCGAGGTGATGGATCGACAGTTCACTTTGCTGCGGGATCAGATAAAAGGAATGCGACGAAAAATTAATTACATGACTGAATCCAACAGAGCCGTCATGGAGCTTATAGGCGTTGACCCGAAAATCGTTGGGCAATTGAACAAACACCTGCAATCAACAGTATCTTTGAAGGAGTCAACAGTTGAGCCTGAAAAAGGAATTCAACCAGAAGAACCGAAAGGCCTACCGCCTGTCGAGAAAAGAAGCATCGTGAATCCTTCCTTTTTGAGCAACGTGTCAGGTAAAAACAGTTGATGTTACTTCATTTAAACAATAAATAGAGGGCAGACCGACCGTACACCCGAAGTTTAATCCTTATTCTTTCAAACCAAATACCAACGCACTCACTGAGAAAGCAAGCGAATATGAATAATGAGCGTTCATGGCCTGTAACGACATGTAGGGTAGAGCTACAATTGAATCATAATAGCAGTCCTTTGTTAGGTGTTGATATTAAGTATTTTTGTACACATGCATTTTTTATGATCTCGATACAATTTCACAGCCGAGATCAGGTATTTACAACCTGTATTTACATGTGAGCTTGCCTCAACAATCTTTCTGAAGATCAGGTCAAACTTAGGTTTAATTAGCAGAAAAAGGCTATAATGTTAAGGCTATTGCGAAGTAATGATGTATAAGTGATTTAATTTACAATGATAATAGCACTTAATTCAAACTACCTAAAAAATTAAAGGGAAAATTTAACACGTTCAGAGGAACGGTTTGACAAAAATCACATCTTTTTCGCTTCCTAGCGAAATTATCTGTACCTGCCCTATATTCTTTGGAAAATAGGCCAGTTTCTCGCCTTCAATCATACACTCGCCAGTTTCTTCATTGCAATCTGCTCGATTCACAGGAAAGCTTCTGATCAACTTTCCTTTTGAACTGTCGCAGTCATCATCAACGTAAAGAAGCGATTTTCTTCGGCAGCAGTAGCTGCTCGCGTTTCTGGGTTTGTTTAGAACCGAAGTCAACTGCTCGATTTTATTGTTGCAGTATCCCAAAAAATGGAGGTTCTCTTTCTTCCTAGCGTTAAGCTGGGCGATGACAATAGCTTTTTCAATAGAATCCCAACCTATCACCCTGCAGTCCATTCTCAAAAAATTGTTAGTATAGCTTCTGCTCCCTATAACTCCTTTAGAATCCAAAGTAAATAAACTCAGCGTTTGGCTTCCTAAGGCAAGAAGCAGTTTTTCCTTATCGTCATAATGGATGCTGCGTATTTGATCATTCTTGGTGTTGTAAATAATCTTCGGTGTCTCTTCACGAGGGTATATTAGCCCGATGCAGGTCCCGAAAGATACGATTAGACAAGAGAGACTTGGACTAAACTCGAGATCGATATTTTTCTTTATCTCGTGTATTTGGTGTCCGATACCAATTGCGTCACATAATTTCTGAAGGTGGAAGGTTCTTCTGGTTATCAGAGCAAGTTCTTTGATAATTCTGATTTCCAGGGACGCTTCATGGTAAAAAAGCAGAGAACTTGTCGCGAGATTTGTTTTCAAGACCATTCGGTATGATTCGCTGTTATCTCCAACAAAAATTTTCGTTTTTTTGATAGGTTTTAAATTCGAGATTGAAACCAGTTTTATTTGAATTCTGTCGAAATTCAGCCTGCTTGTTGCGATAAACAGCTTTTGACTGCTGCTTTGTGAGTGAATTGTGTCGGTGGTTCGAATTTCTTGAACTTTGCATAGTTTATTGTAGCTGCTAGAGGCTAGAGCATTCGAGAATGAGGAATAGGCATATTTATCGGTTGGAGCAACGATTTCCATCATATTCAAATTTTGAAATTAAGATGTTTTTTATTTCTGGTTTTGAGCTTAAATGAGTGCGAATCACGATTGTGTGATTCAAAGTGATTCAAATTGAGAGTTTAAGGAAGCTTGATTTCGTTGTTAAATTTTATTCACTGTTAATTAAAATCCAGGCGTTGTGTGATTCCAACTCTTATATGATTCCTAAATCAAAGTAAATCACGACAGTAATTCTCAATTAATTGTAGTCAAAAGCGGTCCAAGAGTCAACAATTAATTCTCGAGCGAATGAGTCGGATCTGAACCAGCTTTAAGCCGTCGGAGAACATAGAAGACTCTTGATTAGAAAAAATGCATCCAAGCCTTTCAAAAAACAAAACTCGCAAAACCAGGAAATTGAAAAAAAAAAAATTTCTCCTCACCTGAATGATCAAATATTCTATAACGGTCTATTTCACAAACCTTGAAAAAATACCTTCATAATCATTTTGTAGTTGCAAACTTCGGAGTATTAGAGGGCCTGAATCTTCAGAAAAACAAACCCAGCTCATCTTCGTTCAAATGATATAGGTATGAGTCTGATATTTGCTTTCTGTTGCTCTGTTGGTCAAGGTCTTAATTGAATTGGTAGCAGAGTCAAAGAAAAGTTGTGAGTGAACTCTCGTTGAAAGAATTTTGGTGTATGTGATCATTGGCCACTTTAAATTTTTCAAAGTAACAATTTGTAATAAATGAAGTTTAGAAATCGAAAATGCACTCAAGTAGTGTCAATATATTTCGAAATATTACTCAACAAGCAATAAGTATTAACTTAGAATACATGTTGTTCCGTCAATGTACTAGTTGTGGAAGTAACATTAGATGATCTTCACTTTCATAACTTAACAAAATATTTCCAAAAAAATCACTTGATGTCATAGAAGCCAATATAACACAAGAACTCCAAGAGATCACCTTATATTCATGGTCTTCCTTCAGTCCGTCATAGCATTTGAAAAATATAATGATTGGTTCTAATTATAATTCTGCTGAAAATTCATAACTGCAAACTAGTTTCACAATGAAGTGAGATTGAAGTAGTCCATGTCCATATGAACACAAATGCAAGGTTGTTGGCTCTACTAATCGAGAGTCTTTATAAGCAAGGGGTCCAATTCAAAATATAAATTGTACTTTGGAAGACTGGTCATAAAATCATATCCTGAGAATTCAGGTTCTTGGTGTTTTTGCTGAGGCTTCATTTCCTGAGTTTCTGTCATTGAACTTTCTGTTGTAGTTAGACTCTCCTTGAAGGATATGTCTTTTGTAAGAAGGTCCGAATTTTGCCGAAGTCCAAAAATCGTAAATAAGCCATCAGTCAACTTACATCCTAAAATTGTAGCTTCTTTCTGAACCTGCTTATGGCTATGTGAGCACACAGCTGCTTCATTAATAGCGAATTGTATTGATTTTGGCGATTTACCGATGATAGCTGACTGGTTAGAACCCAATAACTGATTATCATTCTTTAATTCATTAGCTTTTCCGACCGGTTCTAGTTGACCAACAGACTGCTGATAACGCTGAAACTCTCCTTGAGGTTGATCAGTCTTTATTTTGTTTTCTGAGAACAATTGAGAGTTATTTGGCTTCATATATTGAGCATGAATATCTTCAAGGCTGAATTGGTTACGAGGCTCGTGCTCTTGGGAAGAGCTTTTAACTTTTTTGATTTTGATATCTAAAATATCTGCATCGTTCTCATTCTGAAATGTATACTTATCATTGGAAGATTTTTCGGTTTTCTTTGCAAAAGAAGAAACATTTGCTGTTTGATTTTGGCATTCGTTAGAGTTTTTATTTGGATTCATTGATTTCTGAATACCGCCAGAAGACAGAATCCTCATTTTTGATTTTTCTTCGCAGTTAGGAAGAGATAGTCCAGTTCTGATACTAGCCTGAAAAGAAAGAGAATATTTTGAAGGGAGTACAGATTGCCCAAACTGCACCTTTCTGAAGTTAAGGCTCTGAGCGTCTCTTAAAGTTAATCTTTGAGGCTCAGTTGGTAATCTCTGATTCCGGAATTCCAGACGAGCTGGCTTATTTGTATTGTCAACTGAAACTGATAGTTTAATAGGAGGCTTGGTTTCTGTTCCAGTGCCTAAATTTTGAAGCAATTGATTGTTGCTGCCAAATGTTTTGAGATTGCTTGGTGGCACGATATTTTCAGAACCTTTGAATGATTTTGGATATGGGGGTGGGGCTGGACGGAATCCTGTCTGCTGATAAAATTGTTTATTGCAATTGCGCATTTTTTCGCTGCTGTTTCCAAAGCTTTGTTTTTGATTTTATTTTTATGACAACGAGTAGCAATTTAACGTTGAGATTTCCGAGTAGCTGTTTGGTGAATTAGAAAATTCACAAAAATTTTATTTTAAATTTGTATCAAACTGAACTGATTCTTAGTGTCACTTTAGAAGATACTTTCCTTGAACTTATTAATTAAGATACTTTTGTGATACATTTCGGTTCAAAATATTGATTTTCTCTGAAGTAATGAGTTCTCTAATTCAGGGAAATCATAGCTCGCTTTTTAGCCAAGAAATCATGGATATTGCAAGCAAGATGCGATATGGCGCAGAGTGACTGTATACTACTGACACATAGAGATCATTCATTGGAACAAAAATTCTGAAGATTTGGTTATCAAAGCCAAAAGAGCAGAGCTGAGCTTTCTTATTAATCAATGAAACGCAGAAGCGTCACACTTGAGATTTGAACAATGGTCTTGATACTCAATATACAGGAAAGCTTCACAATTTTTTGATAAATCTCCTATACTATCAGTCTTCCTAAGCATTTCTCAATATTCTCAACAAGCTCGAACCCAAAGAAGGAACATCCTGATAAAAATACCTTCGGAGTGTGTAGATTCGTAAAATCTCATTTACTTGTTGAAATGATAGAAAAAATAACCAGTTAGGACGGATCAAACACGTATTCAACAACTAAATGCCACGCAACCGTTTACAAAAGCAACTCCTTAAAGGCATTATCATAAGCTCTTGCTATGCTGTAACAAACACATATATATAATTGCTTACCATTTTTCTTTTATGCCTCTACGTTAGCCACTGTATTCGGTATAATTTGTAATCCACACAACGCCCAAGATTGTACGTCCGAAGATTGCGTCAATGTCGAAGTAATATTTAATGAAATCGAGCTATCGCTGTGAATAAACTCAAATTGGATGGCAGAGACCTCATCCATGTATTCTGAAGTGGGCGACGTTTGATTTGTATGATAGATAACGTCTGATGTTCTCGAGTATATCAATGTTCCATTGACATAGATACGCAACTGCTCATCCTGCCAATCATCCAAAAACAGCACATTTGCTTTAATCGTAATGGATTGATGAGCATTTGCGAAGTAATAAGGTGTGATCGTTGCCACTGATGCGTTTGCTCCGTAGTTTCCGAGGAAGGTGCTGCCATTCCAAGTCATGTTAAGGAATTCTGGGATATAATTCCAGTTTGAGTCTTCGGTAAGATTTGAGCAGTTGAAGAGAGTCACACTATCGACGATGCAAGTAGAACCGGTTTGGTTTGTTGAGCATTCCGTCGCCAAGTCCGTCGTGGTTGTGGTATTTGTGGTGTTTGTGGTATTTGAGGTTGTTGTAGTGTTGGTAGTGTCGGTCGTGTTGGTAGTAGTGGTATCAGTCTGTGTGGCCTGAAGAACAGCACTGCTTCTTTTTGTAAGTCTAGCCGAGGAGAAGCCTAACGCAAGCACGAATATTGCAAGAGAGAGGTAAACGACCTTCATTTGTAGATATTTATCTGAGCTTATGTGACTTTTTTTTATTTAGGTGAGAGAAACTAATTCGTTTTGATCAGCTAACTGAAGATTTGATTAGAAAACGGGTTGTATGATTTAAAGGTTTTCTATTCGACAGAAAGAAAATAACCGTATTCCTATATAGTTCGAGTCGATTTGGAATATCAATTGTTATTATAGTCCATCTAATACCCATAAGAAAAGTATTTAGAGAGCTTAAAGTAATGTAATTCCTATTGTTTTTGTGTCCTGCTTTAGCGAGATTGGGAGATCTAAAATATTTGTTTTGATCATATCCTTCTGATTGAAAGGAAGGATATTAAATTTGTCATGAGATGGCCTGTTCTGCTTATATATCAGTGTTGTGTCAGAAAAAGATTGTAACCTTTATTTTGATCTTACCACTGAAAATGATAAAATTTCAGTATGTAAATGATGTAATCTATATATATATTCAAACTCACTTCAGAAGAAGAACAACTCATTTCAGCTCAGCTTGAGCTTTATCGACTGACCATTGACGACGGTGCTGCCTCCTTTTTGGTTTTGATAGGGTTTCTATCGCCTCACTCTGCCAGGTTACATCAATATCGTGTGCTTTCATCAGCAACGCGTTAGTCTCTAATAGAGCATTATTTCTTTCTTCCAATGCCTTGATTCTATCTTGAAGATCCTCGAGTTTTATTCTCATCTCATCCTCTTGCATTGCTATGTCAGCAATGTCTTTATACTCACTAATTTCAAAATGATTTTGTTAGGTTCAGAAACAATCCCACTTCCCTTACCGTTTGAGTTGCTTGAATTCAGCAATAGCTGTTTTATACTTTTCAATGTTGATCTGATCAATTTCACTACCCCTCAAGGCTTCGTATCTTCCGCGATAAAACGTGACCAATGCTTTAGCAGCAGCTTTTTCTATTTGAGCTCTCACTTTGAATCTTTTCAGAAGCCAAAAACTCTATTAACCCCATTATTTCGATATCTATCTTCGACCAAGAAAATTACCTTTTCTTGTCCTTCGGTCATAAGGAAGAGGTTTGTCACAGCAACAACCATAAGCGAGATGATTGTGGTACCCCAAAGACTCACAATAAAGACGATAGATCTTCCTAAGAGCGTGCGAGCATAGTAGTCACCATATCCAACTGAAAAGAGAGGCTTAACGCAACTCAAGCAGTCAAAATTTTACTCGTTGCAGCTGTGATAATGACGTTCCAAAGGGAATTCAAAAACGTGAATTTCATCGTATCACCATCAATGTTCAGGGTTGGGCCTTCTGCAATCATCAGCATGTAAGCGAAGTAGGGCAAGCAGAGGAGGTAGGCATAAAAGATGAATTTCGCAGGATTGGCTCTCATAAGGCATCTGAGTGTGAAGAAAAAGGATGGGTTTCCTCCATAAAAATCGCTACAACACACAAGTTAAAGCTTGAATCTTTACAAAAAAAGTACCAAATACGTTGAGCTCTGCCTCCACCCCAATAAGTAAGCACTAGAATACTTCTTATCACGACGATAATCCTCAAAGCTGAGAAAAATTGAACTATCGCGTTGACATGATATTTGATGGTTATGTCTCCATACAACGTCGTTGTAGTGTAATTTTGCCCTAAAAAAATTAGCCAAACGTTTCGAAATTTGCCGTGGGTACCTTCAAGCCAAGGGTATGGGATCAGCATGACAAAAAACACTTCGATAGCCAACGGGTATATTTGACCGCTCGTGAAAAGATTCAAGCTCGGTCTAATTTTGCCTCTCAGTTTTTGGTACTGCATATTCAATATATAGCGATAAATTGTGAGGAATGCTAAATGAACCGTTGTTGAAGCTGAGGTAGGAGAGATGTAGGGAGTTACCGAGACCGAGACTGACTCCAAATAGGATGTATAATAATACTCTAGCGGTCTTTTTGCGTTGTTGATAAGCTTGTTTTTCTTCTGTTGTCATATCTGCGTAAGCAGTTGATTCGGAATCGCCAAATTCATAGAAGTACTTGAAACACACTTTCAATATGTTGAAATTCATGTATTTACATCGAAAATAGCGAGGGTAACTGCGATGATGGATACTATAGCGATGCCTAATTCAACCCAGCGGAGGTGGCTGTATTTCTCTGCAATCCTTTTGGCGTTGCCGAAGCCTTTTGAGGCATGATTCTCGATTTCATCGCTACAGCAGGTTATTAATGAGTCTTCAATGAGTCAAATTTACAGATAAATCCTCATGAAAGAGTTCTGGCCTGGTTTAGAGGCTTGCGGATTCTATCGGATGTGAGTTAGTATGCTTTAGGTGGAAGAATCTTACGTCTGCATTATTGCTGGACATGTCTCGAAGTTTTTATCAATATACTTCACCTTATCTTTAATTTCCGTTTAGATGCTTTTTGTAGGGGTTTTTGCAGGAAAACGGATAAATTACCAATGAAAGATG
>ENA-UOUE01001782-UOUE01001782.1-compost-metagenome-genome-assembly--contig:-NODE-1782-length-12210-cov-4.498970_pt1 | contig 12210 bp, 13 predicted proteins | sample MGYA00238146_ERZ747223 | MGnify/ENA primary metagenome ERZ747223 (study PRJEB28781, sample SAMN06268865) | compost metagenome | isolation source: single cell | place: USA: California, Emeryville, Joint... | reverse complement strand
TTACAAAGAAAGATCTTTTTCCGAGTCATTTGAAATGCTTTCTGAAATCTCGATTTTTCTTTTTGAATATGAATCAATCACACAAATTAATAGATCAATGCAATACTTGAAAATTATAATGCTACAACAAACGAACACGTATCAATAAACAATCCTTTTTCAAACGTATTTCTTCTTCGACATTTTATCACTCAACCAGTCAAGGCCGTCATGCAAACCATCACCGGTTATTGCGCAAGAACCTTGAATATACCAATTTCTGTTCTTAATGGCGTTCAGACCAAATTTCTCAGTAATTTCAGTCACATTAGTCACATTCATTGCTTCACTGAGTTCTTGCTTGTTGGCATATATTAAAAGAGGAATGCCCTTCAGTAGCTCATCATTAAGCACTCCTTGAAGGGCTTCTTTAGCCTCTTCAATTCTATCTCTGTCTGAAGAGTCTATCACAAAAATAAAACCTTGAGTGTTCGAGTAGTAATGTCTCCAGAGGAGTCTAACCTTAGTTTGATCTCCTATATCCCACGAAATGAAAGTAACTTTCTCGTGAATACCAGTTTCGATGTGAAATCCCACACAAATAAGTGCAGAGACCACTTCTATCAATTTAAGTTTGTTTAGAATAGATGTTTTGCCTGCTGATTCGAGTCCCAGCATCAAGATTCTCTTCTCTTTCTTTTCCAAAAAGATGATCGAATAATTCAGGTATTGTCAGACCCATTTCCTAGCAGCAGAGTAGCTGTTTGATTTATCTGAATTATTGTGATGATTTAAAGGATATGTTTATTAAAGTACCAGAAACCCGGCAAAGTAATCTGATTATAAGAAAATTACAATAATGAAATGAAAACCGAAATTGAGGTTCAGATGGAGAGTGAATGAAAACAACCTCCCGAGAAGAAAAGAAATGCAACAATTGAAAAAGATTATAATTCACTCCTGAAATACATTCAATGTCTCTCTTTTTTTTTACAAATTTCTCTAAGTGTTTCCAGCTTATCGAAATTTTTTGTAGTGGAAAAATTACCTCCCTGGAATTAGATATAATAATATCAAATGGTCTTATAGATTACGAGATTAGTATCAATTTCCGCAGTTAATGCTCCAGATGATCTGACTTCGTCTCAAAGGATATGTGGTTATTTTATCACAGTTTTCCATAAGTTTTGCTAATATTGCCTGAAAGTAAATCAGTAGCTAGGTCCTTCTTCCTAGAATAACCACGAGGATATGTTTCTAAACGCTATTCAAAGCGAGTTTTCTCAGATATTTCGGCCACAGAGGCAGCAGAGTATTTCGAAAATTGGGAGAAAAGGCGAGAGTCATTATATTCAATCTGAGATATGACTCTTCGACACCTGAGAAGATAATTAAGACTGGACTGATGAGGCAAACTCGTTTTCAATAGTTTATGTTAAAATCTACTCCAAACTTTGATTCCGTTACGTGTTGAAGATATTCTATAGTTTCAAAAATTTTGGAAGGAATTTTATTTCTGCGAGAAATTGAAAATTGCTATTCATTTCATTTCATGTGAATCTTTGAGGTTCCTCGTAATGCGTGACTGTTCTCTCTCTGTTTAGATATTAAATGGAGTCTTACTTGTTTGAATTTCATTTGTAAATTTTAAAAGGTATAGCTTATCTGCAGGACTCGTGAAATTATTACCAACGATTGTCCATGACCCAAACCGCGAGATACCAGAATTTGCTTGCCAATCGGTAAAGTGATTGCAGAACAAAATTAGAGCGATTCTCAGAGGAGCCATCATTGGTGCCTTAGCATCATCAGCTTTTGCAGTTTGATGGTAACCCCATATCCCCATACGACATGAAAACAAGATTTTCAGGAAAAATGCGTCGAAAAAAATTTTTGAAACTTAATTTGAATCGAAGAAATTGTGAACCAGTCATAAATTTTCTTATTAAACTTTGATTTAGTCCGGAATGGCCCGCTATCGCAAATTATTAGATAAATTCGCCATATATATGTTAATGAGCGGGTATATAGCTTGCTATGTATCCCCTATTTGTAAAACTGCTTTCGATTCAGATTGAAAATTTACAAATGTACATGTGCAATAATTGACTCAGATATTTCAGAACGAAATTGGGCACCTTCAAGAAATCTTTTTTCAGGAACTTTGGCTCCCCCTTTGATATGAAAATATGAAAGAGGAGTCTGTTGGTTCGCTGCTTCTTCTCAGTTAGAAAGATTAAGATCGGGCTAAAACGCATCAATAAATTTTCAACAAAAAAAAACACAGAAGTATGCCAACTTTCTGAATTAAGCTGATTTGGTTGAAATGTATCATCATAATTAATTTGCTCTTCTTAAATAGTTTTCAAAATAACTTTTGGTGCTTAATTCTTTTTGCCCTGATTAAATAAAGTGCTGTAATTACTTCCATATTAGTAGGAATTTCGGGAAAATCAAAATTGAAAAAATTAAGAAGGGAAATTTTCCAAATATTTTTTATAAGAGATGGTGACACCTCAAGTCAGAATATCTGCCTTTGTTACTGATTAGGTCTCGGTCGGATACACCGATCACAAAAAACTAATTTTCAATGCGATTCTAATTGAAATGGTCTTCAAAAAAGGGAGGAGGTTGCTATGAGACCATACGCTATGGATCAAACTGATATCATCAGTCACAAGTTCTCTAATATATAATGAATCTTATTAGCATATATACTTTTTTCATAAAGCAAGTGAGAAGTTGCTTACCTTGGTCCAAAATACCTTTTATTGTTTTTCATTCGGAAACTGCCACAAAAGCAGTAATTAAAAAACGTAACACAGTAATCAGTTGCTATTCTGAAAATATAAATGAGTCAAAATGGTACCATCGGAAGTCAAATTTCCTCCCTTCATGCTTCTATTCAAACCCAAACTCATGAGGATATCCAAGAAACAACCTGGCCGAGCTCTCGGTTTAAAATTTTCATTATCGTCCTTTGGGGTGGAGAACTCACAGTCGAGATTCGTGTATTTGAAAGTGAAGCGACTGTCAAGCGGGTAGATTGGTTAAAAGATACTGCTAAAACGAAGCTGCTGGAAGCAGCAAGAGCAAAAAATAGGGAATTCGACGTCTCTAAAATCATCGTGTTCAGAACCAGGAAAAGATATGTTACCCATGACTTTTTATTGTCATCTGACAGCACACCTCTTTCTCTTTTTCCCAATCATTTGGAGCTGATACCAGTATTCAGACAAGAAGGCCAGAACTACATCGCACCCAGTCCGGAATATGCAGTTGGAATCCATGATTTTGAAATAGTTTGCAAACTTGGTGAAGGAGGCTTTTCAAGGGTTTACTTAGGTAATTCAATAGTGTTATTTTATAGTACTAATTGCGCACGATTAGCCCGGAAACGTGAGACTGGAGAAATATTTGCGATGAAAATATTGAAGAAAGGAATGTACCGAAAGCCACAATTAGAAAAAGCAGCTGTTCATAACGAGAGGAATTTGTTAGTCAAACTGAAATATCAGATGGCGTTGAAGCTGTATTACGCTTTTCAATCCGTACGAGCAATCTCTTTTTGTATTACGTTAATTATTTCTCTTTTATGCAGGATGAAAATTACTATTTGATTATGACATACATGCCTGGGGGCAATTTGCGGTTTATTCTGAAAGAAGTTGGTGTATTTGACGAGAACACTGCCAGATTTATCGCTGCTGAAGCGATATTGAATCTCAAAATACTGCATGATGCTAACATTATCTATCGCGATTTAAAAGTGAGTCCTCCTCTCGAGAATATCTAATCTAGGTCCTCTTTTTAGACCGAGAATTTGATCTTCGATGCCGACGGGCATTTGCATATTTGCGATTTCGGGACTGCAAAGCAATTACCCACAGCGCAAACCCTCTTATATATCGTTTGTGGAACACAAGAGTACTATCACCTCCGTTGATTGTTTATCCTAATCTAACTGAATTTTCAGGACAATGGCACCTGAAGTCATTACTGGAGGCGGCTATTCATTAAATGCGGATTATTACAGTCTCGGCGCACTTATCCATGAGCTTGTTGTTGGGCATCCGCCAATTTATAGAAAGCAAAATGGAGATAAGATATACAATCGAATCCTCCATGAAAAGATCCAGATCCCGAAGAGATTCTCTCCGGAGCTTCAAGATTTGCTGTATTCTCTACTTGAAAAAAAACCAGCAAAGCGAATTGGTGCAAAAGGCGGTATTTCAGAAATAATGGAGCATAAGTGGTTTCAGTCGATAGATTTTGAGACGATCAGAAGCAGAAAATCTCCTGTTGATGTAATGAAATTTGTTTCCGAGCTACGCTATAATGCCGAGGCGGCAGGCTTTATGGGAGAGAGAGCCCAGATTATTGGAGCTCATATGAATAATGCAATGACTAGTTCAGGCGGATTGAGGAATAATTTCTGCTATAATTACCAGCTTGACGATGAAGACGACGAAGACGTGACGCCTGAGATAACAATGGGAGGGTCATTAGGTCCATTGAGGATGTCTGATACTATAATGGAGCAAAGAGGAACCCATCGATTTTCTCTTCATATGAATAATAATGCCAGCTGCACTCTTCTGGGTAAAAAGCCGACAAATAGCTTAAATCGATCCCGTCGTTTCGATAAAAATACTGTTTTTGCTTATCCTTCAAAAAATAGCACAAAAACCTTCAAGATGGAGGATATTCTACCGCCAAAGGTGACGTTTGAAGAGAATAACACCATTCCAGACGAAGACCATCCCATTACTTTTACTTCAAAATCATATACGATAATTCCGAAATTTAAATAGCTAGCAAGTTAGAATTTAGTTTTTCTATCATGCTTTCGTCCAAAGCAAGGTGACTTCCTTTTTAAGCTTTTGAGCCTGATGTTACTATATTGTCAGTGTACCATCAATTTTTTTGTAGAAATTCATTTAAACCGTTTGTAGTTTGTTTTTGTATCCAATCCATGTATATTAAGAATTTTCGAAATGCTAGAAAGATTTCTGTTTCTGAGAACAACCGCTTTGCTAATACTTCTATATTCAGATATACCGCCTATTAAAGTACTATCAAATTATTCTTCAGTCTTAATTTATCATAAAACAGCTGCATTGAGCTGCACTCTCTACTTTCCGTGATTGGCTCCATCAGTGATAATGAAAATATGACTCTTTCACTTTCATTACACTCGCCTAGATGAGCATATGGTATCTTTTGACTTAAATTACTTGATTTATTAAGTAATAATTTTTATTAAGAGACTCAACCTTGATTGTATCTCATTAATTATCGTGATGGCACTGTCCGAGCGCAGAGCTGCAAGCTTCTCTTCAGATCAGAACCTCCGCAATGGCGATCTCCTCACAAGTACACCCAGAAATCAATCAACTCCTGAATCCTAACTTATCATTAAAGCATCCACAGCTACTTTTGGGAAACCTAATATTCCGAGAGGACTTCAACCATCAATGTATCCATCCTATTCCTGCTTTTTGTTTCATCCATAAATTTTAGGTTCCAATTGCTCTCGTGGACAGAACCAGAGCAAGATGACAAAGCAAATTTCAAGACGAACTATAAGCCTGAAGACGAATTGGGTCGACAATGGTCAGCTAAAATCAAAAGATGCAAGAGCAGTTGGGTTTCGGAGAACATGGATCAATTTAGAGAATTCCAAATCAATCCCTACAATAAAGAGGAAGCTTATGTAGGTAAGAAAAGGTCTGAAAAATGCTCACTTACATCCACATCATTTGTTCCAGATCTCACGAAAGATCCTGAGATCCATCTCCAAAAAAGCAGCAAGGAAGAAATCGCTCAGAAGAAGCTGCTTCCAGCGAAAAAAACACAAAAAGGGAGATCTGCAGGTCCAGTGAGAACTAAAACCCTTGAAACACCCCGAAAGGAGACTCCCAGTAAACAACAGGCAGAAGTCGTTCGAACGATAACTAAAGAGCCCATCTCACACACGCCGAGAAGAGCGTCCGCGCCCAATCTGCAGCAAAAGAGCGTTCCAATACCCGAGAAGAATGCTCTTGTGAAAAAAGAAGTGACATCGAGATTATTAGATCACATTAAGAAGAAAGAAACGAAGGTTGTAGAGGATCCAGAGCATGAAAAGAGAGTGAATCAGAGGATCAAGGTAGCTTCCGTTTACATGATTCATAGAATCGTTTACATTTTGCTGTGTAAAGACTTTTATGGAGCAGAGCCGAGACCTTCCAAACAGCGCTTTCAAGACGTTCTTTGGGAAGCCACCTTTTGAGAATTACGGCTACGGTAACACTGACGTTGCTACTGGTTTTTGCTACGGCCAATACTTGAAAACGCACAATGTGAATCCCCACCGCGGAGGGAACCACCCTGAATATAAGCAGGTTTTTGATAGAGCTGAAATCCAGTCAGCCATAATTCCTACTCGAGGATCTAGCTTACCACGAACACGACCAGATGACTCAGTAGTCTCATATTTTTTTCTTTTTCTTAAATCACTCTGCGCATCAGGACAAAAAATTCAATGATGAGAAAGCTCGAAACCCGCTCACGCCTGAAAAATTCACAAAAGATCTTCAGAAAGGTATCGTATCCCTGGATGCTAGCTTCGGAAGAGGCTTATTCACTTCTTTTTTCAATTAGCGTTCCCAAAGCCTGATCTATCCAAAGCACCTTACTTTAATAGCAGAGATAATTCCCCATTACCCGTTCCTAAAGACCCGTAATTTGCCAATTTCACCTAAGACTTCTGAATTGATTGTCTGATTTTCAAGAGTAACAGCTGAGAAAGTCGCACATAACTTAAAGAAGGTCGAGGAAGCAGCTAAAATGAATAGAGCTTCTCTCCCATCAAGCCCTTTAAAGCCAAATCAAAGGGATTCGTCTGCAAGTGCGGGTCCTCAACAACTCGAAGCAAAACATAAATCCAATCTAAAAACTCCACTAAAAAATTCTACTAAAATCGAGGAGGTGACATTCGAAATCTCCTATATTCTACAATAATCCTCATGTTTTTTAGCAATCTACTGACTTTACAATAAAACAGCGCCCAAGCACCGCAAGGTCTAATGATATAAGACCTCAAGTTGTGAGAGCGCTCAATTTCGAAAAGGATAGACCCAGCAATGGAGCGGTCAACAAAGCTGAGAGTTCGAGGTAAATTCCCACGATTTTCTCAGATGTTTTAATTTTTTAGACTTGCCAGCGAATTAAAAGCTCGTCCAGCAACGAGCTCAGCCAGCAGCATTAAGGAAATATTCGGTAGCAATAGGAAATAGCGATAGAATTAGCTGAGAATTTTCGCAATGACCGAAAATATTATTCAGCCTAATATATATCTGCATGTCTGGTCTTCATTATCTAATTTTCACTAAATGTGTTTATTCTCTTTGATAGAGAATATTTTTAAAAAATACCCTCGAAGCCCTTAGATATTTAGTTATTTGAATGTCCCATCCAACAACTCCAAAGCACAGCAGAATACCTTATGAAATTTCAAAGGCAATTAGCACGGGAAACAGTGACGCTCTGAGCAAAAGCTTAGCTAGTTTAAGGCTGGACAACAGCACAAAGAATCAAGTGTTATTGGAAATATTTCGGCAGAAACAAGTGGACAGAGCGCTCGTGCGAACGATTTTAGAGTATTTTTATCATTTTGACTGTGCAGTAGACTAACGAAACGATTTTGGCATATAATAGGCAAGGAGCTTCCCCTGATGTGCAAGATTATGACCGTGAATAACACCTTCAAAGCATTTAAACCTATAACCACGCAATAGTAGGACCCACACCACTGATGACTGCTGCGAGAATAGGCGATAGTGAGCTGGCGGGCCTGCTTCTGAAAGCTAACTCGAAAATCGTTGATCAAAGAGACAGATACGGAAGAACTGCTCTATTTCACGTGATTGAGGGACTTCGATTGAATTTTGGTATAGTTCATGAGAGAACAGCGTGTGATGAAGCATTTCATATTTTTAGCAAATGAGAAAGCGGGGTCGTTAAGCAAAGAAACCGAGTATCATCGCTGCGCTAGACTACTCTTAGAATCTAACATTGATCAAAATATTTCTGACAGCAACGGTGGGTGAGTGGTTCTGAGCTTGTTGTCTAAACCCTGAAATAGGAGACACATGCCTTCATATCGCTTTTCAGCAAAAACAGTGGAGCATTGTGGAATTGTTACTGAAGAATCGAGCAGACCCGAACCAAAAAAATACAAAAGGTGTAAACTGCCTCGATATTGCTAGGACTTATGACGATGTACCTGATTCAGTCATGGATCTGTTGAAAGTCTCTGTAAAAGCAATACGTTCTCAATTTTTTGTATTAAACTTTTTCAAGGCCAAAAATGCTAATGAGACTGAAACTCCAAAAAATTATTCAGCGACAGAGCAGCACGCTCAGCAGGACAACCGTTCTCAAGCTAATTTTTATACGTCAAATGCTATGCTTCCAAACCTGCAAGCTCAGCAACAAATGGGAGTCATATCAAAGAATCAGAGTTTCTTTAGTTCGACTCAAACTCAGGGAGCCAGCAACCAAAATATCTATTCCACTAACCAGCCTCCTAATTCGAAGAGCACTGCTCAACCAGAAAATTTAGGGAAAAATCAAACGATGAACCCTCCTAAACCACTGAATTTACATCAAGTCCTTGTGGGATTTGGTGGAGAAAATCGTTTTCTGCAGAATACTGGGGGACAACATACAGGTCAGCAGATGGCAAATTTTCCTGGTGAAGCTGATCCCAAAAACCCAGCGAAAATCACAATCGATATATCTAATGCAAAAAGCAAAGAGTTTCTAAAAACTTTCGCTAACGTAATGCGTCTCTTATTATATAATTGTTATTTACAATGCTAAATTGATAGGCTGAGGTGATAGAGTACGCCATCAAAACCAAACAAAAAGACAACCAACAATTGGTAAATTATGAAGAGCTGCAGTAATAATATTTGAAAAATAACTAATCACTAGGGAACTCAACATAATACTCTGCTCCAGCAAGTTAATAAAGCAAAAATGGACATCAACAACCAAGAGGTAAGACAATAGTCACACTCGAATTTATATTCCTGTGGTTATAGAAAGAATTATCAGACAAGGAGAGAAAAATAGCCGAGTTAAAAAACAAGCTTGCAACGTTGGAAAAGCAAAAAGCGATCAGGAAGAACGAAGCTGGATTAGGTTTATATTCATGAAAAGTCACGCATTAAGCTTTTGATTAGAGTATGTACTTTCTACTGTCGCAGAGAGAGAGGCTACGTGCGGGTCTTTCAAGCCAAATGAGCTACTGGTGGTCGATAAATACCCTCTCAGATCTGACATTGCGAAAACCCTGCATGAAGAAATCGAAAATTTTGAAAAAGCGGTCGATGTTATCAACGAAAGCAGGAAAGAGCTTTTTGAAACGCTATTTAGTGAGATAGAGTCAGCAATTCATAAATTTCTTCCTTACGCAGAGGTAACACTCTTTCTTATGTCTCTTACCCTATTTGAACCAGTGTCATATTTTCGGCTCACATGCGACAGGGCTTTGCCTCGAATGGTCTGATATGGACATCGTTGTCAAGCCGAATTCAAGCGGTAGCCTACAAGAGGCTCTGGAAGCGATAACGAAAGCTGTAGAAAATAAAGAATGGATGAAAAGCATCAATGTGATCAAATCAGCCACTGTGCCTGTGATAAAAGTCGTCTGTTCTGAGAAATATTTCAACAAGAGCGTCGATTTAACAGTATACGAGCAAAACCACAACGGACTTGAGTGTGTACAACTCGTAAAATACTATCTTAAAGCATATTACGTGCTGAAACCGCTGGTGCTCGTCCTCAAGTATTTTTTGCATTTCCTCGATCTCAATAAAACTTATGAGGTAAACCTCTTTCATCCTCTCTCTAGTCTAATCACACGCGGTTAATAAAGGGAGGGCTGAGCTCGTATGGACTGATTTTAATGATAGTGTGGCAGTTACAGCAGCAGTTTCCAAGCAAAATTCCTTCGAACTTTACAGATACGTTTAATCTAGGCTCTTGCTTGCTCAATTTTTTTTATACCTACGGATTCGAGTTTGATTATGTTTCCAGGACAACAATTCAACCGACGAATCCCATGCAGAGTTTAGATGTCATGGCGACGATTAATTTGAACATCAATAGCATGTCTGCGAATTTTTATCAGATGAAGTTTGTGATACAAGACCCTCTCAATGCGTTGAATAATGTCGCACGAAGTACTTTTAAAATCCAAGGGATTAAGGTATTTTGAGTCTTTTTTACAAGAATAAACTGAATTATTTACCCATTTTCAATAGAATGCGTTTGTCGCAGCTTATATTGCAGCTCAGCAGACATGCGTGTGTGGATATCATAGATGTTTTAAAGAGGTATCTACAGTTGTGGGAAATTTCCAAGATATTCTCAATCACAATTGCACGAGTGTGTTACGTAGAATTATGCTGGCGTATTATCCTTTCTTGCCTTATTAGATTTTGGCAAATTCATGTACTGTTCGTTTGATGATGAACTGAATCTCTGTGCATATGGATGTTGTTATATGGTAGAGAGGTTTTCGAAAAACTGAATTGCGAAACGAAAATGTGCTAGGTAGCAGCTAAATCCAACTGTTAGCTGCTTAAATGATTTGTATGGTCATCATATGTTGACGCTCTCGAGCAAAAAAATCCTTGAACAGCTGGTAGCTTGAATCTCTCAAAACATGTTCCAATAGATGGGTGATTTTGGATCGAAGTAGGTTTGACAATAAAAACATAAGGAATGACAGAGACGCCTACTACATCTTCTCAAAATAGTAATCACTAGAACCAAGCTTTTAGCATAATTAAATATTCACAGTCTGACTGAACTAAAATTATTTGGAATAATGTGACATCTTTAGAGAAAGTCTATTCATTTTGTTTTTACAATAATGCCGGAAGCTTCTTCATCTATTATTTAAACAACAACTTAGTCTTCTAATCGGATGGCATTTACAATAAAGATAAGCAGTTAATTTGTAGCATTTCTCACGATAATGTGAAAGTCCAAGCCATAAAATTTTCTTATCAATCAACTCAGCATTTTCATTCAAACACTTTAATAAACTAATATTCAAATGGAGATATCCTAGTTTTCTTGAGACGTGTCAAATGGAATATTATGCTGTCACAAGCTCGGAAGTTTTTGATCCTTATCACAAGATGATCACTACAATTATCGATAATCTCCCAAATCTTATGAAGAAGCTTTATTTTATGATTGAGATTGAGAAAGACTTTCAAATACTTATATCCATATATTATATATACATATGAATATCAATGACCTGGTTTCTTATATCCAGTTGTGAAATTTCGACTAGAAACTTCAAGATGAATCTTTCAAGAATTAAATCACTAATTCCAGAAATGTTATATATTTAATCAAAATTAACTTTTCTAAAGCTTGAAAGTCCCTTTTAGCCCTGCTGAAGATTTCGCACACGTCTTCATCACGTTCACATACACAATAGCAGCTGAAGTGACAGCACCACCGATGGCTCCACCTACGATTGCTCCAATTTTTGCGGTATTCATGCCTGAGTCAGGCACGCAAACCTCAGTAGTGCTATTTGCACTTCTCAACGTGTAGTTAGATACACAGTCCGTACAAGTTAAATAAGAATCAGGATTAGTTTGGTTCAGGGCTTGGCAGCCAGTGCAATTCGCAGGGCATATCACACATGAGGCCATGAGCAAGGTGTAGCCACTATCGCATTCGTCACAAGTGTTGCCGCTCTCGCAACTCTTGCAGTTATCGACGCAGATGTTTACACATTTTGTGCCATTAAGTCTGTATCCTGAGAAGCAGGCAGTACAAGTCTCTGAGTCAGAGCACTCGGAGCAGCCTGTTGGGCAATTCGAGCAAAGATTGTTAGTGCTGAGGTAGTAGCCGGACCCGCAAGTGTCGCAGCTGTCCGAACTCGTGCAGCTTATACAGCCAGTTGAACATTGCAGACAAGCCTTGGCTGTGTGATCGTAATATGTAGAGGCGCCGCAGGCGTCAGGATTTAAAGCGCAAGCACCCGTTGATTGAACTGAATAATTCGTAGCGCATTGAACACAGGTCGTACCATCTATACAATATTCACAATTACTACTGCAAGGATAGCATTTCTGGCTTCCTGAATCAAAGTATGTAATGCCTTTACAAGAAGTGCATTCTGATTGAGATGAACACGTTTTGCAATTT
>ENA-UOUE01001780-UOUE01001780.1-compost-metagenome-genome-assembly--contig:-NODE-1780-length-12213-cov-90.066661_pt1 | contig 12213 bp, 15 predicted proteins | sample MGYA00238146_ERZ747223 | MGnify/ENA primary metagenome ERZ747223 (study PRJEB28781, sample SAMN06268865) | compost metagenome | isolation source: single cell | place: USA: California, Emeryville, Joint... | reverse complement strand
TTTAACATTGGCGAGCATTAGCGCCGATCATTATAACAGGTAATCTGAGTCATTTGAACTCATTGCTGGCCTTGAAACCGGACATCTCAACTGATTCGTGAGAATTCGAAGCCTCAGTCAGGTTCTGAATTATTACAGCGTTTCAAAAATTTGAACTAATTATAGATTTTTTTTCACCGTGATCAGAAAAAACTAAAAAGTGAGTAGTTTAAGCCAAACAATGAATCTAATCTCCTGTTAAGTAACCAAGTTAGCAGATAAATAGCTAGGAGTGACAGTAGGAAAATCTCCTGGTCCTTAGTTTCTTCCTTATGTTTTCTGTAGTTATAATTAAGAAATGGCTATTAATTCAATGTGAATTTGATTGATTGTGGTTTGTTAGAATTGTTAGAATTATACTTTGCAAGGGAGAGAGTGAAAAAAGACTATAACAGCACTTAGAGTACGAAAACCCAAGTATCTCAACTTGAATTAGCGTCTGTAGTTGTGACTCGTAGCAAATGAATACAAATTATTGATTAGAGAAATTTGAATTTATTTGGAGTTAACAATAGATGTGAATTAGGAATATAACTGTGATCTAAATCTATTTAGAGGAGAGAGACTCTCTTGAGAAGATAGAAAAACACCTATAAGTTGATTTAGTTCATAGTCTTAGTTAGAAGTAAAAAATGAATTATACAATTCAAAAGTATAATTTTTTAAACGACCCTTAAAAGCCAAGATCTCTCCATCCTCGTGTTGTGTAACTTGATTGATGCTGAAAGAGTTCAGCAAATAACATTTTGAAACTAAATCAAAAAGTTTTATTGAGTAAAAGATATTATCCAAAGAAGAATGCGAAATTTTTGATGTTTTGGGGTTTTTAAGTCGGTTTTATTTGAAGTAGAATGTTGCGAATAGATATAATTCATACTGACTCAAGACTTTCAACTTAAATTAAGGTGACAGATTTGTTACAGGACAATAGCACCACTAACACATGAGAAATGATAAAATATTTGAATGATGAATGTGAAGCCAACAAATCAGATAAACCTCTTCGGATCAGAGGTACACAAGCTCGTCACTTAGAATCTCGATTAAAATACCTGTTAAAACAAAAAAAAAAGAGCAAAAACGAGCAGAGTAAAGTTAATTAGCAATAAACTATTAAATTTCACACTAAAATGAGAAGAGAGACAGATTATTTCGGAATAATCAGGATCTTCAAGGGAAAAAATGCTGCAATAACAAAGCAAAGGTCAGCAGGTGCCATAAAAAGAGTTGCTCTGGGTTTTCGGGTTTTGGAATTTTACGAGATGAAGAAAGAATTAATTTATTTGTAGATCATTAATTCGATAAGAGGCGTCATACTCTAAAGAGACCTTGGATCAATAGAACTAAAGATTCCAAGCGTAACAAGAAGACTTCCTCAGTAAGGAATTGCAAAGTTCTGTCAAACTTGAAAAAAAAATTGGGAAATGTAAAAAAGAAATGTTGCTAGATCGAAAGTATTTCTCCTTTGAAATCATATAGCGCTCAGAATACAAAAACGAAGTATCTCAACTTAAATTAGCCTCTTATAGTTGTGAAAGGTAACAAATGAGTACAAAATATTGATGAGAGGTGTTTGAATTAAGTTATTTAGAGTCAACTAGGGATATGAACTAGGAATATGACCTTGATCTAAGTTATTTAGAGGAGAAAGATTCTTTCTTCTTGAGAAGATAGAATATTCAAGGATCAACAGCGATTCAACATCAATTATTCACTATAAATAGATTGATTATTCATTAATTGATAAGAAATCCAAAAAAGGATATGTACAGTTTTCGCTAAAAGACGAGCCCAACCTCCCTTGTAATTCACCAAGATTAGAGATAATAGCCAATAGCGACAGGATGAAAAAAATGAACGGTACTTAGTTTCGTTCTGCATGTTTTCTCTAGAGGTGAATGTATAAGTAGGTGCTAAGTCAAAGTGGAATTAATTGTGGTGAGTTAGAACAGTTATAATTAAATTTTATAAGAAGTAAATACCTACAGATATGGGAAAGAGTGAAGCGCTTATTGGCTGCTGTTGCTGCTGTGTTGTGATTCTAATTCTCTTAATTATTTGGCTTGCTAAGGAGATTGAAAAAGCTGAATTGCTCAATATGATTGAAGAAAATTTGACATCTCCACCTATATCGGATATTCAATTCGGATACGGAGTGTCCTGTCCAGCTGGATTTCAAGATATGGACTTCGGAACTTGGCCTGGGACGTCTTCTGGATGTTTCTGTCCCATCACAAACACTCTAACTATTGGTGCCTGCTCAAGCCAAAATACTTTTTTCCCTGAACAGTTCCAATTGAAGAGCAATCCAAATTCCGCAAATGGAGATATCCGCTATAAGACTGCTCTTCATTATGAAAAAAATAAAGCGGGTGGTATCTTTACGCCCGCTGAGGCCGCTGAACATCAAATGTTCTATGACGCTTATGGTTGTCATACTGTTCAATCTACCTCAGTGCATCAATTACAAGTTTGGAAAGGGAGAAGATTATGTGTGAGTCACTATGCCGCAGATGAATACTATTGGACGACTTATCCATGCAAAACTGATTTCAAACGCTGCCAGTCAGGACTGTGCGTCAAATCCACGTTGCAATGCCCTGTCACAAAGATTGAGATCAACGACTACAATAACTCAGCGAATGAGGTTTATCTTTACCTCGAGCGAGATACCTCTAAACGTGGCTTATTCAAATTTCAGCTGACAGCGCAAGGTGAAGCTCCATGCCTTGCAAACAACAGAGAATCAAAGACGACAGAGTATCCTTACTATCCACTACTAAGAAGAAACTCAAGTGGATGTGGTTCGTACGGGATAGATAATTCATCAATTCTGGTTGATTCTGAACTGGAAGCCGATCTTTATATCGAAAATGGACTCGGTTACACGGTATCCACTCTACCACAGTACACCAATTACCTCGGAAATCGGACGGTTTCATTATATGCTCGACAAAGACTGGACATAAACACCGAGAATGAAAATTGCCTTGCAATCGATCTACATAAACTTCACAAGGCGATGAATGGTGAGAAACAAGAACAAGAATACTTAAATAAGATCTTCGAATGGAATTGCTTTTTAGATCCAGCGATAAACCAGATAATCAAAGACCTGTCAGGATTAACAATGGCTTAGTAGATGATCTAACAATCAAGGTTCTATAGAGATAAGAGTCTTTTTTTTCCTCTCATATTTAGTGATCATTATATAAAAATATCGATAATTCTCTAATGATTGTTTTTTATCTTTTCATGCCTTTATCCAATCATCTCTCTCTCTGAATTGACCTTGCTGATGACAATGAAATGGGTCTGTCGTAAGGCATCAAGATTCCATCAGGAATAGCTCACCGTTTGATTGAAAAATAGGAGTGAGCATCAGATTGTGGTGTACATGAGAAATAGAAATTGAATTAACTCGATTATTTACGTTGAAAATTTCAAAATATTAAACATTCAAGTACATTTAGAATATCGCCCCTCTATTTCGTTTAGTTCTATGATGATGGATTGAAGTAAAGTGATAATATATGCATGCTATAGTAAGCATGATCAATCTCATAACTTAAAAAACATTACAATTTACAAAAACTAGTCTCTAGCATTCATTTCGTTCAATTAGATTTTACTATTCTCATTCTTATCTAATTGAGTTTCCCCCATCCATCACAGATAGGGTTTTTTGCCAACATTTTGCTGATTGTATCCATAATCACCGTAATCATACATAGCTGGCTTCTCAATCATCGTATTCCCACCTGGAGGAGTTCTTATCACACGCGGCCTAGAGAGAGTAGGACTTAGTTTCGCATTGATCATCGCATTGGCTTACCTCGACTCAAACGCTTTCTTAAACTCCTTGGAATCACCTAGATCTTCTTCTTGTTTGCTGGGGACATTAAGGAAGTTATTTTCCACAGGTACAGGTCTTCTCAGGTCTGGGGTCTGTTTAACATTCTGATAGTATGGCTGCTTTTGATTCTGAAGCACTCCTTCATAGTGAGATTGATCCTCAAGGAGGGGTGTCCTTGCCAAACGAGGTCTCGACTGCATTTCAGGAGGAATTTGATCTTTATGAGGAGAATAAGAGAAAAAACAGCAGTAAACCACGAATACCCCCGTAGAGCTTATTCACCATTGATGGCGTTGCTGGTCGGTTCAGAGGAGCTTCGCTCTTCTTGCCCTCTGGGTACAAGATCCTTGACCCTTTCATTGATTTGTTGTCTTCCAAAGCCTCTTGTATCATAGAAGTTTGCTAGTTAGTCATTTAGATAAATCCTCATATTTCAAGGCTATTTACCTTCAGGGCTTCTGGACCGCTCAGCGAGAAATGCTTCTCGAGCAGCTCTTCACCAACAGGGAGGTTAGGTATTTCAAGATTATCTTCCACATCATCGTCCTGTGAAGCCAAGCCAGTTAGAGAACTGAATGGGACAAAGACTATTAGGTTATTACCTCTCCAATTTCGTCATCTTCGTCATTATCGTCCACATCGTTTTCATCTTCGTTAGTATCCGAATTCGCCTCGTCATTGTCATCTTCAGGCTCTTTGTCGCTGTTGAGCTGATCTTTGATGTACTGGATTTGCTTTTTGAATCGTTCCTCCGAATGGTCCATCAAATAGTCCAAAATTTCATTCATTCCAATCGCCTTTCAGAAAAAAAGGTTTTCCTATCAACTGGTTATCAATAGAAGAGTACCTTAGCTTGCTCTCTCAAAATAGGACGCGACAGAAGCGAATAAAGCGTTCCGTTGACAAACGTACGCACTTGCAAGTTTTCATGCTCTAGAAGCTCATTAAACACCGGAAGCACCTCGATCTACACAACCAATCAGTAAAGCAATTCCACCAAAGAAATTTACATTAGGATCCTCGCATTGCTTCTTTCCTGCAGTTCTCAACGACAAGTTCATGAATAGAGCAGTTGCATACTCGTAACTATATTCACTGAGGGTATATTTCTCAGTTTTAAGGGTCTGAACGATCCATTTAATCAAATTGCTTTCAATCATGATCGTCTGCGGCTTGCGGCGCAATGAAAGTTTCTGCAGCGCGCCCAAACAGTTCCTTCTGACAAGCGTATCTCCTTTCTAATAATGATAAATTTTCTCTCTGATACTAGCATAACACCAACCTCTGATTTGAGCAAATCAATCAAAATTGAAACTGTCTTTGGCGCCTCCAGCAAATAGCTTCTTCCACAATAATCCGAAGCGAGTGCATTGATAAACCTTGCCGTATATTCTGTCACCTTGGGCTTAGCATTCATCAGAATTCTATTGAGTATCTTGTTATTGTCTTTCATCAATCCCAGCACATCATGCTTCGAATAAGCAATCAACACTTCTCTTCTGGCCACTGCTCCATGGGTCCTAACATTCCCTTTGAGTCCCTTTAACACTATAATAATGACTACCTCGTAATCCTCCAACGCAGAGCTTGGAGCAAGCCGCAGATGAGATTCTCATTCGCGCTTGTCAAGAAACATTTCTCGATCTGATCAAAATCCAATTGACATGGCTGACCGCCCTGGGCCGCCTTGAGCTGCTGCTGGTTATTAGTACCTTTCTGCGGCGGAATATCTATTTCGACATCACATATCTGATATAATCAACAACTATAGTTACTGGTGCCGAGCTGAGAATAGGAGTAGTCAATAGGAGTTTCAAAATCTTGCGAGTTGCCAGTTTTATCAAAGGCAGATTGGTCTTGACTTTGACTGGCCAAGTCCTCAATATTCGAGTTCAAAAACGATTCGTATGTGTTAATCTTAGTCCGCAGAGTCTGGAGGATTTGCTCTTGGAAAGGAACACCGTTTTTGGAATAATCGATCATCTTTAACATCTAAACGCATTGAAAAAAAGAAAAATTAAAAGCCTCCAGCTCGTTCTTACATCTTTCGAAATCGCCAATAGCTCCTTAGCGAAATTTATCCACTTATTATGGCTTTCAAACAGATTATTTCGAGCAATTTCCTCGTTTTTCTGCACGATGTTGTAGTTCTTGAGCAAATTGCCATATTTCACATTGAATTCATTTAATATTCCCAATAACTCCTTATTGCTGTTCTCCAACTGCGCAATAGTTGCGTCTTTCTCGCTTATTATAAGATCTTTCTCCCGAGTGTCAGTAACGCTGTCCCTCGCATCGGATTTGGTATACACATGGTACATTTTCATTAACAACGGCGCTGAATCCTGCGGTATCGTATTCGACAAAAAGCTCTCAAGCTTCTTTCGGACATCATGCATCCAGTCTTTGGTGAAAATATGCTTGAATGAGGGGTGTTCCAAAGGATTTGGCACATAAGGCAGCGCATAATACGACAAAAATTCTGTTGTGTTGGCTAAATCTGCTCCCTTTGTGTCCAAAAATACCTTGAAGTGATACAGCTCAGCCTTATCGAGATTCTGCATGTTGAAATACTCATTATCTCGCTGCTCGGAGAAGAAATAATTACCTGGCCCTTCCTCACCGAGGGGTATACGACGAAGTATATATGCAGATAGAACTCCAACTTGCTGCACTCATCGTCTTTTGTCCTTACGCTGAGTGGGACAAACTTATTCCATTTGTTAAAGAAACTTTCCCTATTGCCTTTATCAAAAAGCTTTGAAATATTATTAGGATGAGTTTGCCCGTGAAGGGAGAGCGTCTCTCCAAGGTAATCATACCTCTAATAGCTGCGTTACATAGGCGGAATCGATTTCTTTGTTTCGGGTTGGTGCATACTGAATCTCATCTTTAAATACTTCTAATGTTTTTGCATAGTCCCTTTTAAGCAGGTATTCATGGATTGCTCGTTCAATAAAATCATAAGGACTGCTTGATCCGCTTTGATGTCTGAAAGCCTCGCGGGAATGGCTTCCTGCGGAGTGAATTCCTCGAGGATTCGAGGCTGGACCGACATTCTGGCCAGATGAAGTGGGTTTCTGCCCTTTCTTTGTTGGGATATTCTCCTTACTTCCAAGTTTTTTGAGATTGGGTTTGCTGTTCATATTATTTGCCACGTTCGGTGGATCTGCACAATGGGTTAGGTTAATTAGAACTTATCTATGGAAAATTATTTAAATGCTGCTCGCTATTTCTTTTATTTAACGATATTTCAAAGGAATTCTGTTGTGTTCGCTTATTTGAAGGGGATCTCAAATCAAATAAAATTAATCCATATACTGCACATCCAAATGAAAAAATTTTCAAAATTGAAACTGTTTGGCGCAGCAGCTACTTCCGGAAAGAGCCTTTTCGGAAGCAGCGAGACCAAAGGCAAGGCAGTAAAGCGGTCAACCTCTCAAGGTAATCAGATCTTCCATTGCAAATATAATGAGGGTTGAATAATGTGATTAGTGCGATTGAGAGGCAAAGACAAAGAGCAAAAAGTCGAGAAAGTTGATCAAAAGGAAACGATTAAACTGCCATCAGACTTTGCGGAGCAGGTGCTGGATTGTGAGCTAGAAATCGAAAAGGATGAAGTTAATATTGAAGTCGTCAAGCGGCTGATTGATTTGTATCAGGTAAAAATGGACTTCCCATGAATGACTGAATGGTGGTGTTAGCTTGCAATGGAATATTATGAATCGATTAACTCGGACCGTCATTTGATATTTTTATCCAAGACTCAGGCTCTTTTGTCGAAAGCGAATGTGATACATGCGATGAACAACTCTGTTGATTCTAAAAAGGCATTTGCTGTAAGGAGAATAACATGATGTTGTGGATTTATACAAGCTTGCGACTTAGGGTCATTGTCAAGATGATAAAGAGAAGAGATTGGAGGAGTTTATGAAGAAAACTAAAGAGACCAAAATGCATTTTGACGAATATGCTGGGTCGATTTTGAAGTCGCATGAGGCTGGACAGAATAGCGTGTATATGCTGATAGAGAACAGTTTGAATGCGCAAAGAGGGCAAATGAAGCAGAAGTTGGAAAAGAGAAAAAAAGCCTATATGAAGAGACTTTTCCCAGATAAATGCACTCCTGAGAGGCCTTCTGTGACTAATAAGAGAAAAAGTATTTCCCATTCCTTGGCGAACAATATTGAATTTTTCCTCAGCGATTTCAAAGGATATGGAAGATGGGATTGTCCGTCATCGTCGACAGGGCAGTACCAGCAGCAGCGTTCAAATCAGCAAACAGTTGATTATGGAAGCACTTAGCGGAGGTTCGACGCCAGATAAACCGAGAGGCAGATTATGTAAATAATAGCCGTCTGCTTGTTTTTCATTTTGGAAATCATCACTAGCTATAAGAGGTTCTCCTGGAAACAGGTACGAAGGAGATTTGTCTCAAGGTGAAAGTCCTCAGAATTTACAATCCTTCCCATCAAATGAGATCCATACAGAGATTATCAATCCCCAAATGGTCATTACTGAAGAGAAAGAAGAGACTGAAGCAACTCACCAGGATGAGACTGTAAAAGAAAGCAAAGAGCTATATGCCGAATTGGCCGTGAAGAAAATAGAAGGCGATTCAACTGATTATTCGAAGCTCAGTATTGAAGAAACCAAGACCCCCTTGAGCACAGATGATGTCTCTCCGCTGAAAAAGACGGAAAGTGATCTAACAGCTGATGGGCAGGTTGTCAGCGATAGCAGCCCTGATAGAGACATTGAGAAGCCTAATCCGCTGGGGAGAATGTCTATAAATGGACAGTCACCCATGAGAAGATCAGTAGCAGGTAGAATGTCGGTTAGAAGGGAAGGTAGCGAGCAGGCGAAGCAGGATCTTCTGGCTAGACTCGAGATTGAACATGCAATTCAGTTGGACGAACTCAGCAAGAAGCAAGAGGAGTTGAAACTGCAGGAAATAGAAGCTATTAAGAAGAAGCATCAAGAGGCTCGTGAGAGCATTGAGATCGAAATGCAAGAATCTTGTAATTGATATTGAGAGATAATAATTGGTTACTGATTGTGATTGATAGCTGTATTGCTGAAGAAGAAGTTGCTTGAGAAGAATAAGAAAGAGGAGGCAGAGGCTTTAGCAAAGTTCGAAGAGGAGTGGAACCAAAAAGCTGAAGAGGAAAAACATGATTTGATCAAGAAGCAGAAACAAGAGAAACTTTTCAAAGTAAGCGCGTTTAACTTTTGAAATAAAATGGGAATGAGGGAAACCCCTTTTCAAATATACATATTTATGCGAATTTGAGAATATCGTATGGTAAAGAAATGATATTTTAATAGTGAGTAAAAAAGTTGACTAAGCGAGATTTAGTCTGAATTTATTGATATAAAAGTATTTCTTGAGTGAGTTAGCATACGAATGCTTTAAATTCGTGAAAGTAAAACAAAAAAAGAGGCCTCCAGTGGGATTTGAACCCACGACCACAGGATTAAAAGTCCCGCGCTCTAACCGCTGAGCTATAGAGGCTTCCTGACAAATTGCACCTCAATCCAAGTGATTTTCTGAAAATTTTCTAGAGAATAATCAAGTAACAATATAATCCGCATGTGCTGTGGACTTAGTGTGACAATTCATACTAAGATTATGAATGAACCGACTCTTAGTCTGAGCCGAGTAGGGAGAACATGGCAAATTGGATCAATGGCATTTTCGGGTAGGGTTGAGAACTGCTCAACATTAAAGCGAGCAAATAAAAAAGAACGCCTCCAGTGGGGTTCGAACCCACGGCCACAAGATTTAAAGTCTCGCGCTCTTCCCACTGAGCTATAGAGGCTTCCTGACAAATTGCACTCCGAACGAAGAAATTTTGACAAATTTGCAGAGTGATCCATATTTTCGGATGCAGGAATTAGAGAGGCAGAGGGATTAATATTATCAATGCTCACTTACAAAATGCTGAAAGACCTCATTTTCCTCATTTTCCAGTCTGGTTATTGAAATGCTGACAAGACATTCGTGGCACGTTGACTCGTTTCTCTCAATTTAGCCTCTATCGCTCCTAAACATCTGTTGGATATCAGAAGAGCTCGTGGCGCAATGGTGGCGTATCTGATTACGACTCAGAAGGTTGTGGGTTCAAGTCCCATCGAGCTCGTTTTTTTGGGCTCCAATTGATTGAAAAAGCAATCAACAACGGTCCTAATATTAAGCTCTCTAACAAAATCAATCTTAAAACAAAAACGAAGGCCTCCAGTGGGGTTTGAACCCACGGCCACAGGATTAAAAGTCCCGCGCTCTAACCGCTGAGCTATAGAGGCTTTCTGAGAAATACCCCCATGATCTAGGAGATTTTTGAAAAAATTTGCAAAAATACCGCCGGAATAGATCTCGTTCAATGACTATCAGAGTGGAGAAATCCATTATTTCGAAAGGACAATAAGTGCATTTCTTGAAGCCTCCTAACTCCTTCAAGAGATCTAGATGTATATCTTTAATGAAAGAGTTTTGGAGGCAACAGTGGCCAATACTTACAGGTAATTTCAATTATTTTCAGTTGCATTGGAGTTGCCGAAACATTTTGGCATCCATAAAAAACAGCATAAATCTCTCTCAAAAAAAAAACTGAATCCAACTCTAACTAAGTCACATGAAGCAATAGAATTCAACCAGTTTCAAAACTATATTATACAACATCTAGAAGTTATAACTAATTCAATCATTCATCACTTAATGACGAATCTGATTTTGCGGTTCAAATGCTCTCTCTTTGAGAACCCTCGGTGCTATTATCGTCCATGCATACAAAGCCAGCGTGAACCAAGATGACCCAATCATAAACCACGAACCCGCATTGCTGTGGTAGTCAAAAGAAAACGTCCTTCCAGCAACATCTGAAGTCCCCCAATTCGTCAACAACATTGCCAAATAAAACGCCGCACAGAGCATTATAATATGAAAATAAAGATAAGTATTTGATCTCGTATAATCGCTCATTTTCCCTCTCTCTTCCTCAGGTTCCACTTGTGCCCGGTTCGCTTGATTCCCAAGATTCACTTGCTGCACTAGATTGTTTTGACTTGCTGGGTTTGAAGCCGCCGTCGCTCTCTGGTCTTGCTTCTCTTGCTTTTTAGCTTCCATTTCGATATCCTCCTCATATTTTTTATGCTCTTCGCCTCGATCATCCAGCACTCCCTTCGCAATATCAATATTCCCAGCGATTTTCACATTTCCTGACGATTTTCGTGAATCTCCGAATGTTACATACAGCAGCGATATCAGTGTGAGCACACCTCCAGTGCCGATATAAATCGCGGTCGCTTTGGTTTTATTTTTCCAATCAGCATTGCAGTCTGCGGTCATATTACTCAGCCCGACCCAAGTAAGATACATCGAATACATACAAACCGTCGAGCTTGTGAAAATCGAGCCTCTAGGGTTGATTCTTGTGAGCGGTAGGACTGTAACTAGCACAGAAAGGGCCAGGGTAATTGAGACAGCCAAGGTCCCGTAACTGCAGCCAGCGAACCAAATGTACTCAAAGACTGTGAGGGTAATAAATCCACCGTAGAGCGCCAGAGTGAACGCGATTAACATAACTGAATAGCATTTCTGTCCTTCGTCGTACGCGGCTACCCAAGCCTCGTTCCAGAGATAGCAAAGGTCGATTATCATAATTATCTGGAAGATTAAGAAGAAGATGCTGAATACCATTGCGATGATGGAATAGACCTTGGAGAAAGTATTAGGAAGCCATAGAAAACCAATAAAAACTCCGATAACAAATAAAATTTTCAGGCACCAGGCTCCTTCATTCACATTTTTGGAAAATTCACTGCGGGTAAGAAGAATGAGAAAAATGATGAGATGCAGAATGACGAGCACGAAGCTCATTCGATAGATCAGTGAGGCACCTAGGCAAATGGGGTCTCCTGGGATCGGACAGGTGATTCCGAGGCCACCGAACCATTCAAGGAAAGGTTTGATCCAAATGATGAGGAAAAGCAAACATACGCAAAAGCAAAACAGCAGGAGGTAGCTGAACCTTACTTGCTGCTTGAAACTGCCGCAAGTGAGTTTACAACAGCCACATAAGCCTTGGCCGACGAGGCTGGTCGCTGCACAGCAAGCTTGAAGACACATTTCTTGATATTTTCTCGATATTTCATAGATACTGGCTAAGAATCTCGAAATTTAAATCCTGAAGGAGAATTTTAAGGTTAGAAAAGCTCGTTTATCGAAGCTAACATACTATGAGAAGATTTGATTGCATGAAATTTATTATAATACGTCTGTTGCCAAAAACTCGGCTATTTCCATTTTCCTCTGTTCT
>ENA-UOUE01001779-UOUE01001779.1-compost-metagenome-genome-assembly--contig:-NODE-1779-length-12215-cov-2.767754_pt1 | contig 12215 bp, 10 predicted proteins | sample MGYA00238146_ERZ747223 | MGnify/ENA primary metagenome ERZ747223 (study PRJEB28781, sample SAMN06268865) | compost metagenome | isolation source: single cell | place: USA: California, Emeryville, Joint... | reverse complement strand
TCTTTTATTTATTTATAACAAAGATGCTCTTTAGGTTCATTATCGTTTCTATCCCTTATTTGAGCTGTTTAAAATCCTCGTTAAATACTTTTAATTGGTGGTAAATGCTTCATATAGGCAAATATTTTCTGCGACCAAGCCCTGTGAAACTCTCAAACAGCAAGCATCTCTGCACAGGCTTAAATCTGAAATGGGCCTTCAGTACGACGAAGAAAAAGGCTTCTTACTATAAAATACTTAATGTCCCAACTTCTGCAACGATGGATGAAATTAAAGAAGCATATCGTGATCTGGCAAAGATGTACCACCCTGATACAGGAAATGAACAGTCTAAAGATCAAGTATGCACAAACTAACTGAATGATACCTAGAAACTGACTTGCCACTAGGAAAAATTTCTTGAAATCAATGAAGCTTACGAAGTGCTGTCAGACCCTAAACGTCGTACAAAATATGATGTTGAAAATGGTAAATTTAGCACTCTTGCATGTTTATCGAACAATTATTCCCTCAGGAATAAGTTCTGGACTCGCCAATGCTGAAGTCAACATTGAATTTGGAAACAATGATAAATACGAGGAGTTGCAGAAAAAAAGAACATCCAATAAGGAATCCGATATTGATAACGAGGTGTTCGCTTTTTTCAATGAAAATTATTTCAATAAGAAAGCAGCAAAAAAAGTCAATCAGGAAATTGCCGATGAAATTCCGACAGAAAATTTCAAGGCTCAAAATGGAATCGAGAATTTCATTCCTTATTCCCAGTTATCCAGAGAGCCAAACATACAAGTTTCAAATCACTTTTTTACATTCATGTCTGAATTCCGATTCCCTCTACTGGTTGGGATGATTGCATACATGGGATATTTAACGGTCTTCCTTTATTACAAAAAGAACAAAAACAAGCAAGGTGTTGTCCAGCTTGAAAAAGTCAAAGAAGGACGGGGACATTATACCAAACTCCTTCCGCTCAATGTGGTTTAGTTTAGTTTTGCAGTAGCGACATGTTTTCATTGTATGGTAGCAAAATATCTGTTGCTTGTTGATGCTTTTTTGTTTTCTATTTTAGTTTGAATCCCATTGTATCTTTTCTCGTCATAGGGTCTTAACATTAAAAGAAGATATTTGGCCGAAATGTAATATTTTCAAGCTCAATTTGGTTACATCTTATATATCTTCATCTTAGATAACACTCCTGCTTCTTTTTTTTTAATTGTTCATTTGAGGTTCGCTTGAGAAAATTTACTCCATTCATCACTTTGAAACAAAAAATTTGACGTTCACTCCTTGAGTTCTGTGTTCAGAAAAGCTTTTTCTTTTCTCCTAGATTGTCTCATTTGTGAAACAAACTTAGCAAATAGATTTCCAATTTCGATGAATATAGCTCTTCTATTTGATTGGAGGAAATACCCAGAGCCACTGTATTAAAGACTTAATTGAAGAATCAGATACTAGCAATGGGAGAGTATAGTAAGTGACATCTCTATACTGAGTTTACTGACATATTTGTGTATAAGCCGCTTATAAAGCAGACAAAATTATTAGCCTTGCCCAAGAAAATGACTAGGGACATAACTCTCAAAAAATGTATTCGCAGTGGAATAACTCGCAAAACGTCCTAAACTAGAGTAATTCTGATGTTTTATCTTCGAATGTGAGAGTTCTCTCTCGAACGGAAATTCTCAATTTACAATACTAATGGCGAGCTTCCATTCTGTTCATATCAATAACACGAAGATTTTGCCAATATAAGAAATACAGCATATTTATAGTGAATACTAGTTTAAAGTATTTTAACTCATCAATACTATTCGAAAAGACTGATTGAAGAAAATACGTGATGAGCAAGTACTATCTCGTAATTAATCTTCAAAAAGACAATCCAATAGTAATCTAGTTTGATTTTATTAAGTCTTAATGCTATTGGCAGCCATTGTTAAATCAGAAACATTATTAATCGCTTTATAGAAGTTACCTATTGGCTCCTCTCAATAGTATCACTGTAATTGCCATCCTGAGTGACCGACCATATTTGAATTTACGAAATCTTATTTTTGTTTTATGTTGTTCCTACTTCAAATTATCTTAGCAGAATCAGGTTTCTTTGGATATCACCAGTTACAATTGCATCAAAATATAGAAATTGAATCATTAATAATACTATTTTTCAAAGAACATGTCATTTACCTATTTTTCAAGGATTGAGGGGGAACTCAAGATCTCGTTGAACGAAGAATGGAGCAAAGCGCTAACGGATCAGCCTCGAAGAACTCAAAAAATTGTTTATTTTATTTTTTCTCGATTAAAAAACTCAAAAAAATTTATTTAAATTATTGTTATTCTTAGTTCAGGTTGAATTAATAATGTTGTTCATGGAAGTATTTTTTCTTCAAAAATACGTTCCGTGCAAGAAGTCTTTCATATGCAAATCGAAAATATGTATGCTGTATTTCTATACAATTTAGAGTTGAATATTCGTACGAAATAGTTTATGTTTTAGAAAATAAATGACTTTTCTATTGCAAAAAAAAAGGATTTTCAACCAAGTGCCTTTTCTTAGAGAAATTCTAAAAAAGACCTTGGGCTTTAATACATTTTGAAATGAACAATTCTCATTGCTGGCTGCTTTTGCTTCCAAAAGATTGCCTGTCTGCTTTTGCAGCCATTTCTTCATCGATCTTAGCCAAAACTCCGCCAATTTGACTTTCTAACATCATTTCCAATCTCTCTTTCATTGTGTCATCCAAATCTAGTACATACCCACGTCAGTATTGTTCAAAATAAATCAATTCTTACTGTATTCTTTTGCAAATTTCACCGCAAGGCAATCTGCGCGGTCGCCAGGATATACAACAATCCGCTGTGTGTTTCCGAGTCCAAAGTTCACATCAACAAAGAGCAAAGGAATCGCTTGCTCAGATTGATTACTTTCCCGTTTTTCATCTCTTGACGTGCTGCGGTTATGAGAAGATTGAATGCTTGGTTTGCGACTATTCATCAGGTCGGTTACTAGAAAAGAGATGTTAATTCTTGCTTTGGAAATGATAATAATGCTTACTATTTAAGTCCTTGTACTGCTGAGTGTTGCGACGAGAGTTAATCATGTTAGTTGCGTAGTAATCAGCGAGGGTTGAGGATTTATATCCGTTCGCGAACGAAGTATTTTTAGAAATACTTTCCACTTCGTAAGAATCCAAATGCTTTGAAAGATTTTGACGAGTACTTTTCAATGGTTTCGTATCCTCGGAAACCACAGTTTGGTTTGTCGAGTTGTCTCGAGTATGAGCCTTGCTCCTGGATTCTTTTTTCGAGGCACTCCTGTCAAGCGGATTTGCCTTCACCGCTGACTTTTCAAGGCAGCAATTAAAAGACGAGAGATACTCCCCATTCTGAGGTGAAGTTCCCCGAGTTTTCATCGCGTTAACGAACTCTCTCTCCTCTCTGCCTTTCTTGATTCGACCAATGGACTTATTAGCGTCTGGGATAGTATCAATGCTTCGGTCTCCAGCACCAAATAACTTATTAGGCTTTAAAATTGCGGGTTTGAAGGTGCATTCCTGGCCGTATTTCTGGTCATACCACTCCACATAGCTCTGATCTTGCTTCTTCGTTGCCGATTTACTTAACGAATATAATTCTTGTCCTCGCTTGATACCAACATTTCCGATAGGGGTTGATGACTGGTACTCAGTGTTGCTTGGACTAACGCTTCTTTGAGATCGGTGTGTTTTATTTTCGAGGATATTCGGTGTGAAAGGGCATAACTCCAACTCTTTTTTGGCGTAAGCCTGGACTCTTTCCTTTAACTTTTGCTTTTGGATAGCTTGCTGGTAGATCAAGAGATCTGCATGAGTAAGGCGTCCATCTGCAGGAGGAGATTTCTGCGCATCAAATAAATATTGAGCGGTATCGCTTAATTGCTTTTCGCGGTAATTCTCGGCAAGTTTTCTTGAGCTTTTTAGTATTTGTGGAGTAAAAGGGCAGTTTTGATAATCTTTGATTTTCTTTTCAGTTGAGTGGAGTCTATTGAAATAGAAAATCTCATAAACTTGACTGATTTGGTGAACCTCGGCGTCAGTGAACGAGATATTTTCGCCGTCAAACGAGCCGAAATTCATAACAGATTTGTGGGTCCTTGCTGACTTTTGAGAATAGGTTTGTTGGTAGCTATTGTTCAGCTTGAGATCATATGACGTGTCATTTTTCGAGACACGCCTGCCCTGATTGCCAAAACCGTTAAGGATTTGGTACGAGCCCAATGTTCTCTGAGAAGTTTTCTCAGCAAATGGAGATCTGTTAATGCGAGAGCTCTCAAGGCTGACATTCTGTGGGCTTAAGGTGCTCGGATAATACTTCAGTTTTGGACTCTTCTGAGTGACTGTATCTACACGATTTGGACTGAGAGTTGGCTGACTGTAGTAGCTCCTTGAAAAGTCAGGACTTTGGGATTCCCGACGTGAAGCCACAGCAGTAGCATTATAGCGAGGAGTCGATTTTCCACAGTCAACGCTAGTATCCAGCGCATTCTTTCGCTCTGTAAGAGTATTTTGAGGCGTGTAATGAGGGATTGGGAAATTCAAGCCCAGGATCGCCAAAAGCATCGCCAGCAGATTCCTTTCGTTGACGCCGCCGAATTGATCTCCTCTGAGCAGCCCCCACATGTCATAGAGCAAAGTACGTTCGTGCACGAAATATGGGTTCTTAACGTCTTCGGTCGTGGCAGTTCTCAAAAATTTCAGCGATCGGAGAAATTCAGTCATGCTTAAGTAATTAAATCGGTGTTCTTGTGAAGGTGGGAAATATTCTTCGGTTTTGGCCTCGAATTCTTTGATTAATTTATGAGCAAGCATTCTTTTCGAGCTTTCGTTGACAAAAGGACTTTTGCCACAGCCCATAGACTTTGCTGTGAGTCGGAGGTTTACGGTCGATTTCGACTGTCTTCTCAGAGCATCTTTGTATAAAAGTTCAGCAGCAGGTTCGTCCCTTTTAAGATTTTGCGACCTCGCTCTTATTCTTGGATGGAAAGTGTATTCTGCCGCGTCTTTTGTATAAGGGGAAAGTCCCAGATGAGAGAAGTCGTTGTGAGTCGTCTTTGGAGATTTGGACCTTTCATATAATCTGTCATGGGCTCTTCGATCATCACCCTCTTCGCGACGCTTCATCTCGACAAGTTTCCTTGATCTCTGTAATAGAAAAAAATATAAATCGGGAGCCTAGGAAGTAAAATATACCTCATCGATCTCAGGAGGGACGACTTTCTCAGATTCAATGATCCCTCGATTTATTTCTTCTCTCAGCTAATTACAATGAGAATAACTTTCAGATGAGAAGATATAGGCAAAGATTACATTAAGTATCTTGTATTGCTTCATCGCTTCAAAGTTGGACTGATCTTCAAGGAATTGCTGCAAATTTCTCCGCGATCTGTCTGAAGGATTGACTTCTGGTTGGAAAGTGCATTCTTTCATTTCCTCTTGTTCATATTTCTTCGCAAGCTCTTCACGAGTGATTTTCTTGTTTGTTGTGGATTCTTTCGCCACATCCGGACTCGTTTTTCTTGTATTTCTATTCTCACCATGCGGCAGCACTTTTTTAGCGGTCACAGATAATTTGGTTTTCTCTGTGTTTGGTGTTTTTGAGCCAGGCTTTGCGAGCGCTTCCCTCTTTGCCTGGCGGTCTTTATGCTCGATATTCGGCTCTTTGTCTAACAAATTGATAGTTCATACGACTTAAGGCAGAGGAGAAATTACTTTCATTATTGCAAGGAGTTGCATGAGAAACTGTCCCGATTGAAGAAATTCCGGGCTCAGCAGCAAATTCAAAGGCAAGTGGAGAATTGATACTCAGATTTGATGTAGTTGTCTTCTTCTTTTTCGTAAATAGATTACCACCAGCCTTTTGAGGGTGCTCATCAGTGGTTTTTGTCGCGGGTTCGGTTTGGATTCTACAATTTTCAGTGATGACTTTGGTTGTTTTTGCTTTCTGGCGATTCTGCGGAACCGCTGAAATTTTAGTTCCTCCGTAGTAGGTCTGAGAGAGAATTTGTTTCAAAACTCCTCGAGTGTTTGTGGGAGTTCTAGATCGGTCAGTTCTAACCACGTCTTTTGGCTTCGTGAGGAGTGATCTTAGAGATTGTTGTTGGGTGAGCTGCATTTTCTGAACATCTGCCTTGGGACTAGTTGAAGTAAAATGACCTACTCATTTATATTAATCACGATACAATTGCAATGAGAGATTACCGATCCTAGTTAAGTCGTCATTCTCTGTAGCAATGTATCTGTGATTTGGAAAAACTGCGGTAGCCTTTGAAAGACTGCTTCTTTCGTTTTCTTCGGCAATTTCAAGTTCATCGATAGACGGGCTGGGGTATTCGAAGAAACCACTATCTTGTCGAGGAGTGGATGGTCCGGGGATATGCTGTTCTAAGCGGTGAGTGAGTGCTCGAGCTTGGGTGTTCATTAAGAATTTTCAAAAATTTAGTTACAAACTGACAAATATCGGTTTAATTTTGGAACACGAAATTTGAATAACTTATAAAAATCGATCCGTATCTGATAGTTAGGAATTATCAACTGCAATTCTTTGTCAATTTGCTTTAAAATGATTCTGTGTCATCTCTACTGATGTCCTAGGTGCATTTTCTGAAATCAGTATAAAAGCAGGAGCCGTCGACTCTAAACAGCTCACACGAGCAGATTTACTATAACAATAATCTTTTCAATCTTGGTTGAAGGTAATTATAGGTTGAAAAAACAAAAGAAAAAGAAAAATAATGTCTACTGCATTGTGAGGTTGCTTATTGACTGAGAGCCAGAAATGTATTTTTAATTTCTTCCTAAATGCAGATTTAATGTAGTTCAGCATGTGAGGAAAGGGTAAGTAATAGAGAGTCGACCAATTTGCTTTGAAATATTCAATTACTTGAAAGGAAGAAAAAACAGTTTTTCATGCCGCATCAAAAGAGAAGCAAAATTTGCTCAGATACAGTTTGCGAAACAAAAAATATTGTAATAAATTTAACTTCCGAAGTACTCTCAAAGATGCTTTTTACGAAGATCTTGCAGTATAGCTCTTGTTTTAGAGCTATAATCTGACACTGTTGAATTGATATTTTTGCCTATTTTCATTTTCGAGTTCGGATTCGCAGGGTCAAAGCCTAACATTTCACAAGATCACATTGGAATAGGTTTTCCTCTAAATTTTACCATAAGAAAACGTATATCTTTGTTGGAATTCTCGCGACCCAATGCCAGAGCTTCCTGCTCTCTGTTGAGACCCTGCTGTCTTCGGCGAATTGGGCTGGTGAGAGAAGACCATGTTGTAAACTTCGTCCATCACGTAATCATTCGACAAGAAAAATTCTAACACTCGTCTAATTGCCATGTGAGATATTTGTCGAGCAATCGTTTTTAGTTTACTTCTTGTCTGATACTGAAAATTTGCTGAAATCGATCTCTTCTGGCAGCTCAGGTCCTTTGTGGAACTCCCGGAGACCCATCATAGCTTTCCTTTTAGCAATGTCTTTCTTGACCTCATTAATGCTTTCGACGAGGATCTGCTCGAGCTCTTGTCTGTGTATAATATAATTCGCCTTTTCTGATTTGAGTTGCCTTTTGAAAATATATAAAATTCTGGCTGGTGCTATCCCATTTCATGTAAACATACCTGTTCAACTTTCGCTCTTTCTCGAGCTCGCCTTTGAGCTGATTAATTAATTCAACGGTATCTGGATCAACCTAGAGTCAAAAGTAGTACCGATTTGTGGCGTTGTTTATAATTACAGTCAGCATTCCTCTATCATGATGGGGTTCCATCTGGCTGTGAAGATGGTTCTCGTGTCCTTCCATTGGGAGGTGTTTCTATAGATGTGGTCAGAGGGCAGCCAAAATACAATAATAATACAAATTGCTGCTCGCTTCGTACTGTTCTGCTCATTACTTTGAAATTTTTGCCTGTATTGTTCATAAAATTGCTGCGGAAGAGAAAATCAATGTTAGCGTCGTCATCAAAATAATGATTGGTTATATACGATTGGGTCCTGTTTTGGGAAAGAGTGCCAGCTGAAATCAGATTTTGTCTTTGGCCCTGGGGCGCATCTGCGTGAAATAGTTCTTCCTTTAAAGTTTTGTTTTCTTTTTTTGCCTCTAAAATAAACTCTTCATAGTAAGTCTTCTCTTCATTCAAAATTTTCAGTTTAAATTGCAGGTCGCTAATGGTTTTTTGTTGCTCTGTGACGAAATTGTTTTAGTACAACAATTGCAAGCCATGTCTAAAAAAAAACCTTTGCATATTTTATCAAGTCTAATAGCTTCCGCTCTGAACCAGTCTCTTTCTTCCTCAAGAATATTCATCCTCTCATCAGACTTTCGTTTTAATGTTTCTTCATCAATCTTAGAGTACGAGCATTAGAGAAAAGTTCTTCTGAGCTTTTGTTGATATACCTTCTTCTTCAGCTGCTTTAATTCCTTCTGCACATTAAACATTTGATTGTTGTACGCCGTTAAGAAATCTTTTTCATGGTTGCTGAGAAGTTTCTCAATGTTTTTATCCATATTCTACGTAAAAGTGATGAAATTAGGTGTTTGGAGTTGTTTTGGTTGTATTTACATCCAGATTAAGCATAAGTGATTTATGAAGTTGCTTTATTTCTCCTCTCTCAGGGTAATCGTCCTTTTTGCCGTCTTTACCGGCATTAATTCCAGTTACAAAAACATCTTTCTTTTCAGCGGGCTGCTTTTTTTGTACATTGGTAGGGAGAGTTGGTGATTTGGATCTGTGACCTATTTGATCGAGAGAGCTATAGTGAAAGTGGATTTTTAATTACCTGGAGACCTATCTGCTGAATTTCCTCCAGGAATAGAGAGGCTGTGCTCTTGGCTTTGACTGTTCATGCAATTATACTTATAGAATAAGTTTTATTTTCTCAATTTAATGATTCTTATGCAGTTAATAGTCTTAGGTTAGCAGAAAAAACTCTGAGCTGCAAGTGGGGATTTTGAAACCAAACTCAGTCTGACTGAGATTTTTGACGTGTTAATTCACTATTAACGGAGAGTGATATACAGTTCCCTAATAAAATTCGTAAAGACAGCTTTTTTCCTTTCCATAAATGTGAGAAAGCGTTTTAAATTATTATTGTGTTTTATTTGTGCTGACATCAGCAAGGCAATGAACAAGTCGAATTGCTAATCAACAAAAAAACAATTAAAATATAAGAAATTCCAATTCTACTTCTGTGAGTTTAATAATGCTGGAAGGTCATTTCAATAATAAACTAAAATTGCCATAAGTTCAAAGACACAGATTATGAATGAAAAGTGGCTTTCAATTTCTTAACTCTGATCCTTAATGATAGATCTTTTTCATTGTGAAATAGAAACTTCATAATTCCAAAGAATGAAGAAGTATTGACTGTGTGAGGATAAGAGGCCCCCAGGCATGGTTGAAATATCCTGAGAGAAATCCAACATACAAATATTCTTAAATCTCTCCTTGAATCAATGATTAATATTCGCAAAATATTGTTGAAAAAAAAAAGAAAAGAAAAGCAATCTTTTTGATAATTTCAAATTCTAACAACTAAAAAGCAAAATAAAATTTGAAATAAAAGTTCGCAACTAATGCTGGGCTGTCCCAAGACATTGTTACTATTTAACACGCGATGATACTTCTCGAGCAGCTTCCGATTGAGAAAACTTAACTGCTAATTGTTAGCCAATAATATTAGCATTAATTCACCGTGGATGTTATCAACCTCATTAAAGAAATTAAGCAATGGCAATTTTGAGTAATAATGCTTTAATACTGTGTATTTATTAATTCCCTCAACTATTAGTTTTATATAACAGAAGCAGCAATAAACAATGCATTCTAAAAAGTTTAGAGATTTTTGTTTCAAAAATAAATCTCATAAACCGTTAGATTTTTTTGAATAGCCAAACGTGAAAAATACGAAAGTGTGAAATTTCATAGAGAGCTTTGATTACTAGCATTTTACGATCAGATTTTAGCTTATTAAATGCTTCGCACCATAAATCTGACTATAATCGTGATGACGAAACTCTTCATCATCTCGACTCCACGTCGACCTTGTGTCATCCAGATCCAGCATATTCAGTACATTCACATTCACAATCTCTTGCTTTTCAAACGTAAGGATCTGATTGGGGCTGAGACAGCTCTCTATCAATTTATCCAACTGAATCGTACATATGCGAGTTTGTTCGTCCATGCGAGAGCAAATTCGCTCGGTTACCCCATCGGCAAGGTCTTCCTCTTTAATTTTAATTAAATTCTTCTTGTATTGTTCGAACATGTCAAGCATCGCAGGAACCGATGTTTTAATCACGCATCCATTGTTTCTCAGTTCTGCTTCAATCTCATGAAGCTTCTTATTCAGTTTTTGCGAAGAAAGCGTCAGGTCAGATAAATGCTCGTTCGCTTCCATACTCTTTTGCAGGAGAGACTGGAACAAGGCCATTTTCATGGTGTCAATTCTTTCCTCAAATTTCTTTTTGATCCCTTCCATGTATGAGTCCAAGGACTCTATGATCTTTTTTTGGGATGCAGTTAACTCGTTGACATTGCGCTCCATTTGCCCGAGCTCTTTCTTCATGCCTCGAAGGAATTTTCCATTAAAGAAGTTTTTGATTCGGTCGTCTTCATTTTCGATTTTGATGCCTTCCAGCTTTTCCAGAGTTTCTCGGACTTCTTTCTCGATGCCAGACATGCGGTAGTAGAATTTTGGATCTTCTTTAGGCTCATCTTTGGAGAGATTTAGTTTGAATCCGAAAAGAGTTCTCATTTTGAATCGATACTCCTGAAAATTTTAGTTCTGAAATAATTTTTATTATAGCTGTCGAAAAGTTGAGTGTGAGTGTGTGACGCTTGAATAGAGTCTGTGAATTAATTCGCTACTAAATAAACTTCAGAAATTTATATTTAATAATCAATAAGGATAAGCTTTTCTAAGACGATAAGCGCTTTACTCATTAAACAAAGAAAGCTAGAAAACTCCTAGCAGTTGCTCTCAATAAGCAAAGTTACATTGAAAAATCTGAACTTCATATGCAGTTTTTTTGAAGGCCAATAATGAGATGTTGGGTCAATTGGTGATTGAAACCTGCACCCAGACCGAGAGCTTATTGACATTCTGATGTAAGGCTCGCTGTTTTCTGAGATTCAACGAAAACAACCTTTATTTTGTCTAAATAAACAGGGTTCAAACTTTATTAATTAATTGTTCTTGTCTCCGAATCAAATTTCCTTTTTGAAATTCATCCCATTCCATTGACTTCAAAAAACCAGGTTTCAATAGATTAAAAATTGTATTGAGAGAGTTTACTTTTTTGTTTGTTTTTTCTGACACTATTGCGGTGTTCAATAAATACAAGTCTAGCAATCGAGAATAATTACTGTGTTTTGGTCTATCCAATCATTTTTAGTCTATCTTATCACTCCTCTGTTCCATTAAATATCAAAATGTCTAATCGAATTCTCAATATTCGATGTCTTGTCATCCAGACACAGATTATGTTGCAATATTCAGACAGTAAAGCTCAGGCTATTTATACTTCAAATTTTCCGTTGTTTGTAGTTTGTTTTCTTCTTCTCATTCGATAAGGAAGTGATGGGCAGTTTTCCTAAAATTTCAGTTGACTGAATAACGATAAATAAATATTTTGGTGAGTGTACCATTCCGTCTGAAAAACGGATTAAAAACCAATATATCCCACAGTGTTTTGTTCAATAAATATTTTGCATAGAGTTGGTCTGAATAATAGGCACCTACGCGATGTATCTACGGTCTTCAAAGAGTTTTTATGGATTATTTTTACTGTGCACTTTGCTCGTTGTCGGATATTCCTTATCCAAATCGAAGAAAGTCAACCTTCAGCAGCATCTTGGAGATGGAAAAATGAGATTCAGTCCAGTTATGGAGGAAGCCTTGGCTCAATTTGGTAACGGAAGATATTCATCACTAATTCAAGCTATGGCGGGCACTTCGAAAAGTTCAAGTTCAGCTTCTACAGCAGCCATGTCAAAAGTATTCAAATTTATGATCTCGCATTTAATGATTTTCGATCTTTCCAGGTATCATCGGGATCAATGAGTGAAATGGCAAGTGAACTCGAGGCTTTCAAGGTAAAGCAGGATGCCTCAGATCCAGATCTACTTGCTGCTTTAGCTGAAGCGCAGGCCACTGCATCAGAAGC
>ENA-UOUE01001777-UOUE01001777.1-compost-metagenome-genome-assembly--contig:-NODE-1777-length-12237-cov-56.520477_pt1 | contig 12237 bp, 9 predicted proteins | sample MGYA00238146_ERZ747223 | MGnify/ENA primary metagenome ERZ747223 (study PRJEB28781, sample SAMN06268865) | compost metagenome | isolation source: single cell | place: USA: California, Emeryville, Joint... | reverse complement strand
CATCACGCAGCTACCGGCATTATGAACAGAAGTCTGATCCACTTGAGGGAGGTTTTCTTCTGTTTTAGACTCTTTGGAGTTTCTTAATGGAAACAGAGGTTTCTGCAAACTATTTCTTTCTGAAGGGTTCGGTGTTAGGTGAAGTATCGCCGCTTCTTCGAAGTTAAATGCTGCCCTTTGCAATACATTCCTTCGGAGAGTAGCAGAGGAAGCTTCCTATTCTCAATGAGAGAGATTGTAACTATTTTGAAGCAAAGAAAATATTAAACATTGCTGTTATTTTTTGGTCTGAATCTTCCCGGCGTTTGAGTCTCGAATTTCCTTGCATGCGTTTCGGACCTGTTGGGAAGCTCTGCGCTTGCGCGGTTTGAGGGAATTGAAACTCTGGGCAATCCGATCGAACGAGAATTCTGTGAGGGAGTTCTTGGTTTAGGTGTTCCATGCCCAGAAGTGCCATGCTTGGGAGTACTACGCTTCGAAGCCTCTTCAACTTGCTTTTCCAAGAGGTGTTTGATAACTTCCATGGGTTGTGATTGCTTGCAAAGATTGGAATAAATGTTAAGCCTAGCTTATTGCTAAGTTATTTTTTATTGCGTTCAGTGTGTGTGAAGTTATTTTTATTTAAGAGTTGTTATTTTATACCTTCGTCACTGAGTTGGTTTGAATGAGCGTTTTATTGATAGTTAGAGCGATGGGGTGATTTCGAATAATAAACAGGTCTTCTAAATTTTCAAATGGGGTCTTGCTGAGAAAAAGACAACCATAAAGGTAATATATAATAAGATAATGCATCTGCTAATTGTAGAAAAATAAATAGAAGGTTGATTAATATTTTTGGCCGCTGCGTGTATCTTAACTGTAAAACCTGCTGACGAAATAGAAAATGCAGCTAATGATGCATGTTGTTCAAAGTTGGTTGTTATCTTGGATTTTTTATCTGTTTTCATGCTCTTTAGTGTTCAAATATACAGTTCATTAGCTTTACATTGCTTAAGAAGATACCTTGCAATGAAATAAACTCTTTCTAATTATTTGCAGGAGATAATGAAAGACCATTATTCAAGCAGACTTCAAAACGATCCAAACGACAAAAGAGCTAATTTTCTCTTACAGATTTAATTGCTACAAACGGCAAACTGAAATTGTGAGTCTTTTCTAAAGACAAGGCTGGTTTAATCCTGTAAGTCACCCCTAAATTTCTTGATTGATGAGTTTAAATAATATAGTCTGTAACAAGTTATTCTGAAATTAATCAATATTCTGCGAGCTGATTCGCAATAGACCTTTATTTTATATTTCATAATAAACGCCCTAATTTTTTGTCAACATGGAACCAATAACTCGAGAGGAATCTTCTATTGTAGAAAGTAGTTTATTCAAGCTGCGCTCAGGATACAAAGCAACCAAGAACCCTCCTCAACCCATCAAAACGCTCCATTCACCATCAAAAATCGAAAAAGGACCGCCTATCAACCCACTAGCACTTACAATGGCTGCCAAAAAGAAAATAGGTGAATCTGAGAAGAAACCCAGCACATTTCAGAAAAATCACGTCAATGCCGAACTCAACAAACTACTGAATTTCACAAAAAAGTTCGATGAGATAAGGCCAGGCACAAGCAAACTAAATTCCAGCAAACAGCAGAAAAACACGCTTAATTTTTCAATGAAACCCGTTATGCCCACTCCCACTAAGAAGAATACTTCATTTGCAACAGTAGATCCTACAGCCAAGCGTCACGCGTCGATAGCAAGCTCGAGCATACCTGCAGAATCGCTTTCAACTCGGGTATTTCTTTCGAGCTGCTCGTGTCGTATATATAACTCAATATCATAGATGACGCCTCGACTAAACACTACAATTGCACTAAATGAAATTCAAATACAATCTCCTATGATTCAACGATTTATTATCACAAAGAAAGACAAACTACTAGAAGTGAATTACAGAATCCCGCAATCGAATACTGTTGCTCAAGACCAAAAACTCCTCAATAATTTCAAGTATGATATCATTTCTAGCAATAAGTGGAAATTGGTTTAGACAAGCTACGGAACCTCTTGGGAAGTTTATACCTTCGGCGAAATACCCATATGTTTTTACAGATACGTTTCAACTGATGCAGAATCGTGGCAAAGGAGATGTAAAACAATAGCATTTGAATTTTGAAAGTAACACGGGTTATTGCTTAGCATTTGAAGATTGACTTGCATAAACTGCAAAATTACGATCCAAAAGGCTGTCTAAAGTGGCAAGAGGTAATGAAATCATTATTGGTTTTACTTATCAGCGTCCGGTAAATAGAATCTCAGGCGAAAAATGGAGAAAGTTAAAATAAATACACTTGTTCAATGAAACAAGAGATGTGTGGACTTTGAAACTACAAATGAAAATTTATAAAGCTTTTTTAATTGGTGTTATACTCTGGATGGAGATGCCGTGTGTTTAAGTATTAAAATTTTGTCTGGATTTATTTTTATTCCCTTCGTGTTTGAAGAAGGTTATTTGTACTATTACTTCGGAAAAAATCGATCTTTTGTACTTGAATCTACGAAATCCCCTTTTCTGGACTTAGACGTGCTGTTCACGAGCTCAGGGATTGCTCATTAGTGGATTTCTCAAACTCTCAAAGAAATTTTTGGGGACTCCGATGATTTTATAGTAGTCTTCGTCATCTAATGGTGATTCTGTGCAGGTGGCGAGAAGTAATAAAATGAAGTGAGCTGACAAGCGCATGAAGTTTGCCAATGATACAGATAAGATCGTTCGTTGTTTTCTAAGAAATCTATCTGTATTGCGGACACTTGGGCCGCGTACGGAGGAAACCTAAGTATCATTAATAAACACGTAGTTTTTGCAGAAAAAATTGTTTTCAGAAGGACAATATTGAGAGGTCCAAAATCCAATAAGAATATATTTTCTGAATTGCGTTATTACGGCATTTTATATTTTAATCGAAAAGAACTCTGCCTCTAGCTCTATGGAAAGCCGATATTCTCCGCATTATTGAACATTGTGCAAAGGAACAAAAAATTTTGAGGATTTATCTGTTGAATCACTTCTTGAATTATCTGCAAAATTTGGAAGTGGATTGAATAAGTTAAAAATAATTGAAATTTAACAGCTAAAATTTTGAATTCGATGTCCACGGTCGACTATAAAACTCTCTTCGAGAGTAAATGCCAAGAATTCGACCAACTCAAGGCTGAATTTAATGAGCATAAAGGTATCTTCGTATGAAACCAAAACGCGTTGTCTTATTTTTCCAAAAGAACTTGCAAACGAATTAGAAGCTGAACTGGAAGCAGATAATAAACAACTTGAGAAAGATAATGCCGAACTCAAAAAAGAAAATGAAAAACTCAGAAAGGAGTTGTTAGCTATGAAAGAGAGGGGTGAAAAGACCTCAAATAGCTCAAAACAACTGGAAGCTAGCTTAGAAAAGCTCGAAACTGAGAATAAGCGACTCAAAGAAGAGATCAAAGCAAAGAGTCGTCATATCATTCAACTTGAAATCGAGACTGAACAGTTGAATCATCAATGCAGGCACGAATTTTAATTGCTTTGTCTTCAATAACATGATGCGCTAATTAGAGAGTCCGATCTTATTATATCTGATCTCGAATCGAAAATCGATAAGACGTTGGAAAAACTCACAATAGTTCAACTCGAACTTGACGAAAATCGCGCTCAGAGCGAAGAACAAATCGAAAGATTAAGGCAAAAGCTACGAGAAAGCGAAAGTGAAGTTTTCGCCTTCAGAAGTAAGAGTCATTTCTTTACGCACTTTACTTAGCAATAATGAAAGAATCAGCTGCCGATCTTTCAACAACTCTCAAAAACTCAGCGCTGCCTACAACGCAAAGCCTTTCACTCGCTCGTGTTGAAGAGAACAGCCCAAAAGCTACTCAGACTCAAACAACTAAGCCTGCAATCTCCCAGAGCGTCTCCATAACCACTCCTTCAGAAAACAATTCAACGCTTCAGGACATCACTAGCCAATTCAATAAAATCGATGAAAACAACACGAATTGCTCATCGACGAAACCAAAAGATAAACAGGAAACAGAAAATTCGAAGTCTCACAAGAAAAAAGAAACAAGCAGTCGAATGTCCATCGAAGAGCTAGCCAAATTAAATAACTCTGGATGGAGGGACATGTTCTCCTTCTCTAAGCCTCCTAAAACGGGCAATGCTGCTGTTACTAGCACACAGGTAGTCAATAATGCCACAACAACCACAACTGCGGTGCAAGATGAGAACGCAAAGCCAAGCGGATTTAAGAAATCTCTTGGCATTGTGAACACCCTCATCAAAGACTTGAATTCAAGGCTCACCAGGAAGGCGAGCAATAAGAAAACAAGCGTTCCTTTTGCTTATATTGCTCAGATAGCAGAAGACTCTCCAGCCCAGAAAGCAGGTAGTTTATTCGCCTTGAATCTCGGAGTTTGTAAACTGCTGATTGAACAGGTTTAAAAGTCAATGATATGCTCGTCGAAATCGCGGATGTATCAGCCGATAATAAAGAAGGGCTCAATTCGCTTTCGAAGCTCTTGAAGGAATCTGCTGGAAAGGAAGTTAGAGTGCGGGTGTTAAGAAAATATAACACCACGCAGTCAATTGACAAGGATGCCATTAAACTCGTGAATTACAACCAAGAAAACCACCAAATCTTAGACCTAGCGATTGTACCGCAGGCTAAAGGATACCTCGGGTAAAACAACATTTTTTTTTGCTTTTTCTCATGATGGCGAACTAGGTGCAAGATCTTGTCGATCTCAGACTAGAAAATCTATCAGAATCTTCTCTTTTAGTATTTATTATATGAATAATTTTGTGAATTTCTTCTACATCTAAACAATCTTGCATTATAAAATTGTACGAAATGATGAGAAAAAGAACCGAATTTGGACTAACATATCGCAATGTATGAAATTTGCTTTAGCATTACTTTCGGCTGGATTTTTCAATAAGAATCAATGATGACAAAATACAACTGGCCTCAGGACAGAGGGCCAGAAGAACTGATAGATACAATGAAAAATGAAAAAAAGTAATATTTTCTATCACGCAGCCGCGTAATTTGCACAAATATAAATGTTATAGGTTGCCAAGCTCATCATGCTGTCTTTTTGTAAACTATCAAGGAAAGATTAGATCAGAATGGGAGTGTTAGGCTAATTACTGTTGTAGTTCAATAATTTTTCGATCAAATCGCAATGGGTCAGCAACATTCTTCTACAGCAAAATCTCTTGAGCCCGAGTTTATCCATAGCCTCGCTATTGATTAAATTCAGCGTATATTTTCAAGGCGATGACTGATTACCTTGCTGGCTTCCCTTCCTTCAAAAGCTTCAAATATTCTTCCCACTTGTCTGCAGTGACCTATTAAGAATAATGCCTCTTTTAATACTCTTCTTTCAGAGAAAGTAAGTACCTTGCCGCAAGTGAAGCACCTGACTGGAATGATCATTCTGTTGTCTAATTTATCTTTGATTTGACTTCAGACTAACTAAACTAAATAAAATAGGATTAACTCAGAATCTAAAATGGTAATCATCCTACACTGGTAAACTTCTTGCTAATGGCAACCCTATAGGCCCGTAAAAACAGTAAAACCAAGCATAAGAAATACCATGAACTGCTAGTGAAAAGAGAGCAGGAAAGAGAAAAAGAGAAAAAGGAAAAGACGCAGAAGGTAGCAATTGATCACTCATATTTTTGCTAATCGGGCTGAGTTTAGAAAGAAGAAAAGGATTTTTTCAATAATTTTAAGATAAGTCTTGATGATAAGCCTGAAATCAAAGAGGATATGATGGAAGAAGAAGATAAGAAGGTTGGTAAGGTGAAGAGGAAAAAAATTTACAAGATACCTGGCAGGCCTGCAAGTCATTTCAAACCAAAACTTAGAAAGGTTAGAAAGAACGCCCACATTCAGAAAACGGCAATTGATATTGAAAACTAGAGTTGGGTGATTTCTTAGTAGTGCGATTAGATTAGATTAAGTAGAACTCTCAAGTCGAATTTTCTAAATGATCGTGTTCACTATTTAGCTAGTGTCTTTTTATGTTTGTAAGAATTTCATGCTCTTATTTGTCATTATGTATAGTTCACGCGTTCTACAGTTCCACCAGATCCTATACATAAGGGCAACAAGGCTCAAAGCAAACAAAGTCCTATTTAAGAGTTCAATCTCTCTCTAGCTACTCACAGCAGGCAAAGAAAAGACCATTATAAGTGTGATTACGATGATGACGGTTCATAAATTTTCTGGGCTTAATACACACACATTAATTGTCTAAAACAGAACAGCTAACATATAAAAGCAATTCTGAAAATATGCAGACTTATGAAATACACAAAAGACAATTTCCTGAGATGAAACCTTTAAGCTTTCGAGCTTGCTCTTTGATATTTCTTGATTTCTTCTTCTCTTTGCTTTTGAGCCTCCAACTCCTACGAAATAGCAAAAAAATTTTGTTCGTGTTAGTCAAAATTAAATGAAATAATTACTTTTTTCTTGATTTGCTCAAGCTGCTCAAGGTCAATCTTTTTCAACGTATTTTCAGCTAGTTTATTCAATTGCGCGAGGATCACTGGTTCCTGTCCCTGGCTTTGCTCGAATAATTTTTCAACTCCAATATTGCCACTGAACTTGCAGTAATTGATAAATTTCTCTTTGACCTGCTGTTTGAATTCATGCAATTGAATCGCCTTATTCGACACATCAAGGAAGAAGTCATACAACTCCTCGATAACATTAATAATTTTCTCATATTCATCTGATTCGTCTTCGAGGTAGCTCACTTCAATGATTTCTTGGATCTCAAGGATCTTGTCTCTCATCGTTTCGACTCTCTTGGTGAAAAAGTCAGTAATATCAATCAAGAAGCCTGAAGGGATATCGATCTTTCCTAGTTTCTGGTGGTTGATCATTTCCAAATAGTTTTCAAAGGATCTCGTGAGCTCATAATAGGTGTTGATATCATCTCTGAGATCGTCGAGTAGCAATGTGGCTTGTCTAATCTTAAAGAAGAGATCCTTTCCGTTTTGAATCGTTTTGAAGGTGTCTCTTGTGAAGGTTTCCTTGTTCTTGTTCATTTTCTCATTAACGTCCTTAAGAAGTGTGAATTTTTTTGTTTGATCATTGATATAGGTAGAAAGCTCATGGATAAGTTTCCTTTGAGCGTCTTGCAGCTGCTCGACCTTTCGATCCTTGAGATTATTATTCAATGAGAGACTGTATTTGTTTGGTCGTCCTCCACCGATGTAAGGACCTTGGCTCAATAAGGAGAACGTCCCATCTGGTTTAACACCTCCAGCTGTTCCTCCTCCCATGCTTGAGAATAGTCCGCCACCAGTACCACCGCCACCGCCGGTGTTTGAAAAGAGTCCGCCTCCAGTACCACCGCCACCGCCGGTGTTTGAAAAGAGGCCACCTCCAGTACCACCGCCACCGCTGGTGTTTGAAAAGAGTCCTCCGCCGGTACCTCCACCGCCTCCAGTATTACTAAAAAGCCCGCCACCGATAGAACCTCCGCCACCGCCGCCGAGATTGCTGAATAATCCACCTCCGGTGCCGCCACCAGTGCTTCCTCCACTTTGGTTGCTAAATAAACCTCCTCCGGTGCCGCCTCCTGTTCCTCCACCGGTGCCGCCGCCCAAATTATTGAAAAGGCCGCCACCAGTTCCTCCTCCTCCGGTGGTTCCGCCACCACCTCCACCTAAATTGTTAAATAATCCACCTCCAGTACCGCCACCTATTCCTCCTCCAGTGCCTCCTCCTAAATTGTTAAATAGACCGCCACCTCCATCTTTGCCTGGAACGTTTGCATTTTGTCTTTGTAATGTAAGATCACCCATTTAGACAATCAAATCTTAGCCTATTTTAACTATTAGAATATTTAGATTGCACTGATATTTGGCAACAAATTCAAAAAATCTGCTTTTTTACTTTTGTTAATAATACGCAAAAAACTTAAAGCTTGTAATATGCTGCTGGATTTCGAATCGTGATCGTTCTTTTTCGAGATTATAATTCCATGAGTTAAGTGAGTGTAGCTAATTTTTGCCTTACTCCTAACCGTTGAGATGTATTCTCAGCATAGCAGTAAGATAACATCGCTTTCATTGACCAATCTATCCTCTAATTGCATTGAAGATAGTTGATTGTTCTGGATAAGCTCTCACTAACACGTATAAAAGTACGATACGGGATATAATTTTATTTCCTTCATCTTTCTAACCGAAAGCATTTCAATAGGTCGTTATGCTCCTTTCGGTCTGCACATTATTCTCTTGCCTCTCATTACTCACCCTGACTTTTCATTATTCAAAATCATAATCAGAATCCCATCTCCAACAGCATGCATGCTTCATCTGTGCCATCACATACTTTTCAATTTGATTGCCTTTTTTGAAATAATCTTATGGACACGATAGCCTACGACGGAGACTTTCCTTCTCTTCTGGTCAGAACTTCTCCCGCTTTGATCTTTATTAAGTAGATTAGGGATTATCTCTAAACGCCTTATGGTAGAATTTGATAAGTGTCCGTCAGATTACAATTCTGATCTGTTGCTGACTTATAGTCGGTGCAAATTTTTCTAATACAGCTTTAATATAAAATCACAAATCAAACAAATCAAGAAAACCTGCAAGATCTATTAAGTTGTAATGTCCAAGCTGCTCACCCAACCATCATCTTCGTAATCACAGCTTTTCCTAAACCTTTCTAACAATCGCCCCACCATAGAACTCAAAGCGAAGATTTTGACCCTAATTTCCGTCCAAAGCCTCTCAGTGCATCTCAAACCGGAGAGCTAAAGAATGAATACACAAAAATAAAAAAACTCTTCGACCAATTTGACAAAGAATTCGTTAGCTCAAAAGATGAGTTCTTCTACTTACTATCAACAAGATGGCTCAACAAATGGAAACAATTTGTTTCATATGACCAACAATCAAAAGGAAAAGAACCTGATCGCCAGTACTTCGGTCAGATCGTGCCTGGGGAGATGAACAGAGACATTATCCTGAACTTGCCAGATGCGATCGAATTTTCTGGCCAAGAAAACGTCGCTAATGTCTTTCTTAAGGATCAAATCCAGGCTGAAAGGGACTATATCATCATTTCTGAGGCCATATGGAAAGAATTTAGACTGAGATATAATGGCACTGAAATCAAGAGGCCTGTGATTGTCCTTCCAAACGGCACAAAAAGAGTCGAAGCTCGTCTAAAATCCGTATGAACACCTCCTTTTCATTGAATCTAATCGCTTATTCTCTTAGTTTAATGTGATTTTTACCACCAATCAGTTGCTGAGAAACATCGACCTCGGCAAAATCAAGAAATTCACTTGCCATAGAATCCAATACCCCAGCCAAGCGCCACTCAAAGACCTGAAGAAGGACCTATTGAAAACTTTATCCAAGGATAGTGCCGGCAAGTATATAAGCCAGTTTCACAAAGCGGACTTCTCCAAACCTGTATTTGACGATGAAAACGTAAGATTATGGAAGCTGGATCCTCAGCAGAATCCTGAGCAAGCCTTTGAGTACTTCAAAGAAATCTGCGGGAAGTCGACGTTATATGAATACAAAATCCCTTTCCAAGGGACCTACATGGAAAAATTCTCGGATAAGAAACTAGAAGACGTCAATATAGCTGAAAGCGACACAATGTTCGTGGAGATTAAAGAGGAACTCAAAGGGTGGAACTACTCAGGGCCTGACGTCCCTATGACTGAGAAATGCGATTCTTGTATGAAATATTCAGCGCTGAAATACCATTGTGCGTGTGGGAAGGTAGCTTATTGCTCTGAGGAGTGCAAGCAAAAAGATAAGAAATTCCACTTGATTATATGCTCGAAAGCCGAAGAAGACGAGGAAGAGGAGGAAAAGAACCAGGTTGAACTCCAAGAAACTCCTCAGTCAATGAAAGGATTAACAGGATTGCAAAATCTTGGAAATACTTGCTTTATGAATAGCGGATTGCAGTGCCTGAGCAACTTCAAGGAGCTGACGGAGTACTTCCTGAGCGGCCGCTTCCAAAGCGAAATCAATGAAACGAATCCTCTAGGCACTAAGGGGAAATTGGCCAAAACATATGCAAATCTTATGAAGAACTTGTGGTATGGAACCTCGAAGACCTTTTCTCCTTGGAGCTTCAAGCGAACGCTTTCGAAATTCCAACCAATGGTATTTTTCATTGCTAGTACTCAAGCACTAACAGTTTCTTTAGTTTAGCGGTTATCAACAGCATGACTCTCAAGAATTCCTTAACTTCCTTCTGGACGGGCTTCACGAAGACCTCAACAGAGTCAAAGACAAGCCATTTGTAGAAACCTTGGAATCGAACAACTCTAATGATGAAAATATCGGGAAGCAGAGCTGGCAAAACCACCTGAAGAGAAACCAGTCTGTCTTGGTCGATCTCCTTCACGGACAGTTCAAATCTCAGATCACGTGTCCTGATTGCAAGCGTGTGTCTGTCACTTACGACCCGTTTATGTCGATCTCAGTTCCTATTCCAAACAAGAAGAAGAAAGAAATCGAATTTTTTTACGTTTTCCATGATCTCAAGCAAAAACCATACAAGATCGTTCTCCCATTCGATACTGCGGACCACACAGTAAAGGACTTAAAGGCTCAAATCGCCAAGCTTGTCAACCGTGATCCTAACAGCTTCAATTTCGTGTTGTTGTCTCAGACTTCGAAGGAGGTTGTAGGCGATGAAGGCAAGACTTCCACCAATGAGATTTACAAGAAAGGAAAACAAAAGAATCTCTTCTCCATTGAGCATTCTCCTGAAGATTTGAAACTAGGAGCGAAACTTGAGCATGTTGATTTCGTTCTAACGATAAAGAGTACCAATTATTTCGGCAGAGTGGTCCGAAAACCTTTCACGTTCGTACGAACGATGAGCTTCGAGCCAAACTCCACGGCAAGGCAGGTGTATTTGAAAGTTTTCAAGACTTTCAGGTTTTTATATGATGAGTATCTGCCAGAACCGCAACGACAAAACTGGCTTAAGTTGAGTGATGAGGAAGCGTTTAGGGAGGTTATCGAAAGCAAAGACTTCAAAAACAAGCATTTTAGGATTTATTTGATCAGCAATGCCCGAGGGACGCAGGAGTGCTACTTCTGCGGGGATAAGAGATGCGAAAATTGCGAATTGGAGTGCTCGAATCAAAAGAGATTGGACCAATTGCTCACTAGAATCAAGGATAAGAGCTTCCAGCTGTCAATGGAGCTATGCTTCCAAAATATGCCGACAGAAATCGAGTTAGGCAGGCTCAACACGTGTATCGACCTCCAGAAGAAGCTCCGTGAGGAGAAAGGCGATGATGCGAGCAAATTGGAGCCTAAAGAGGAGAAAAAAGAACCTGAAGTGCAGATTTACGATTGTTTCAGGCAATTTGAGCAGCCAGAGCAGCTCGGTGAAGATAACCAATGGTACTGCAGCAAGTGCAAGAAACATCAACAAGCAATCAAGAAAATGGAAATATACAAGGCACCTCCGATCTTAATCATTCACCTCAAGCGATTCAAAGAGAGTGCGACGAAATATTTCCCTGGAAAACTCGAAGCGATGGTTAATTTCCCCATTCAAGACCTCGACCTCAGCGAATTTGTCAAAAACCATGAATTGCCAATGGATTACCCTATTTCGCTTCCTCCGAGGACGAAGGATCAGCAAGAAGCACAGAAACCTTTAGCTGAAAATAACAAAAAGCCAAGTAACTCAAAACCAGCACATGGAGCCACTTTAAACAATAACAGACCAAGAGGAAATCAACCTGCTGAAGAAACAAAAGGAAGCAAAAGCACAAAGAAAAATAAACTCGCTTATGATCTTTTTGGAGTTGTGAATCATTACGGTTCAACGGGTTTTGGTCATTATACTGCTTTCGCCAAGAACTGGAAGAGCGGCAGCTGGGACTGCTATGATGACTCGCATGTAACTCCTCAGGATCCAAAAGATGTTTGTACACCTGCCGCATATGTGTTATTCTATAAGCGAAAAGATTGGAATTTTAAGCCCACAGATACCGCAGCTGACACCCTGAACGTCCAAAAGCTATCAGCAAAATAAGTGATATCTCATGAAGAATACAACTTGCTGATATTTCTCATGTTTTTTCTGTGTTGTGGAAATGTTAATTAGCTTTACTTCAAATTCAAAGTGGTGAATTAGCTTAGTCGTAAACCTCATTAGGATAAGGATAAGGATA
>ENA-UOUE01001776-UOUE01001776.1-compost-metagenome-genome-assembly--contig:-NODE-1776-length-12246-cov-8.686581_pt1 | contig 12246 bp, 6 predicted proteins | sample MGYA00238146_ERZ747223 | MGnify/ENA primary metagenome ERZ747223 (study PRJEB28781, sample SAMN06268865) | compost metagenome | isolation source: single cell | place: USA: California, Emeryville, Joint... | reverse complement strand
CATAGAGGCCTTCTGATCCTTTAAACCACATGAAATTCATTAAGTCATAATTTCCATAGTATAGAATATTCGAAGAATCACCTTCTTGTCTTCTTGAGCAAAGCATGATCTCGACATTATCCATATCAGTGAACAGATATTTTCCTGCACTAAAAGCAGCAAAGTAAGTTCGGCTCATGCCAACCCCATTTATCCATATTCTGCCAGAGCAATAGCCAACTGCAAATTCGGAGGGTTGAGCTTGTACTAGTTCGACAATAACTCGATTCCAGACACCTATATTGTTTATGAATATCAGGTCATGTAAATTTCGAAAATAAATTTAGAGATTACCGTTAGTGAGAGCTCCTGTTGATGTGATTATATTATTCCATGCATGCGAGGCTCCAGCTGAATTGTACCAAACATTAACCCGACGATCGCTTGCCAGCTGAGCATGTATAGTTACAGTATTGCTTGCGCTATTTCTAAAGGCGAAGAGTCCCTGTATGGACTCTCCACCACTGATCGGAAAGATATCAAAAGCGATAACCACTCCATTCGCATTTTGCTCGCCCAGTGGGAATATAAGCTGAGTATTGGTTCTGCATTCCACCGTATTCCAAAGCCCGAAAGTAGGATCATGGTCTGTATCAGAAGAACTCAAACCTTATAGTTAAACCAAATTAATTTAGTCAGCATTTGATCGAGTGAATAATTCGAGTACCCAATATTCCTGTAGTAGAGGTCTTGGAGGAAGGAGTATACACATCTATGGGTACTGTTTGCCCGCTATTGGTAGAGGAGTCTACAGCAAAATGAAATACGTGCAATTTGCCTATTATTTCGTTGAAAAATCATGAGTTACCAAATAAATTAGTTATTACTGTCTGGATTCATTAGTGCTAAATTGATCATCATATCTTCATTATAAGGAACAAAGTCTGTGTAAAGTCTCACATATTGCATCTTGCAGTTGCAATGCTTAGCATAGTTATCATTTGTCCATTGGATAACTCCGGCTGAGGTGAGCGCATAGTAGTTTCCTGATGTTGGGGTTCGATGCTTGAAAACGATCGTGGTCGGGCTACTAAAGAGAGCTCCCAACTTGTACCGAAATCCATATTGCTTGTTCGCCGAAACATCAATACCCAGAGAAAGAAACACCCAAGTGTTTAATGGCAGCATTGAATCGGCAGTAGCCTAAAACATTTTTCACCGTTATTTATCAAAGATAATTTGGACATCATTACTGGGTCTTCAAACCTCCAAACATAGTTGTCATCCATTGTTGTTGTAGTTAAAAAGAAATGCGAGTCGTTCTCTTTCATGAGAACCCCAGAAATTCTCCCAGTATCAAAGTCCTTGCTATTTTTCAATTTTCAGATCTGATTCTAAAGAAAAAGTTGGTACGATGTATTCAGTGATATTCTAACAACAATCTCCAAGGATGCAGACCAAGAAGTCTTGTAGATCCAGGAACTCCATGTGTATTGATTCGTGTTTGTGAAATTTGGTGAGAGAGAAGTCATTGTCTCACGTGGAAACACTGCAGGGTCGGAAACTATCTCTGCTTCTTGAAGATAAAAGATTTGAACAGCAGAATTGACAACTATAGATATTATTTTGGTGTGAAGACATTCAGCTTGCTACCTCTCAGAGAAATTAGTAGAGGCAATATTCCGCAACGAAAGATAAGTATTAGTGTTCTTCTCATTGAGTTTGGATTTAGAGTGAAATTTAATTACCAATTTTATCGCGTACTCAATTAATAAATTGTTGATCAACGATTCCATTGTTACTTCTTGTCTTAAAATTTTTTATTTCAAACTCTATTTTTCATTAGAAAGAAGAAGAATTTTCTGTATTAATAATTGGATGAGAAAACTATAATCACAAAAAGAAATACAGAAAATTTCAGAAGAAACAGCCAAGTTGATCACAGTAGAGGAATTTTTCATCGAAATCGAATTAATAATCTACTGTCGAAGAATGAAGAGAAATTATTAAAGTAACGACTTCGTCGATTCCATCAGGTTACAATTACGAATCAGCTTTCGAGAGCCAACCACTGAGAGAGGTCTTGGAGTTAATCACATGAATAGAAGAAAATGCGAGTCAGAATAGCAACAATTAATAACCTGTCAAATAAAATTTTACAGCCGTAATTACGAGCTCTGAGATTTTAGGATATAAAAGGAATAAAAACTTTTTAACAGAACTGACTCATTAAATCTATAAAATCCTTGCTTTCTTTTTGAAAAAGGTAATAGGCAATAATCCACACAGAGACATTGAGAAATGTATGTGTTGTAGTTTCCAATGTGATTCGAAGTCACGGCTTTTCAATCAAAAAAAGTAACTTGATATGTGAATAGAAATAAAGATTCAAAGCTTGAGAGTTTTAAGTTATCGGAAAGAGGGGTATTTGGAAAAAAAATAGTCGGAAGTTTACATTTAGGTCATTATGATAGATGAAGGCGCTTCATATATAATATTTTTTTTGTTTCGTGTCTTCATGTTTTTCTGCTGCTTTAATGGATTCTTTCTGAATAGTTAAATCTACTAAGAATAAAACTCGATAATAGGCGATCACAAACTTGATTTAGCAGATGAAAAAAGGACATTGCATTAAATGCAGTTTCTTTCTTTACGTGGCAACTAACCAAGGGATTTTATTTATTTTCTTGAAAAGTTTGAATTTTCGAATGAAGTTATGTGTTTCTTCTTAAAGTATCGTAGTATCATATGTTAGCATCTGTAATAATGCTTAAATTTTCTCCTAAGCGTATTCAAGTTTTAAGGTTTGATTTGATGTTTTGCATACCTCATTTTTTTTACATCCAATTTGTTTAAGAAATCTAAAGAATTCAACCACTTTGACAAGAATCTGAAAGAATATAATTGCAATGTTAACCCCAACAACGGTCCAACTCAATCCCAATCTCACTTGGTACGAACCAAAACTCTTTAGGAAGTACATCACAAGAAATAAGATACTTATGATGATAAATCCGGTTTCTAACCATTAGTTTCGTTGCAGTGGTCTTGAATATGTTCTTCGGAATTGAAAGTATAAGATGGTAATCATATTCAATGCGAGCAAAGCACTGAGCTGAACAATCACCCGCTTCCTCAGAAGTATCAGGAAGAGCATGTTTAGAAAGTTGGATAACAAATACCAAAATGTCATTATTCGACCCAGATATCTCTTGCTATAATAATCTTGGCAGATAAGAGTGATCAAGTTAAATAGTGGTTGGATAGGTTTCAATTTGGCTTTAGTTTTGCCATGGTAGAAACTCACGCATATAGTCAGGAGCAAAATGGAGACTAGTATGATCAGATAGAAGACTGCGAATCCGAAGCTAATTTGTTGGTAGACTCCATTTAGGGGGATGAAAGCATAGTTAAAGATGAGAGCAGAGCAGAAATATGCGTATCGAAAAACCAGCAAGGTCATGATAATACTCCTCTCAAATGAATGAACAAGCTCAATCAAGAGTTTTTTGATCTTCGAGTTTTCATTCTTGAAACCTGTGGAAGCTATTTTAATCAGGAAATAGAGCATCAAAGTAACACAAGTGGAGAAAATGATGCCACCATAATTATCGAGAAAGACTTGGCTGAATGAGTAACTGAAGTGGTCATTGAAGATGATGCTCCCTTGAGGGTTTGTCATAAATATCCATCATTATTCGCCGTGAAGCTTTGTTGACTGCTGGGGTCGGTAGATTATTAAAGCCTGGAAGCTTATTGAAAAAATTTGGCAAACCAAATTGTCCTAAATCGGTGTAGTTGTAAAACTTTGCTAAAAGTGTAATGTAGTTAACATTGATCAACTTCATAAAAGTAATGCGAGCCATTATTTGCAAAATTCGCATTAATTGAGTATTTGCTCCTTTCACTTGGAGGTAAACATTGAGACTACAGGCTGCTGTACTAATAGCTATGGCCTGGGATGAGGTGCCAACCGTAGCTGCTGCTTGAGCTGTTGAAGAATCTCTGAAAATAGTGGTTGCAGAATTTGAAGGTGAAGTCATGAAAGAATCGCTTGAATTCAGATTGAACCAATCAAAAGACAGCAAAAGGGAACGAGTTTCGTTACTCTCAGTATAGGAGAGGAAATTCAGTTGATAAGAGCTGGGAGTAAGTTTTGTCAAAGTGAAACTCACCTCTGATATGCCCATGCTGAGAGGATTTTCAGAATCCGAGATTTGATAGAGTTTGATCTCTGCCAAAGAGGCTTCAAGATCCAAAGGGGTGTCGAAGCTGAGAAGATAAAACTGAAGAGAATGTTGCAACTCGAACTTGAGAATTTGGACCGTAGTTTTGGAATGACAATTCTGATCGGCATCATTGGCGTAGTATCCTGGAATATTGATATGGAGTGCAGGAGTTGTTTGTGGTTAGTAAGTGGAATCCTTCGTAGCAACTGATACAACTCGTTGCAGTCACGCCATTGCATGATTTGCAAGTTGAGTTGCATCGATAAAGTAGCTGTCTACATTGCAATCAACGCAAGTATTGTTCGAGGGTACTAGGTATTTTGAGGTCTTGCAGGTCAGACAATTTGTTGAAGCTGCTCCATTACAAGTAAGGCAAGTCGAGTCACACTCCAAGCATTGAGTTCCCGAAATAAAGTAGCCATCTACGTCACAGCTGACACAAGAATTATCATAAGAGAAGAGATATTTTCCAGCTCGTGCATTGAGTTGCTACCGTCCCAATGCATTTGCGGCAACTGGAGTCGCAAGTGACACACCAAGGATCAACTACAGATAAGCCGTCTGATACGCAAGGGTCACAGATACCGTCCACCTTCTATTTAAAGATTTAAAGAGTAAATTTGAGGTGAAACTGTGATGATAGGTTTACAAAATAGCCCCCATATTGATATTCTAAAAAGAAATGAGGTTATGTGTGAGCATGCCACATTGAGATAAATTACTTTGACAGGATTTAGTATCCTCATGAGGAACGTAGCCGGCTGGACAGCTGGCCAGACGGCCAGACATTCCTTGTCGACAAGAAAATAGATGGTATTGCATTGCAAGCATGCTGTTTAAAGTGGATTGATAAAACCCATGAGAAGGCAATTTGTAGCTATTGAATTAATAAAAGGTGAAATAATAAAATTAGCAAGCTTGTTAATATGATTCTAGCCAGGCAACACATAGGAAAGTTGACATTAGATTAGTTTAAAATCTGTGCCTATAGCTTTGGATGAGAATGAAAGCAAATTTAATCAAAATCTGAAATAGATGTGAAATACGAACTCGCATATACAACTAAATTTGTCATCAGCTTTATGAAAAAACTAATGAACACGAAATGCCTTTGATGATTTGCGTTGAAAACAAGAAAGCTATAGATCAAATCTGAACGAAATTTATTCGTTGACTATTTCAAGTTTTTGAAGGTATAGTTTACGCTTCGGGATCTACTCCTGGAACAGTTGGGATCCACTCCAATTGAGATATCAAATTTGTGGCCGTTTCGAAACTGAATACGACTATCCTCGTTGGCTTGCTTTTGTGATGCCTGCGTATGGTTACGTTCCTCTCGTTTTTTTGCTCTTCTCAATCGTACGAACTCGACAATTTTGACAATAATCTGGAAGAGTATAATCGCTACATTGACTCCAACAGTCGCCCAACTCAATCCAAGCCTCACTTGGTATGAATTGGAATTCTCAAGAGAATAAATCACCAGAAATAAGATGCTTATGATGGTAAATCCGACTTCTGTGCCGATCACCGTTATTTTAGTGGCTTCTGTCTTGAATACATTTTTGGGAAGTGCGATTAAGATAGCCATCGCATTCAAGACTATCAAAACACTGAGTTGAACAATCACCCACTTTCTCAGAAGTTCTAGCACGAGAACTATAATAAGATTGGATAGCAAAGTCCAAAATGTCATTATTCGTCCTAAATAGCTTTTGCTGTGATACTCTTGGCAAAGAAGTGTGATCAAGTTAAAAAAAGGCCTTATTGATTTCAGTTTGGCCTTGCTTCTGCCATGATAGAAACTGACAGAAATTGCCAGAAACCAAACGACGGCAATTATAATTGTGAATAAGATCGCGAATCCAAAGCTAATTTGTTGATATGCCCCATTAAAAGGTATGAAAATGTAATTGAGAATGAGAGCTGAGCAGAGATAGGAGTACCGAGAAACAATCAGTGTCATGATAACACTTTTCTCGAATGATTGACCTGTCGCAATCAGGATCTTTTTGATTTTGGAGTTTTTATTTTTGAAGCATTTGCAGGCTACTTTGACGAGTAAGTAGAGTATCAACGTGATGCAAGTGGAGAAAACGATGCCACCATAGTTGTCAAGAAAGACTTGGCTGAAGGAGTATCGAAAATAGTCATTGAAGATAGCGGTTCCTTCTGAGCCTGTTGAGTTAGTTGATGCTTGGCTGATGTTAAAGCCAGGTATTTTGTTGAAAACGTTAGGCAAGCCGAACTGCCCTAAATCGGCATATTCGTAGAAAGCCGCCAAAGGTGTAAGGTAGTTTATGTTAATCAACTTCATAAAATTAATTCGAGCCATAATTTGTAAAATTCGCATCAACTGAGTGCTAGCTCCTTTAGATTGGATGTAAACAAACAAAGCAGAGGCCGCTGCGCTAATAAATATGGCTTGGGATGTGGTCCCAGCCACATCTGCTGCTGAAGCCACCGTAGAGCCTGTAGAAATCGGAGCTGTGGAATTTGAAGGGGATATTATGTAGGAATGGTTCGAATTAACTTGATCGAATGACAATAACAGGTAACGAACTTCATTGCTCTCCGTGTAGGAGACAAAGTTGAGCTCATAAGAACTAGAAGTAAGCTTGGTCAAAGTGAAACTCATTTTTGACATGTTAGTGATAGTGGAATTCGTGATTTGATACAAATTGATCTTTTCTAAAGAATTCTCAAGATCCAAAGGGGTGTCAAAGTCAAGAAGATAGAGCTGAGGTGGATACTGCAACTCAAACTTGAGGATTTTGACGGTAGTTCTTGTGCTGCAAGTCTGATCAATATCATTGGCGTAGTACCCTGGAATATCGTTGCATGAAGTGCAGGAGTTGTTTGTGGTTAGTAAGTAGAATCCCTCGTAGCAGCTGATGCAGCTTGTTGCAGTTACGTCATTGCATGATTTGCAAGTCGAGTCACATTGGAGACACTCAGTCTCCGAGATAAAGTAGCCATCCGCCTCACAGCTAACACAAGAAGTATTAGAGGATACAAAATAGTTCGAGGCTACACAGGTCACACAATTTGTTGGTCCCGTTCCAGTGCAAGTTTTGCAAGTCGAGTAACAGGGCAAGCATTGAGTTCCCGAGATGAAATGGCCGGCTACGTTGCAGTCAACACAAGAATTATTCGAAGGGACGATATACTTTAAGGCGACGCAAGTCACACAATACGTAGATATTCCACTACAGGTGAGGCAATTCGAGTCACACTCCAAACACTGAGAACCCGAGATGAAATACCCACTCACATTGCAATCGACGCAAGAACTGTTCGAGGATAATAGGTATTTTGAGGCACCGCAGGTAACACAATTTGTCGATGATCCACTACAGGTGAGGCATATTGGATCACAGGGCAAGCATTGAGACCCAGAGACAAAGTAGCCATCTACGTCGCAGCTGACACAAGAACTATTCGAAGAGAGGAGATATTTTCCAGAATAGCAGCTCGTGCACTGAGTTGCTGCAGTTCCTGTACATTTTCGGCAACTGGAGTCGCAAGTGACGCACCAAGGATCAACCACAGATAAGCCATCTGACACACAAAGATCACAGATACCGTCCTCTTTCTATTTAATAGAGATAAAGAGTAAATTGGAAGTGAATTTATCATGACAAGTTTACGAAATAGCCTCCATAATGACATTCTAAATAAAATACAGCTATTAGAATAAAGCTCATAATATGATAAAGTTACTTTGACAGGATTTAGTATCTTCATGAGGAACATAGCCGGCTGGACAGCTGGCCAAGCATTCCTTGTCGACTAGATAGTATCCGGACTTGCATTGTAGACATGTTGTTTGAATTGAATTAATGAAACCTGCTAGAGCGCAACTAAGATCTATCGAAATAATACAATTCGTTGTATAAACATTAATATTAGAAGACAAACTAAACATAGTTTACCTCCTGTTGGAACGTATAGTCCCTCTGATCCTTTATACCAAATGAGGTTTAACATATCATATTTTCCTTCGGTCGAAATAGAGTTAGTGCCAGGAGTTGTCGTTGAACAAAGATGGATCTGATCAGTATTCATATCATAGAACAGGTGCGTGCCGAAATTCCCAAAATACACTCTATTCGTGCCCACTCCATTTACCCATATCCTGGCAGAGTAGTAGCCAGTTGTAAATGCATAAGGCTGGGCTTGAACGATTTCCACGATCACTCGATTCCAAGCATCTATGTTGTAGCGAAAGTAAGAGGTCAAATAAAAAAGATATTAGAGTTACTGAGATTGAGCTTTTCCGTTGTTATGATTGGATTCTCCCATGATCCGCTACCAGGGTTCCGCCATAATTGCACGGAATGGTCATAATGTATTTCCACAGCAAAACCCAAAGCAAGAGTTCCTTTATTTCGGAAGGAGAAAAAAGTGTGCTTCCGGGACTCTAACAAATAGATATCAGCAGCAACAACCACACCATTTGCGTTTGCTTCTGTCAGATCTAGTCTTATCTGGGTGCTGGGTCTGCATTGCACTATATTCCAAGCTTCAAAAGTTGGATCCCAGGTGGTATCTCCAGAACTCGAACCTTGTTGTGATCAAATAACATTTATTTATTCAAGTTTTAAGCAACTCTAATACCTACGATTCCAGTGGTAGAGTCTGTGTTCGAAGGAGTATACGTATCAGCTGGAAAGGTTTGTCCGCCATTGACAATGGCCTTCGTTGTAAAATGAAATACATACAATTTACCTATTATATTACAGGAAAGCAATGAGTTGTCAAATCAAAGCAGTTCTTACTATTGAGTTCCATTAATGCCAAACTGATCATCATGTCTTGATTGTAGGGAACGAAGTCAGTGTAGAGTCGTAAATATCGCATCTTGCAATTACAATGTGAATGAAAATTATCGTTTGTCCACTGGAGAACTGCGACTGAAGTGAGTGTATAGAAAGTTCCTGAAGATGGGCTTCGAGTCTTGAAAACAGCCGTAGGTGCTACAGCAGAGTTACCTCCCAACTTGTATCGAAACCCATATTGAATGTTTCCCGAAACATCGGTGCCCATAGCAAGAAAGACCCAAGTGTTTAATGGTAATAGTGTGTTGGGATAAGCCTAAACATATTTCATTGTTGTGTATCAAGGATAATTTAGATGTCATTACTGGTGTCTCAAAACTCCACCCATACGAGTCATCTGCTGTTGTTGAAGATATAAAAACAGTCTCGGCGCTTGGGTGCATGACGCTCCCAGAAAGTCTTCCAAGACCAAGACTTGTGCTGAATTACAATTTTTAGAGGTTATTGAAAGTAAAGTTGGTACGATTGGTCGAGTGAAATTCTAACATAACTACTCCAGTGATTAGGCCAAGAGGTTGTGTAGAACCAGGAACTCCATGAGTATTGATTTGTGTTTGTGAAAGTTGATGAGAGAGAAGTCATGGTCACACTTGGATACACTGTAGAAGATGAAATTTTCTCTGTCTCTTGGAGATAAAAGATTTGAACGGTGGAACTAACAACTTTATATATGATATTATCTTGATGCGAAGCTGATTAGCTTGTTACCTCTCAAAGCGATCAGTAGAGGTATCACATTGCAACGAAAGTAGATAAATATTGGATTTCTGTGCATTGGATTTGAATTATGAGTGGAAACCTCTTTTATTGGCTTTATTTGCCTGCTTGATTAACACAGTTTATGATTGTTGATTTTATTGATTCACTCTTAAGTCCGAATTTAACTTTTTACATTAGTGTTTTGAGCGTGAAATTTGAAAAACTCTGGATAAGTTAGAATAATTATCGCTGTGGGCTATCTTAATATATGCGTTGACAGCGAGTTCTGGTGCCTTTCACAAGAAAAGAAAAATTTCGATATGAATTGCTTTTCAAATAGAAATAAATTCAAAGAAAGTTCGAAGGTCTCATAATACTACCCGAATTTGTGCGACTTTCGGGAAGCTACGTATTTTCGACCAACATTGCTCAACAGTTGGATATCCCTGAAAGAAGACAAAGGGCATTTTTTGGTATCTGTTGGGCTCAGGTTAAAACTTATGAATTGAATAGAAATCCGTGTTAATTAGATGAAACATGCATTTTTTTTTTGTCACTGTTTAGTTGACTTGGAAAAAAAATTAGATGAAACATGCATTTTCTGGCTTTCTATATAATTTAAGATAGGAACTTAACATATAATTAAAACTTGTTCGGAATAGTACAAGATAACAGAAATAAAATTTGAAAAAACCGAATGGATTGAACCGTATGTCTTCATTCTTGTGTTCTGAATGAGGACAATTGATTATGAATTTTCTCAATATTGAAGATACATTCATACATCTTCCTTAGAATTTACATTCGCAAAGAAGAGCTAATTCATGGAGATGTATATGTGCTTGTTCTGTAGCATTTACCTATTTTTGTCTCTTTTTTGTGAAGTCTTCGAGTGCGCTGCTCAGAGTTTTATGAGACTGTATGGAATAAAAGGTATGAATCAATCACAATAGCATGATTTCTTATCTTTAGATCTACGACTGTATTGAGATTCAGAATTGTCGATTTGGCCTTTTTTTTTGTTTTTTTATTGAGTCCCAAAAAAAAGCTTTTATCACTCTTTGCTATTCATGGATAAGATGCTAAGCAAGTTGATTGAATGTTTTTCGCGGTGTCGGATAACTAATCACAATAGTTTCTTGTGACTTCTCCATAAGTCATAATTTATTTCGTGAAAGCTATTAAATACCTGTGTGAATACAACAGCAGCAAGCTTCAAATCAACTCCTATAGTCCTTTTATTTCTTATCATATCTGGTCGTGAATAAGTCTCTAAAAATTATTACTCTATTTTTGCACTTATTTCCTTCACATTCTATTCATCAAATCATAGTGAGGCACCCACTATCGTTATCCAATGAAGACCATCTCGAATTCTTTCTTAATACTAATGAGAACAGAGTCGACTCTAGAGTCATTAAGAGTCACTTTGGTAGGTGTATAATAGAGGGAGAAAATTAGATTATTATAGAAAGAGGAAATCCTTCCACAAAGTACGGATGAGTATATAGAAAAAACTATAAAGTTATCCAAAATCTAAGTTTTCTGTCTTATTAATTGTGTTTTAATGCTATCTTATTGGAAAGTTAATGAATGTGCTCAGTTTCAGAGATTGAGTTATTGTTAAATTGAAACACTCTATTATTTCTCTTCGATCTGTGAACTTTCTTAACATGTAATGACTGCATCGATTGAAGAACAGGTCGCAATCTCCTTTCAGGGACGAGTATACGTGGCTGACGTACTTGCTCATTTGAATCACGGTGTAACTCGAAGGAGGACTCTTCAATTTTAGATGGACTTGGTTCTTCCAGAAAATTGTTCTTTTTAAGATAGGTCTTTCGATTTTTCGCCTGAACATTTGAATGCTCTTTTTTAAGCTTTGATCTCCATTCTTTAATTCTTTCATAAAAAGAATGTATTACAAGTAGGAAAGACACCACCAAATTGAGTCCCATCACTATAAGAATCAGAAGAATCAATATAAAACCCATCAAGTTAATTAAATCTGAGGAGAGAAACCGGAACATTTCGTTGATTCCGAAAATAGCCGCGATAATTCCCATTGCAAGCTTGCTTCCTTGATTTAATAGAAGAATCATCGTCTGTATATTAGACTTATATGGTCTTTTCCAAGCGCTCAATGAGAAAAACGCAAGAACGATTATCATATAGAGCATGGATTGAGCTAATCCGTTCTCTTGGAAAAAGAAAATCATGAGAATTTGGAGGAAAGTTTCCAAAAGCATCAGAAGTATAAAATTCCTGGCGAATCTGCTCTTTTCGTGGAAGTCTTCAACAAGAATTTCAAGGCTGTCGGGAACTTTTGCCCATTTTTGAGTGGATCGTTTAATGGCAAGGGATTTCGAATGTCGTTTTTCTTGAAGTTGTTGCGTTAGGGGAAGTCTTTTATTCAGTATATATCGAAAATACATTCCAAGAAGAGCGTAAGAAGACACAATAATCACTGCGAGTGCGAACGAGAAATTAGCATACGC
>ENA-UOUE01001775-UOUE01001775.1-compost-metagenome-genome-assembly--contig:-NODE-1775-length-12252-cov-20.718193_pt1 | contig 12252 bp, 13 predicted proteins | sample MGYA00238146_ERZ747223 | MGnify/ENA primary metagenome ERZ747223 (study PRJEB28781, sample SAMN06268865) | compost metagenome | isolation source: single cell | place: USA: California, Emeryville, Joint... | reverse complement strand
AAATTGGTGTTATTTCCAGAATATTGACTCAAATTAAAAGTGGAATTATCTTTCTGATTTCGCTCAAACTCTGCTTCTGGTTTTAGCTGAAAGTCAAACCTGAAATCTTGACTAAAATCAGTTTTTGAAAGGTTTCCAGGCCAAGTTTGATTGAATTTATTTGGATTAATTGTCATAAAAGTGGAACTTTTTTCAGCTCCTACAGGTTTATAACCACCAAGCTCCAAGGTATCTTTTGTAGAATACAGCGCATCTTGGTACTCAAGCTCGTCTTTAAAGTGAAGTAAATTATTTCTCAACTCTTCCCCTTTGAGTGCTAAATCTCCAAGATCAGTGAGTTTAGACTCCAGATCATTTAGATCCTATTTAACGATTTCTATCAAGCAAAGAGTCGTGAATTTACAGCTTTAGTAGCAGACTCGTTCTTTTGAAGGCTTGTAAATTGACTTTGACGGAGGATTTGATCTGTATTCATGAGAAAACTGAGACATGAAAAAGTTTATAGGCACATAAAATGTATGTTAACCATACTTTTCATTCATTTGCATCTCCTGTTTGGGGAGTGAATAAGGAGGATATGAGGAGCGATTTAACATTGTGGGCATTATTCCTCGAGTCTGAGTGCTATGGAGAGAAAGCGAGTTCAAGGCATCTTGAAGTTTCTGTTGTCTTTCGTCACCGGATAAGCCTGTAAGATCAATTTCCTTCGAATAGAGCGAGAGTATATCAATATCCTTCTGCTGTGGTCGTAGTTTGGTCTCCGTTTTTTCCCATGCTTCCTGCACTGATTCACTCCACCAACCAGCAGCACTCGAATATTCTGATTCTTTAACCTTAGATGGATTTTTTTCTTCATCCCACGATTTTTCTCCAGAAAGAGTGGGTTTGCTTTCAACCAGATCATCGATTTCAAGAAGTGCAGGCACCCCTTCCTGATTATCTTTAGACGTTGATGGAGCTTTCTGTTGGTTATTAGGAGCAGGAAGCACTTTTATCTTCTTTGGAATGACGTTGACTTCTTTTTCAGGCTTGTTACCCTTTTGTTCAGACACCTTTAGCACTTTTCAATGGCTTATTTAAACTAAAAACTTACATAATCTGTTTTCGGTGTTGGCTTTCTCCAAGCAGATGGCTTTGCCGGATCATCATAAGGGCCAAAGACTCGCTGTAGATCACCAGAAGTAAAATCTTTGTTGCTCAATCCTCCATAATTGCTAGTGTTTGCCTTCAATGATTGAGCTAGATAGAGCATTAACAACGTCCGAAAACTCTATCAAATTTACCTCCATTATTAGTATTCGAGCTGCTACTTGTTTCACTACTAAATGCTTGCATTTTCCCAACTAATTTGAGTTATTTCATAGAGCGAACATGTTTTTTCTTTTTACAATTGATTTTAGCTCTAAGCTGATGCGCTGCTTTCCTCTCTTCCTCGAGCTTCCCTTCATCCGCCAATAATTCTAGAATTTGCTTCACTTTATCTCTCACTGTCGAAATAAATTAGTCCAGAAGTCTTTTATTAATTGGACCTCCTAGGCCTTTGTCGCTGCCGTTCTCCAGATACGAGAACGCTTCCAAAGCTCTAATTTGATAGAGTTTTCCTTTGAATTCTTGCACGCACTTTGGGTTTGCATGCTTGATCAGATATTCGATCAATGAGAGGGTCTTATCCAAGAAAATTAATAAAACATCCCGAGAATTTGTTATGGTTTTACTTTGAGAATTCTTCTCCATTTTGAATCAGGCGAGGCGAGCTTTTTCCAAATACCTTTAATGATTACCTCATACTCATCGCTATATCATCCACCACAGTAAATAAACAAAGAAAGTTAGAATTTGCTACGATTTGAATGATTGATCAGCGATTTCCTGAAGGATTTTCGTCGGAGCACTCCAATTCTCATTGCTGGTGACTTCTTGCAATTTCAGCTCGAGGGGTGATTTAGTTAGCTTATCTTTCCTGTATTAAACCAAATTATTATTCTACTGAGCTGAGAAGAGAAATATTTACAGATTTATCGCTGCTCTTTTGGCTTGTTCAAGAACTGACATTGCTTTTGTTTTATAATTCTACATGGGGTTGATCGGCTAAGACTTAAATACGGATTATTATCTCATGAATAAACTTGATAATTTCGGTATCAACTGCTTTGATCTAGTTTGATCAAAAAGGGTATCACAATTATTGTTGTAGTCCTACAAGGAAATTGTAGGAAAGATCTACAATTAAGAACTATTGATAAAGGAGTCATCCCGTAATGAGACCCTCAATTGAGGAAGATGCTGAATATTTCAGCGTTCCATAAATCACTCATTTCCAAATGGAATAAAATACAACGTTTCCCTTTTCAATGATGACTGGTCACACCGTTATGACAATGAGAGTAAGATGTACGAATTAATGAGGAGAGGCGATACAACTCTGATGGTCAGATTTGAAGATCATAGACCGATAACTAAGAAAGCTCGAATCAATAAATAAAGTATAATTTCAGACTGAAATGCTCACCGTGAAGTTACTTTTATATAAGGTGACAACTCTCATGCCACTGCTATTAAAGGACTCACGCAACTATCTCCACTTTGAGAGGGAGATTCCAAAATAAATTTTATTTTTAAAAAATTCACGTTTTCCTCTTACCGCTTTGTCGCTTTGAGCCAACGTAAGGCTTTAAAACTCGACCTCTACCCACCCTCTCACTACGGTTTCTTTGGAGTTTTGGCGTTTCTTTTTCAAATTACGTTTTATGCATCAGACTATATAAGAACACATTGGCATGTAGCCGGACTCGAGGTTGATAAGCCATAGGAAAAGGAAGAAGAAAAAATTTTGAAATTTTTTTGGACTGAGTATTAGCAAGCGTTGACACTCAAAATAAGAGTTTAATTAACTTATATCTCAGCCTTATTTGACGTTTTATTGAGAAAAATTTTATTTCCGGATAAACTTCATTAACTTTTCCACTTAAATTGCTCTGCTCGTTAGCATCAGAATGACCCAATACTCTTACACAAAAAAACCCCTGAACGCCTCTGATGCCGGCTTAGGCTATATTTCCAATAAGTCCTTACTTTCTTCCTCGCCTAAGCTCGGTATCAACCCTTACCAGCGGCCAATCACCATGAATTTTAATTCACCAAAGAATACCACGCAAAAGCCTCTCGTCTTCACTGGCAAAACCCATTACGACTATAGCACAAAAGTTCCTCAGCCAACTCAGGATGAGAGAGCTAAAGAAGACCCACTGAGGAAAAGCGCAAATGGTTTTAACTCAACCCAAGGACTTAATCCCACTTTAACGTACAATCAGTATAACCCAATGTACAGTCCGAAGAATTACAGCGCTGTGGAAGATAAGCGCATGTCCTACGACAAAATTATTACTGCGCATAACTCCGACAACCTGATGTATCAGAATAGCGTTAATTCCGTGAGAAGAAACACCAATGCGCCGACCTCCTATGAAAGTGCATACAGACCGAAGAAAGAATTGCAAATTAACACTGAAATGAGCAATCCAGGAACCACTTTAAAGTACACAGGGGTTTACCCCTTAACAGCGAAGAATATTAGCACTCGAACACCAAGCGAGGCCGACTCGCCGATACAAAAGAAACCGTCCAACAATGGCTCGTTTGATAAGGAAGCGAAGTTGACGTCTCATGGGAAGGCTTTTCTGAATAGAACGCAGCAAATAGATGAAAAAGAACTGAGAAAAGCGGAATCAAACCCGCTGATGATGACTCTTCAAAGCAAATACACGCATTATCAACCTGGGAAGGCGTACGATGAAAGCGGCGACAAAGGCTCGCATGGAACTGCGAGGAAAGTTGAGTCTTCGTTGAATAAGCTGCTGCAAGTGTATGAAAAACACTCGGCTCGAATGGATAGAATGAATGGTAAATGAATAAAATTTGCAACAAAGTTACTAAAATATATTAGGTGTTACCACAGGACACATCTATAGTCCCGAGTCCAACGGTGTGAGCATGCAACAAAAGGATCCAACGCCAAGAAGTAATGTGAAATTCAACAACTTTTTTACTTCTACTCATTCGTCAAGTAAATCATCGCTTTAAGTGCAAAAATTGAGTTTATATGTATTATTACTCATAGGCGGAGAAGATAGCGCAAAGAAACTCTCGAGCACCCAAACTTACAGCAAGATCCCAACTGGAGCGGGGTTGATAACCTATAATGGTACTCAAATCGGAAAAACTCACTCGGATCATCTCAAAAACGCTCCCACCTACACCAATCGGCTCAGTGAGCAAGCGAAAAGAAACTCTTTAGCCCAAGACTCCAAAGACGTCAAGCCAAGCGTGACGCAATCGTCTGATCAGTTGAAAGGCTTCGTAACGAAGCTGAATCCTGGTAAATGACGTTTATTTAGGTAGTTTGCTTATTAACCATCATTAGGCGAGTTTTTCAGCACAAACAGCATAAAAGTGAAGCCATTGCAGCCAAGCAGCCAAGATTCACCGATGCAGGAGGAGAAGAAACCCTCGTATCAGGAGACATTAACGAAAAGTGCTTATAATGATAAAAGCTCTAGTGGAAAGGTCGAAGAAAGCCAATTATCGAGAAGCCAAGATCTTGCGGCTTACGTTGCCAGACTGAGCAGAACCTCGACTAACGCGACCGCAACGAATAAAGGTCATTTTGTGTTCCCTTCAAATAAAGAAGCAAACGAGGAGTCCAGCAAAGAGAACCAAGCCAAAAGCAATAGACTTTCAACACCGATGAGCACAGGGAAGTACAATTTCCTTCCTCTCCAGAGGGAAGGCCCAGAAAACAGCACGGCCATTGAAGCGAAAGCGTCTCAAGTCCCGTACTATGTTCCATACCTACAAAAATACCTCAAAGCTCATGACGAAAGCGACTACTTTAGTCAAATCTACAGAGAGCATTTTATACAGAGCTATCAAGCGCTTAATTTCATAAAGAATTCAAAGCCTGTTGATCAAAGGGTCCTGCAATCAAAGAAGGTCACCCTTCCTCGCCGACCTGGCTATGTGGGTAATGTTTCATTCCAATAAGCGATTCGTAATAGGCAATAATTAGGCAAAAAAACCATTATTTTCGACCTTGATGAGACGCTTATCCACTGCAATGAGAACACTAACATGGCTTATGATGTCAAACTACCGATAAAATTCCCACATGGTCAAATAATTGAGGTATAGTCCGCTTGATTCCTCTTTTTTATCATATATAATCACAGGCGGGAATCAATATCAGACCATATGCTGTCGAATGCCTCAAGGAGCTTAGCCAATATTTCGAAATCGTCGTTTTCACGGCTTCTCATGGCTGCTATGCGAACGTCGTGCTCGATTACCTTGACCCACGAGAGCAGTACGTCCATCACCGGTTGTTCCGAGAGAGCTGCGTTCAGACTCCTGAAGGGATCTATATAAAAGATCTTAGGATCTTGGCGAATAGAGAGCTCAGCGATGTTGTGCTTGTGGATAATGCGGCGTATTCGTTTGGATATCAAATCGAGAACGGAATTCCGATCATTCCGTTTTATTACAATAAAAAAGACCAAGAGCTGCGACATCTGGTGACGTATCTAAAATCGCTGGTTAACGTGAAGGATCTGCGAGAAGAAATAAGACAAACGTTCAAATTCCATCGGTTTACGGAGTTTGATTCTTCTGATAAACTCATGGAGAAAATTGTGACTTCAGCTCTGTGAGTTTAAGGGATAAGAGCCTGAATTGGTTTCATCTATTTGTTGAACACGCGTGAAGTATGTGCTAATTTTTTTTAAAAAAATATTCACAGTGATGACCATTAAGGTTCAATATTTTTGCAATTGGTCAATTCTTGATTGTTATGGAATAATGTTTCCAATTTTGCTAAAAATATCTGTTCTTTGTTACTTATTCAATATGAAACATAGAATGTGGATGTTATGACCCTTGCAATGTAATTTTGATCTCTTTGTCTCATTTTCACTCTATATCTCACCCGATATTTCACTAATGCAAATTTTCAAAGGCATTAAGGCTGGTTTTTTTGTTTTATTCAATCACATCGGTACATTTCTGAAAAGCACTATCAGCAGCTCACAATATTGAAAGATTCTTGTTTCATTAGTCAAATAGTTATTACTGAAAGGTTCCTTGGAATTATGCATGATAGTATGATTATTGAGTTCTCTAAGAATTTTCCAAATGTAATTAGACTCTAAGTTATAGTTCTTCTTCTCAGTTCTATAGGAGATCTGCTACCTTTAACAAGATATTCTCAATGAAAGCAAAGGATAGTCACTTTGCTACACAAATTCAACACAAGCTAATCGAATATTATCAGATAAGATCGGATAGTGGACGTTGCTCACTCACAACTTGTTGATCATGGGTTTTTTCGATTGTTCCAACAGAATTAGAAAAAAAACATAGTGCTACAAATTTAAATTTTTGATATTGAAACCAGGAATATTTTTTGTTGATGATCCCAAGACCAGGAACTATGAGAACAGCGGGCGAGAAGCCGTCTGTTACACTTGAAAGGAAGCCTTCTCGAGAGGGATTGAGGGGAAATCGTAAAAAAATTTAGCATTGACCACATCATATTCTTTTCCACTCCATCAGAGATAAAACTCGCAAGCAGAGACCTCGTCGAGGAACCAATACGAATGGTCGAGGAAGAAGTGAAAGCTCAACCTACTAACAAGCAAAAGCCCCCCTCTCGGGGTACAAGCAGAGATAAGCCCAAAAAACTCAGCCAGACAGAGCAAACCATCATTAATCAAACTGTCATTACACAAGTGACGCAAGTCGCACAAGTCCAAGTGCAAGAAAGAGCAAAGGACAATGAGCCTGAACCCAAAACTCAGACAGAGCTCGACACTACCATGCATTCAGAGCGTCAAGTCTCAGTAAGCGATCCAGTTGATGATAAGAAAGCAGATTTTGTCGATACTGAAGAGACGTAAATCCGCGTCGTTAGTTCTCTTGTAATTTTGGATCATCTTTACCATTAGCACAAATATCAATGAGATCGTGCTTGATAATTTAGATTGCAAGATCCTTTGTTGCAGAGTGGATCCGACTGATAAGTTCATCGCAGCGGGTAATCCCTCTCCCCTTCAATGGAATTTAATAGCATATTTTATATCGTTTTAGCCTGTGAAGACGGTAGGGTCCGAATATATGAAGCTGATACAGGGAAAAAATATAAAGAGATTAGATTCAGCGACAACATAGAAAACGTTGAGATGGCTCTCAGGTAACCAAATCCCGCTTCTGTTGCCGCAATGATTATTAGATGGAGGCCGAATGCTGACCCTTCTATGACACAATATGTCCTCGCTGCTGGTGATACCGTTGGAAGCATCTACCACGTTCACGTTACTTCAGGTATTCCAAACTTTGGCTACCCAACTTAGACAAATGACGACTATAGGCAAGATACTTCATACCATTGAGCAGGAAGGCAACGAAATCTACACCATTGACTACTCTTACGATGCAACTAAATTCGCTACAGGAGGAATGAACAAGGAGGTAGGGATTAAATCAAACAAAAAGACAATTCACATGAATAAACTAGGTGCGTGTGTATGACGAGCATAAGAAAAGCGTCTATGAAGTCCTCAAAGCCGGTTATGACAACCCTCAGCACAATAATCGCGTTCTTGCAGTGAAATTCTCGAAGGACGATCCAAATCTCCTCCTCAGTGCAGGCTGGGACAATTGCATCATCCGCTGGGACCTAAGAACGAAAAGAAGCACGGGCTATATCTTTGGACCTCAGGTCTACGGCGAGGCGTTGGATATACAAGGAGACTATATCCTCGCTGGAAGCTCAAGGGAAAATAAACAAATCCAGATCTTTGACGTCCGCACGACGAAGACCGTGTCATCATACGACTGGGACCAAAATCCAGAAATCAATAAGCGAGCGTATGTCTACTCAGCGCAGTTCGGTAAATGCAACAAATCGCTGGTCGGAACCGCAGCGACAGGAGTGAATCAGATAAAGATTTTTAACCATCAGGATAATTTCTCCTTGCTGCAGAAAGTCAATAAAGGCGAAAAGGCAGTGTATTGCTTAGATTTCTTCCACCAAAGCAATAACTACGTGTATTGCGGAAACAAAGGAGCCCTTGGAATCGTGTCTTATGAAGGAGTAAGCAACCCGTAACTCGCTTATAGCTTATTGTCAATGGAAAGCTTATTATCAATTGAATAGAAATCTATGATTCGAATTCATATGTATGTTGTCTAGAGTATGTAATTCATTTGTGAAACAAATGAGTAGAATAGTGCCTTACTGAAAATTTCAAAAAGCTACACAATCTAACACGAGCAACGCTAGAGAGTGTGGCCTCTTAGGCTGTTCTCATAACAGAAAAGACGATTTGTTAAAAGAAATTTCTGAAAATGTCCTACTGAGAATAAAGACTTTGCTAGTCGTTTTCGAGATTTAAGTTGTGTAGAGTAAGAATACCAAAGTCTGGACTTTATTTAATACAAATTTAATTGCCTCGCAGTTTTTTTACTTCCTGTGACGTGTCAAAGACTGAGGAGAAAACTGGAAATGATCTACTCTATGGCTAACGACCAGTTTTTCATGAACGTCGCGCAAATACTAATCTGCTCACTGATCATTTACTTCATTTTGTGGTGCCTGCTCCGGTGCAGAGCCGAAAAGTCCGTCAGAAAAGCTAAAACCCCCAATTTAAATCTATGGCATGGCTTCCAGAGGACTTTCAACGAGGTGTTGCCTCTGTTGAATGAGGCCGAGAAAGCGGAAATTGAAAGGGTTTTTACAAATACTCTAAAAAACGTGAACGTTGCGAGTCCAGATCGATCTAGATCGCAGTATATGAGATCGAATAAGAAGAGGCCAAGCGATAAAACGGTAAGATTCAATCTGCCTGCTGAAAGTGTTTGAAAAGAGGATATTTGAGCCGGATAGGTGGAGAATGTGTTGGATGGATGGGCAAGGAGCTGACATATATGATATTTATATTAGAAATCTAAGAAAAAAGTGTGTATGGGATCCCTTATATATATTTGGCGTTTACATCTATCAAAATCTGTGATTCAAAGTGAGTTAAGCGAAAATTAGGTAAATGTTGTCCCTTGAGATTAAGGCAATTCATCATTGCATGTCAGAAAAGTAACAAAATAGTGTTAATATCTCTTTGTAATGTGTTATATACACGCTTTAAACGATATCCAATGATTTCTTTCCTCTTTTCACCTTAATTATGATATATACCACTCAATTGAAATGGGAATCCCTTGACCAGCCCTTGTTTAAGGCAGTCACTCCTCGCAGACTAAACACTGCGAGAGATTAAGTAAGTAACAAGGACTGTTTATTCACATTATTCACATTGTGCACATTGTGCGGATTGTAAGTTGTGGCTTATTGGAGATGTATACAGATTTCAAAGCGAAACAACAAAGCAATAAGGAAACAAATTAATAAACGCATTCTGTTGGAAACATCCCATTATAACGAGCAGTACCTTCAAGGGTCTCATCCACTATCTTTATCCAACTGTTATCAGGCTTAATCTTAAACTCATCCTCGACTCTATTTCTCAATAAATCATCAAATGCCTTCTTCTTCTCGCTGAAATTTGGTATTGTTATCTCAGAAAAGGTATTCATCTTGACTTCTTTCGCTGTGAGCTCATTGACAAATCGAATAACTCTCTTCATTCTCGACCTTAACTGAGCCGTTACAATCTCAAAAGCATCTGTGAGGAGTTGTTGTAAGAACTTTCCCTTCTCCTCGTTCGATGCCTTTATCACCGGACCAATGTTACATTCAATAAACCACAGATTCAACTCGTCATCCAGCATAAAATCCACGCCATACAGTTCCCATACATTCGTAGCATTAGTTAAGTGGTTTTTCACCGCTCTCACCAGATGCTGCATCGCATGCTCGATCTTCGGCCGTAGATAATCATCAATCCATTCGACGCTTTCTATCTTGCCTTCAGATACGAGATACTCCGCCAAGCGCTGATAATTCCACATTTGGAAGTTCCTCAGCTCAGTCTCGGTCATTCCCATCCTCTTTTGTATGTCTTCGTCTTCAAACACCTTTTCAGACTGAGCTGTGTTCGTCAGATGCACGCCTTTCTCTTTTGAGTTGACATCGTACTCAAAAAGAGAGACTCTTAAGAACCCATCGTGGTAATAAACCACGAGAGGATTTGTCGATGAAATCATCATGTAAACTCGGAAGTCGAACTTATGCCCTTGGACGAGCAAGGGATTGTGAATATACCTCTGAATGATGTAATTATTAGGTATAACCCCGCATTTTTCGCCATTTGCATACATTTCTCGAAGGGCTGCTTCTTCCTCGTTATCCACAGGAACAACTCCTTTGCCTCGGTGGACCTTCGCGCCGATTTTTCTTATAAAAACTATGGTTTTCTCCGCCTTTTCGGTTTCATATTCCGGAGAATTGATCATGTCGAACCATTCAACGCATTCCTTCTCGTGGGCGAGAAGCCAGGTCTGAGGGAAGAATTTATTGTCAAGAGAGCAGGTTGGTTGATGCGAGAGCTTATTCGCGTATTCCTTGAGAGTGTGGGCCACGGCATCCTTGTCAGCCAGATGGGAAGCTCCATTTATGTGATTATAGTTCTGATGGATGCAGCCCATATGAGTACCAATTTGATATATGTGATCAACGTTCATTTTTGTGAAAATAGTGCTAGCTTGGAGATCCAGCTCGTGAGGCGGCTCCTTCCGAAAGATCCGAGCGAGCTCAGGGTTGTTGAGGAATGGCATAGCGTCATATCCGATCATCGGAATTATTGTCTCTCTGAGATAAGAGTGAGGATTGTAGTCGGTAATGAAGCTAACTGTTTTAAAAAGCGGTGTGGGGTTCTTGACGAACTCTTCCTGCGCCCTTGTGCAGTAGGTTGGATCCCTTTTCATTTTCAATCCGCTTCCATCGGTGGGATAGTCTGGTTCTGTAGTGTTAATTGGATTCAGGCTTTCGAGGACTTTCAAGGCAAGAAGTGGGTTGCGGAAGCTGTATTGAGTATCAATCTGCTTGAATGGTTTGAAAGTTTGATCGAATATTCCTCCACGGATTATCAAGTCTTCATAGCCAGACAAGGGTGAGAGGAACCTGCTATTGATGCAGAGTCCGTAGGTGCTGAGCGATAAGAGTAGAAGAGAGGGAATGAGCAGATTTCTCATCGTATTGTATTTTGTTTATTTCCCATTCCGGCTGGTTTTAACCCATAGTTCAGGAAAATATAAAACGGTAATAAATCGCGAAATTTGTTCATCACTAGCTAGCTATGTTTGAAGAAAACAGCGGAGAGATGCTGCACCCAGTTCGCCTATGGCAAGAAAAAAGTTCAAAAGTAAGAGAGTAATGCTTTATCTCCTTCACTCGATATTTTTTTTTACAGTACGTGTCTCTGCTAGATGTCAGATGAGTAAATATTGGATCTGATCTAAAAAGTTCTTTTATGAGCTATTTTTATGTTGAAAAGGAAAGACGATGGATGACTTCCACTTGGATTTTGAGTCTAAAATCAGCGACATCATCAATTGATAATTGCTGTTAGGAGGTTAAACGATTAGGAAAATAGAAAACGATCAAAAGAAATTTTACAACATTTGATTATTCTTAATTTTTCAAGAAAATGACACACATACTATGGAGAAAGAAAAAATAGGAATCAAATGACTTTCAATTACTAACAGTCATCTTTCCGTCATACTTAGCAATTGCTACCTCTCTCTCTCGAAGTTATATTTTACGGCAATTGTTAGCGATTCCTCTCTTACATGATTTGCCATGATTCCTTAGCATCTTTCAAAAGCACTCAATATTATTCTACAAATATCGTGAATATGCCCTGTGAGATCAACTCAAGCTATCTAATACAAAGGAATCACAATGAGAAATGCGAGTTTATTCTTGAATTTAGCAAATTTTCGCTCTATTCTTGTTCATTCCTATCATTCATAGTCCCTTAATCGTTAAAAAACTCTATGATTGCGTACAACCAGCAAGAATTAAGATGCAAAATTTCCCTCAGCCTCAGTACAGCTATTATGAAAATCATACTTTTTCATATTGAGCATTCTCTCAATACAGAGAATATATTTTCAAACAAGCAGATTTCTAAGAGAAGAAGTTGCTATAGCGATACACCAGCATTCTATGCAATGCTTGATTCTCAAGGAACTGAATATGAGCGGCTCTCCCAATCATCGTATCAAGGTTCCTTTATAAAAAAA
>ENA-UOUE01001774-UOUE01001774.1-compost-metagenome-genome-assembly--contig:-NODE-1774-length-12260-cov-65.399737_pt1 | contig 12260 bp, 15 predicted proteins | sample MGYA00238146_ERZ747223 | MGnify/ENA primary metagenome ERZ747223 (study PRJEB28781, sample SAMN06268865) | compost metagenome | isolation source: single cell | place: USA: California, Emeryville, Joint... | reverse complement strand
TTAGAGATAACATCCAGGTGTCGATCTGATTAGAAACACCTGAAAGATTGTCGTACGAAGGAATTAACGCTCTGTATATCGTTCTAGGGTCACATGCGAAATTTAGAGTGAAGTTAGGATTGCGACTAGGGGCTAGGATCTCTCCTTCAGGAACTGTAGTCTCTTTTTCTTATTCCGAGATTACTATCACCGTAAATTTGCGTGATATTTTAGTAAGAAATGAAAAATTTTTACAAAGTTGAATTTATTACTCACTTCCTGAGTTTATCTCAGAGTTTTAGAACATTTAACAAAAAAAACTTCAAGACAGCTCATGGCTCGAATTTATGGATGACAGAGCTAAGAGGGTTCAATCCCACTATTAGTTCACCAATTGATTCTCAAGCTTTAATGCCACATATCATAATGACATTCAGACTTTCATCGTCAAGGTATTTCTGTTAAGATGAATAATTAACTGTATTAATTTCTTACTGTTAATGTATTATATCGTTGAAATGACTTCAAATAGACAAATTTTTTTGAACCTATTGCCCCTCCAATCGATTACGAATAAACAATACTGGGCTAAATAGGAACCATTGCTTGAGGCCGACAAAGCTGGGGCAACGAGACTGATATATCTCTTAGTTAGTTTGCCTAGCATTCCAAATCCAGAGTTTTTCTAAAAACAACATTCAAAAAAATCATTGGTGTTATTCAATTGCTTTTCATCTGCAGTTCTTAAGAGCTGATTGTTTACATTTAAGCCGAAAAGAGGCGACTAAAACTGTTCAACCTGCCAATATCCAAACATCTGCTAAGAATTCCTCATTCAATTTAATGAATGCAATTGAATACCGATCACTTGTTTGATAGAGAGTTCGGAGCTCGACGCTTTTGAGCTGTTTGAGAATTAGAATTTGAATTTATGAAGTTACAAGAATAAAAAATTTGAGCCTATTGCACTGCATCAGTTTTGACAAGCGCCCCTTCTATCGAAATTAAATATATAAAAATCGTGTATACGTAATTAAGCTATCCTTCGTCAACAGCTTCAGATAATCAAGGAAATAGAGCGATTCCATGAACGATACTGAAAACACAACACAGAACCAAGAGCAGAACCAAGAAGAAACAACAATTCAACCCAACAACGGTTTCGAAGTCCTATCTAACGATAATGGCAATAGCACTGACAGAAAAGATGAAAACGAAGGAAACCAGCAAGATGCTCCAAAGAGCGAGGATACAACCGAGCAACAAGTCGAGATTTCGGAAAATAAACCCGAAACCGAAACCCAAGAGGCAACACATGTTGAAGAAGACACAGAAAATACTACCACCCAGAATGAGGATCTCCCTCAAAGTGAGAACAAAGAGCAAGCGCAAGCTCAAGAGGAAAACTCTCCTGTGCATGGCCACTCACAAAAAGCAGACTCTCCAGTGCATCAGGCCGATGAACAGAAAGAGGACGCTCATGATGAACAAAAGAATGAAGAACCTGCGCAACAAGACGCTGAAGAGACAAAAGAGCAATCTCCTCAAAGCAAACCCGAGCAAGAGACTACACAACAAGCACATTCACGCTCTGAAAGTCCGAAACAGCAACCTCCAAAGGAAAAACGAGAGATTTTCGTGCCTAACTACACCGCCCAGATTGGAGAAGAGGAAGAAAAGAAATCGCCTCAGGCTCAAACGACTCAAAGTCCTCAGCAAGGTGGTCAACAAGCCCAAGCCCAACAATTCCAACAATACCAGCAGCTCCTTTATCAACAGTTCGCAGCACAGCAAGCTGCTTATAAGCAAAAGCTGGAACAGCAAGGCGGAAACCAAGGCGACGCCCAACAAGGTGGAAACCAAGGCGGAGTGCCGCCTTTCCAAGGTGGATACCCACAGCAGTTCTTCAATCCTCAATTTTTAAACCAGGGACAGTTGCCGTTTGGACAAATGCCTTTTCTGCCTATGCAACAACCTGTGTTCCTGCCTATTGTGGACGTTTGCGGAGAATACCAAAAAGGAAACTTTTTGCCTGGTATTCATTGTTTGTACTATAATTTGGTTCCTAAAGACTACATCGATCCGACCGGATATAATATCTTCCATCACGCAATATCGTACAATAATGTCGAGGTTGTTATCGCGCTCCTAGACCACTTAAAGCTCGATATTCACCTTAGATCAAAAACAAACCAAACTTGTGTGATGATCGCATCGAACTTCGGCTTCAACGAAATGCTCAAGGTCCTTCTAGATCGAGGGGCAAGGTTAGACGAACAAGACGATACACGATTCACTGCGTTACTTTATTGCATCAAGCAAGGGCACATTTCGACGTTCTTGTATCTCCTTTCAAGAGGAGCAAACTACAACTTGACCGATGTGAACGGCTGTTCAGTGGTCCACTGGGCAGCGTATAAAAACAACGTGTTCCTTCTAAGGTTGTTCAGGAGAATGGGATTGGAGATGAACCAATGCGATCTGGCAGGGTTAACTCCATTGCAAAGAGCAATCTCATCAGATGCGGTCCATGCAGTCAAATATCTCGTCGAGGACCTGAAAGTACCTCTCACAACCAATTTGCAACCTGATACGATCACGAACCTGGCGATCAGGAAAATTATTGTGGATAACACTCCAGGATCAAAGAAAGGCTTTTGGGAGGAGAAAAAGAAAGAGCTTTGGGGTGTTTTTGAGAAAAACTCTCAGCTGTACACGTTTGGATTCTATTTACTTAATCTCGTGGTTGCTTTCCTTTGCTATTCCGGCGGCGCGGTTGCTGAGAATGAGCTTAATTATGTATATCACATAATCTTTTTCGTGTTCACGCTATACTTCGCCGCTTACGCATATTGGTATTTCCTCAAGTCCTCTGATTCGATTATCAAGCTCAAGACCTTCGCTTACCAGCGACTCGGAGTTAGCAGCCACAACGACTCCACTATCATCGATTCCGCGAGGGAAATGACGACAATGAAAAGCCCATACAAACATGATTACCTGGACAACTTCATTTCCAAAGGCAATTTTTCACTTCTCGATAGAAAAGAAGACCCTGACTATCCTTACCCATCATTCCTTCATGAACTGTATTTCAACTTCGAGAAAGGCGATTGGGAGAAGATCGCTATGTGGGACCAGAAGAGATATTGCCCTACCACTCTTCTTCTCAAGAAACCAAAGAGCAAATTCTGCAAGGAAACCAACACTGTCGTTGAAGGTTTCAACCACTACTCCTACACTCTTAAACGACCAGTTGACAAGAACATTCATCCATTCTATTTGCTTCTCCTAATCCAGCAGACCTCCTTGCTCTTCTTGTATGTATTCGCTAGCATTCTAACTTTCTACAACCATAGAAACAGCTCAATTCTGATGATCATCCCAGAAACTTTGTATTTGCAAACAACGCGACAAGGCGTTTTGTTGGGACTCTACCTCCTCTTGGCCATGATATATTTGGGCTATTCCGCCTTCTTCACCGCGATTGAGCTTTACTGCCTGATGAGGAACCTCACCTACAACGAATTTTTCAATTCTCACAGATACCCATACCTTTACAGACCAAATCCATTTGCTTCGGGCCCTGGACAACAGTTGATTAAAATTTTCCATAATCCTTATGACAAAGGTGTTTGGAAGAATATTTGCGATTACGTCTCGAGAGTCATGCATTAAATATGCTGCTATATAACATTAAATCTATGCGCCTTTTAGGTTGATTGCATATTTTAGATTCAAACATTCATGAAAGTAAATGCTACCCTCAGTGGTCTTAATATAAGATACAAAAACAGAAATAAAAAAAAAAAACTCCTACTCCTTTATGAAAGCTGTAGAAAACTAGAATTATCTTATCACAATCATAATAGCAGTACTAATTTTATAAGAGTAAGGTGGATAGTGTAAAAGAATAACTTTTTTAAGCAAATTGTTGCTGATTTTGCGGGTAGAGGCGAATTACCTCTACCCTGATAAATTTCATAAAGGGATTAAAAAGCGATTTAAAACTCACGAATGAATAGACAATCAAATTGGAATGGGTAGTGTTTGTAGAAAGTTGACGCGCAAGGAGAAGGCATTTTTAAAAAAACAAGTAGAAGCTTAGATCAGTAGACTTGCTGGGTAGTATTCGAGTAATAAGATCTTACAAGAGTGTTTATTTTTTGATAATGGGCTTATGAGTAGTATCGAACTCAAACATTGACTTGTAGACATATGCCTCAGCGATCACCATGTTAATGTCTGCTTCGCTCCACTCTTTCGTAGGGATGTTCTGTAAAAATAGCATGATTTCATGGAACTGCATCTTTTTGAGCTTCGGAGACCATTTCGTAAGCAAAACAACGCTGATGTAGCAATGCAGATTCGTGAACCCTTCATCATCGCTGATATACGTATCAAAAAGACGAATTGCTAACTTCAAAGGGAATTCTCGGATAAGCAAGCAAAATACCCATCGAACAGCGATCTGAATGAGGTTTACTTCATTAGATTCTAAATGTTCAAGCAGGCCTTTATCAATGCGTTTCAACAGGTCTCGGATTCTGTTCACTGAACGGAACGTGCCTGGCTGCGACGCTGTATAGTTATCTTGGATTCCCTCGAGTATTTTGCACAGGCAGAAATAGATATCAGCTTCTAGCTCTTGAAGCTTTTCAGCGGAGAGGATTTTTTCGAGATCTGAAGGCACATTGAACGTGTCGTAATCCACGTTGATATAATCCATTAAAAACACTGCGACTAACGGCGTAGTAAGATCGTTCATTCCTTGGACATACCCACTGGCAGGGTGTCTCATGTGCCAGATTGTGAGTATTCTCACCAACATCTCTTGAATGCATTTCACATGGAAAAGAGGGTATTCAGGCTGGGTTCTGTGGACGTCAGCTTCGATAACTTTGAATGATTGACGCTCTTTTTCACTGAAATTGTCTGACTCAGTTTCCTTTTGGTAATACTTCCTCATTCTGTCATATTCCTCACGTTTCTTTGCTAAAACCGACTCTCTTTTATCACGATTCAACGGAATGTATTCGAATAAGATCTTCCATGCGACACTTCTAATCTCTATTTGCAAGAATGCTCAGTTAAAGAGTTATAGCTGGTAATACCTTGAGGAATGCCTGACCAAGAGAGCTGTTTGAGTTTTTCAAAGTTGCAGATAGGAGCGTCATCGATCAGTAAACGAAATTGTTGGAGAATTCTGTCGTTTTTCTTAGTGATATCTTTAATACTGGTTCTGGAGACAGGTTTGTAGTCTTTCTTGTTATAGATGGTCGCGACATTGACTTTGCTTAAAACAGTCTCTTTATTTTCTCGGTTTTTACGCTCTTGCTCGGTTTCTCTGCGGAAGGTTGATCTGGAAGGATGGCGAATAAATAAACAAATAAGGATTGCTGTAGTACTTAGATTCTTCCATTTGCTTGGGGTTGGCTGAACTGCTGCGGATTCTTGTTGCAAGTCGAGTCAGGAAAGCCATTTTTTTAACTCCAGTGCGCAGATAAATAAATTGTGTAGGATTTAATTTGTTATGAATTATCTGAGCGTTCAATTCGGAAATAGGTGCACTGTTGCTTTAATTTTTTTTATTTAAAGCTGCTGAAAAAAATCCGATTGATTCTTACTGAGACAGATTAAATTACCGCAAAGAACTTTCTTCTCAACTATAAAACCAGGGCTATTTCTTACATTAACGGGTTCGAATCAATCTGAAATAACCTCCTTGCTAAATTTTCTACCTTTGAGTTTCGCACGCGCCTTCCCATTATAGTTTTTCTTATTCTGAACTGAGCATTCTATATTTAGCTAGTTCTCGCCTCCACGTAGAAGCTCGGAGTAAGATTGCTGCACCTTTTGAAGCAGAAAATGGAACTGGGAGAGAGGGCTTTGCTTGGAAATTCCATTCAACGAAAATTTAAAAACTAGTACTTAAAACAAGAAACCCACTTTTTATGTCAAATAAAGTTTTCCTCAACAAAAATATCAGAACTAGCGCAACACAGCTTAACCTACAATGAAACCATTGAAATGGCTCATGTGAGTGTGAATTATTCATTTTGAAGAAAGATTATGTTGTTGTTCAGATGTTTAGTCCACTATTTCATCAGTAGTCTAATCTACTTTGAAAAAACTTCGAACACAATATAATAAGGATGCAGCTTATTCGTGAAAGCCACTCTGAATCCATCGAGTTTATCGACATTGGCTTCGAGCTTCGTGACTGCTAAAGAATTCATCACAAGCACCTACATTGTTAAAACTTAACACAAGTAAGACAGTTGTCGTTTACTCTTTTCAGTATGCCCATCTCTTCTCTAACGCTCGCGTCAAGTGACTCTTCGTTCGAGTATTCATTGTAAATCTTCACGACACCAGTCAACATCTCTTTGATATCCTTCAAATTCTGAACCCACTACACATAAAACGTTATTGAACATATCAAAAGCAGTGAGCAGCTTACATCCAAGCTGTTAATCTCATCCCGCAGGTTTTTAAATTCTTCGTATTCTGGTTTTCGCATGAATAGTACATTCTGCATCGTATTGACTCTCAACGCGAATCTTGCAGCCTGCCTTTCATCATCTTCATCGCTCTTGATCAGGTTCTTTTGAGCCAACGCGACACTCAAACGCATCATTGCTTTGCAATAAAATTCAAGACCTTTATAATAAGACGCCTCATAAAAAACTTTTCTCTGGAAGTCAGTCAATTTCTTTTTCTTCTTGTCTACATTTTCTCTGGCTTGAGCGGCTGTTAATGGGAGAGATATTAACATTTCACAAAACATGAATCAAGGATAAATACCTTTCAGGAATTCTTTGTCGAATCTGCTGATAAATGTGGTGTTATTTCGTTCAAGCATGTTTAAAATTCGGTTCAGTATGTGGAAAGTGATAGCAAGGTCTCTTTCAAGATAGAGTTCAATCTCAAATCCCATGAAATATTGCTTGACAATGAGTTTTGTAGAGATATCAAACGCCCATAATAGAAAAGTGTTTTGTCTCTCGTCACCTTTGCGGAAGAAATTGTCATCCAGAGTGTACTATATATTGATATATTATTAATTAATGGCACACCAGTGGGATATTAACTGAATCATGGACCAGACGATTTAAACTTCGCTGCAACTTGCAAAACACTCTCCTTTGCTGATTCCTGTTTTTCAGCAATTGACATAGATAATCCTCAGTGACTAGAGTAGCCACCTTAATAAAATCGGTATAAAGATCTTTGTTTGCAAGATCTTTAGTCACAATACCGTAGTCTCTCAGCGCGCCCTACAATAATAAGTCCGATCAAGCCCATCATCCACAATATCTAAATCACCTGAACAATATCCGATATCTCATGATAATTGAAATATTTGCCAGTTCCAACAAAAATATTCAGATCCAGATACGCTCTTGTGAGAATATTGAAATTCTGCTTCGAGAAATCATCCAACTTTTGTTGTATCGGATAGAAAGACGTGACCTGAGTTAGTTCGAGGATCTGATTCAAATGCGCCAGCATTTTCGAAAGATGCTCTATCGTTTCAGTTATTGTAGTTTTAACCAATTTTCGAGGCGGAAGATGACACAGCAGAGTTTTTGGAAGCTCCTCAACCAAATAATGCGAAGCATCTGCACTATGATTGATCGTGTCCTTCAGCAGTTCTAGATTTTTCTGACAGAAGTTAATGTTGCTGGAGATTGCATCTCTTTTCGCAGGCGAGAATTTCTGATGAAGACTCAAATACAAGTTCAAAAGTCCTCGACGTAACTTAAGACGAGCGTTCAAACCATCGTACTCGTTGTATTCGATTTTCTCGTCTTGAGCTTTCTTTTTCTTTTTCTTCGTTTGAGTCGTCTCATCCGCGATCTCGTATTCAGCGTTCACTATTTCGTTCACTAACTCCTCTCCATCTATCAGAGTAACATTCGCTGAAAATCTCTAAGATTAGATGCTCACTTTTGGGAACTGGGATCTGTAACGCAGAATTGATATAGTCTTCGTCTCTGAGACTCTGAGTTCGTCTGATCATATCAAGGGCGATTCCCATGCATCCATACAGCCCGTCGATATAAGGCTTGAGGAATTTATGATTTTGATAGATTGCGGAGTCATAGAGGTAACTGACGATGGATCTTATGAAATTTGATCTTGAAAGTGCATTACCTGAAGCAGAATACTGTATGTGGAAGTGATAATCCTTTCAGCCATAGCATCTCTTGGCCCATGATCTCATCAAGAACTCCGTTGAGCTTTCGATCGTGTGTGAGGTTGGAAATAAATCAATATGTGCTGTTACTTCTTTCACTGTGAGTTCTTCGGGAAGTTTGATCTTTTTCTTATTGATGAGATCTTGGATCGTATCCTCTGGCTTCAAATTGGACTTGAAATCCATCTTTGGGTCCATGATCTCGATTGAAGACATCGAGTCGTACAACGTGAACTTCTCGCTGTGGACGAGCTGATCAGGTTTCATATCTGCAACTCGATTAGCTCCATTAGCTTTAACAAGTACTGTACCTTTGGTAAAATCGTTGATCAGGTGCGTGACATCTTCAAATTCTACTGCGTTCAAAATCTCTAGGGTGCTAACTTTGATGAAGCTTTGAGAAGTCGGGAACTTTTACCTCATTCGATACAAATTTGGATATTCTTAACAAGTGACTTAAAATTTATCTCTATTTGATGAAAAGCTTCGTGCAATTCTAACCTCTAGTCCATAACACTAATTATTCATCATTAGTGCTTATTCAGCTCCAATTATTTCAAGAGCTCTTATTCAAGCTAGAATAAACTAATTTCTCTATAAAACGATTGAAGATGGCGATAATATGATAGTTGAAGGCTTTTTTGAATAGCAACTAGAAAGTCTTCTCATGAAACTAGGAAGGTTTAGGATGCTTAGGTTTTAGAAAAGATTGTTCAAGGAAAATGGAGGTCGTAATATGTTAGATAATTTGTTATCAGTCTCAGCGACCAGAATTGCTCCAAATGTTTTCGTTGAACACGTAACTAAGTTGAACACGTATTTTTGATTGATTGATAAGCTCTTGTTTTGTTGAGTCAGTAAATTTATATTAAAGATTTTATAAGAGTAAAATGTCAAACATGACTGAACCTAAGCGCACAAGACCTCCTGTTCCCCCAGTTCATACCTGGGACGGAGTTCGTGCTTTAAAAGAACTCGGAAGCGATGCCACTCAAGGCCTTTCTTCAAAAGAAGCTCAAGCAAGACTTGTAAAGTACGGTTTGAACGAACTTGACAAAGAGGAACCAGAAAGCATCTGGGAAAAGATAAAAGAGCAATTTGAAGACCTTCTTGTGAGACTTTTGCTTCTAGCAGCTATTATCTCCTTCATCGTCTCTCAATTCGGTAAATTGAGATTGCAGCCGAATTGTACTTAATGTCAATCCAATATGATTAGAGGAAAAGGAAGAGCATACCGTTCCAGCTTGGGTTGAGCCAGCTGTTATTTTCGCTATATTGATCCTCAATGCTGTCGTAGGGATCTACCAAGATTACAACGCTGAAAAAGCGCTGGACGCACTCAAAGAGTTACAGTCTGTTAATGCTCTTGTACTTAGAGATGGAGCTTGGCTCCCCATCAAATCAAAAGATGTTGTTCCGGGAGATATTGTCCAGGTATGATTTCTTTTTCTATTTTCGTTTGTCTAGTATTTTTTTCGCTTTTTAATTATTAAATTGCTTAACATCGATTTTGTATAGGTTGTCCAAGGAGACAGAGTGCCTGCTGATATGAGAATCCTCGAAATCAAGACCACATCACTCAGGGTTGATCAATCCGCTCTTAATGGAGAGTCTGACCCTGCTAGCAAATATACAGCTGTGATTGATGACCCTGATGCAAAAATTACCGAGAACATTCTGTACTCCGCGACCTTAGTCGCAACGGGCACTGCCATAGGAGTTGTTTTTGCCACAGGTGACTAAGAGTAGTATTACAGAATCTTATGAAATTTATGTGTGGTAAAAAAAGGGATGGCGACTGAGATTGGAAATGTCAAAAGAGAAACTGAAGAAGCCAAAAAAGAGAAAGATGAAGAAGATTCGCCACTAAAGAAGCGATTAGATGAATTTGGAAATATCCTGGCGAAATGCATTGGAGTGATTTGTATCATTGTCTGGGTCATGAATTTCCAAAATTTCTCCGACCCAGTTCATGGAGGATTTTTCTTGGGTTGCCTCTATTACTTCAAAGTCGCAGTTGCTCTAGCCGTTGCAGCTATTCCAGAAGGCCTTCCAGCTGTAATTACCACATGTCTTGCACTTGGAACTAGGAGAATGGCCAGAGAAAATGCGATTATCCGGAAGCTCCCTGCTGTTCAGACGTTGGGATGCACTACTGTCATCTGCTCAGATAAGACAGGAACACTCACCACAAATGAAATGGTTGTCAGAGAATTCTTTGTTTTCGGCAAAACCACATCAGAGTTTATCGAATCAGAAGTCGAAGGAATTAACTATGACCCTGTTGGTTCAGTAAATGTCTTTCAAAAAGGTGACGTGAAAAAACACAAGAATATTGCGACTTTCCTCGAATCGATGTATTTGAATAATGAATCAAAACTCATTCGTGAAAAGGGAAGAGTCATTCGAGCAGGTCTTCCAACTGAAGCGGCACTCAAAGTATTGGTTGAGAAGATTGGAAAATATGATGATGATGACTCTCAAAATGGAGAAGAAGAGATCGATACCAATCCCAATGTGGTAGAAAGGTATGGGGCTAAGCTTTCAAAGGGTTATGAGAAGCTAGCAGTCCTTGAATTCACACGAGACAGAAAATCGATGAGTGTTCTCTGTAAAGATCTCAAATCGAAGAATAATGTGATGTTTATCAAGGGCGCTCCAGATTATCTCTTGGCAAAATCGAAGAAAGCACTGCTTTCAAATGGTCAAGAAGCAGATTTATCAGCTGATGATTACATGCAAATCTCCTTAAAAATTAACAAAATGGCTAAGAAAGGTTACCGAACTCTTGCGATTTGCCTACAAAGAGAATGTGGAATCCTCAGTGACTATGACGGCCATCAGCACCAAGCACATAAGTTGCTTGAAGATTCTAAAAGATATGCCGACCTTGAATGCCAGCCAATTTTGGTCGGTGTTGTGGCAATCCAAGATCCTCCTAGATCCGATGTAAATCAACAAACCATAGGTCTTTTCATGAGCTAATTGAGTAATTATCCTTAGGTCAGAAACTCTATCGAAGCCTGTCGAAGAGCTGGAGTAAACGTCATCATGATCACAGGTGATATCAAAGAAACTGCACAAACAATCGGCCAAGAGATCGGTATTATTCGAGAGGAAGAGCTTGCAACAAAGAGCTTCACTGGAGCAGAATTTGAGAAAATGTCTGAGGCCCAACAAAAGAAAATTCTCCAAGATACTCTATCATCCCAAAGCGGCCTTATCTTCGCTCGCACCGAACCCAAACATAAACGAGCACTTGTTAAATTACTCTCAGGCCTTGTAATTTAATTTAGCCACAAGTTCTTCAATTAGTTAACCTGAAACTGTTATATGAAAATATAGAACCAGATCGTAGCGATGACAGGAGATGGTGTTAACGACGCTCCCGCGCTACAGCAGGCTCACATCGGTGTTGCCATGGGTATTGCTGGGACTGAAGTTGCAAAAGATGCATCTTGCATGGTCCTTGCGGATGATAACTTCTCGACAATAGTCAAAGCCGTCGAAGAAGGTCGAGCGATTTATGCTAATATGAAAGTACTTCCAATCTCTTTTAACCCAACCACTAAAATGACCTCTCAAGGGCTTTATTCGTTATATGATATCTTCCAACATCGGCGAGGTCGTCAGCATTTTCTTGTCTTCCTTCCTCGGCATCCCTGACGGATTTAATTCTATTCAACTGCTGTGGGTAAATCTTGTGACTGACGGACTTCCAGCTACTGCTCTCAGTTTCAATCCACCTGACCCTCATATTATGAAAAAACCTCCAAGGAAACAGTAATTTGCCAACGATTTTATTTTGGTTCTCACACTCTCTCCTACCTAGTGATGAGCCAATCGTAACTTCTTGGGTGTTCATCAGATACTTAGTGATAGGAACCTACGTCGGCTTGGCAACTGTAGGCATCTTTGTTTATTGGTATACCGCGTATGATTGGGCAGGTGATGGCCATCAACTCGTTTCGTTCCATCAACTGGCGAATTGGTCAGAGTGTTCTCATTGGGAAGGGTTCACGGTTAATAACTTTGACCATTTCGATTTCTCAAAGAACCCGTGCGGGTACTTTACCTT
>ENA-UOUE01001773-UOUE01001773.1-compost-metagenome-genome-assembly--contig:-NODE-1773-length-12261-cov-22.562131_pt1 | contig 12261 bp, 12 predicted proteins | sample MGYA00238146_ERZ747223 | MGnify/ENA primary metagenome ERZ747223 (study PRJEB28781, sample SAMN06268865) | compost metagenome | isolation source: single cell | place: USA: California, Emeryville, Joint... | reverse complement strand
TTCAATAGAAATCGAACCTTAAGCAAATCTTCCTACAGTTTGTTTTTCTCGACTCTCACGGGCAAGAAATCGTCGAGCCTCAAGCGAAGACTAAGATCATGATAGTTACGACGAATGAGATACAACCCGAATCCGCTTGGGAAGGATTTGATAATTTTGAGGCTGTTATCGACCTCTTGTTGACTCGCGACCGCACCTCTGCGTTGTTAACCGGAATGTATGAAAGAAATACCAAAGACGAAGTGAAAAAGCACTTCATTATTGCGGTCAATCCAATTGCCACAAATCATCGATTAACGCTCGATTCTGTGGGATTGGCCTCTAAAATCGAGCAGATAAACCTTGAGCAGGCCTACGAACGTATTTATAATGAAATATAATAATTTGCTGACTTTGAGTTTAGAGGACATTTATCGAATGGGTGAGGGAAATATGAACGCCTATACTCCTGAAAAGCAAACGGCTCAAAATCTGAAAGCGAGATATGAGTCGAATTACGCAAGAATGGTGAATATTTATACTTGTTAGGTGGGGGAAATAACCATTTTTGTAAATTAGTCTGAAGTGGAGTTGTTTGATAAACAAGAAATGGTACAGGACAAAGACATTCAAGGCAAGAACAATGAGAATCAGCCAGGAAAGAATCTGCCGTTCAGCAAAAATCAAATAAAACCATAGTCAATTATGTTGGATTACGAAGCAGAAATTAAATGGTTAAGGTGATGATGACTCTCGGAGGAAATAACTGGTAACATTTCCTGAGAGCTTCGGTCCGTTATTCATAATTCATGCCGTAGTATGGAATAAATCAATAAGTATGTATCGATCCCTGGGTTAGTTCGCATTTGAAATTTATCGTTTGAATCATGTTTTTATGTTGAATAAGCCAAATGTCTTCTATCAATCAGAGCAGCAAATATTATCTCTTGCAGTAAGGAGGAGCTTATTTTGGTCATTTGGAAATATGTGTTGACTTATTTCATCTTCTAATGATTGTAAAAATAAGACTTAGGTTTCGATTTTCCAGGACCTTTGTCATAAATTCGCGTATCAGGACCTAAGTCCAGTATAAAGAACTGGATATTGAGATTTTACACTTGAATACCCGCTGCATTTTTTGATTCGACTATTATTCATTGAGAAAATATATTTGTGAAGAAATTCATCGTTTAAGATACAAAACCACAATATATATCGTCGAGAGAAAACTCTGCTTAAATTCACGCCAAAGTGGATTGTATGACGAAAATAATTTGCTTAGGCTGACCCAAAAATAATAGTTTGTGGTTATTGCATTCTTGAAGAGCGAAAAAGCTCAGCCATACGGATAACGAATCACTGTGTTTTGAAGATAACATCTTGAATGAGAAGAAAAAAAATCAACTTTTAGCACTCCTTTAAGAAATTAAGGCCATTACAAAAACAAACCAGGCATGGACCTCACATATGACGATGAAAAATTTTACTATTTTCATTGTACTTTTAGTTGATTTTTCTCCTTCCAAATGGCAGGATTCAATGTACTCCAACACAAACAAACATCGAACGAGCAGTCAAGCAAAGATAAGATTAATGAATTATCTTAATACATTCAAATAAAGTCTTCTAATGGAAGTCATCCAAGAATTGTTGGTTCGAAATTGTGGCAGCTTCTAATTTTTTGACGATTTAATATTAGAACAGAGCAATTTACTGCTGGAGCACGCATTAATTGTTTGCGTAGGTATCAGAGGTCATAATCACGTTATATCAGTGATTTTCAGTCATGGAAAACTTTCAAAGTATATGGAAGCTCTAACTTGACCCTTACTGCCTTCGAACCGATTAAGAAATACATAACTGACATCAAATGCGAAGACTTGAGACTATCTAAGTTGCGAATTGTTAGAATTCAATTGGATGTCTCACTTTAAGAACTTATTTTGCTTTCAAAATATTCGAATTGAAAAGTTCACAAAAAAATGTTATTCGTTAATGTCTTCAATGACTTGTGCACTTATTTTGCGAGCTTTCAATTGCTATACAATTCTTTTCATCAAATGAAACTCCTTATTTACAAATATTGTTCACTTTTTACACGACTCAAAAAATTAAGCTATAAGCCTAATTAGAAAATTTATTTGCGGCTGAACAAGTAAACGCCTCTCAGACAGGCCTCAATAAACTTCATAAATCTTCCTCAGTTGAGCCTCTCTCATGGACATGATGCTCCGTGCGTTACCCGGACGACGCCTCAGTGGGTTTCTCTCTCAAGTTAACCTATTCTCGTCCCACGACGGTGGATTCTGGAATATTAAGGATAGACTTATGTTTTCTTCCAATTCTGTTATTTTCCACCCTAGTTAGTGCTCCCTGGGATCACCTTTGAGTGTTTTCTGGGCTTTCATAATATTATCTCAAAGAATAAGTTCCTTCTTGATGCTCATAGGATGCTAAGCTCGCCATGATGGCAGCTTACACCCTTAGAACAGCATCAGAGAGAAAAACACGAGAAATAGTACATGGCTGTGTTTAATAATAACTTTAGCGGAAAAAACACTTAAAGACCTGCTTCAAATAGTAATCTATATTTTGCTTTACTTCGTGATATATATATAGTGTCAGTCAAATAATTGAAATAAATACGGGGGTTCTGCACTTAAATTAAATAGCCTGCAGAAAGGCTAGACATTAATTTCACGTTAAAGGTAAGTAATTGGTTTATAACTTGTAATTAAATAATAAGGCAAAGCCTGTTGCTTTACTCTTATTTTATTTAATTGCTAACGCCTTTCTTCTTTAAAAATTCGGCGACGATTCCACCACACTTGTCCATCATTTCTGAAGTTACATTTAACCAAGGTTGAGCCACAACCTCTTTAATTGTCATCCTTTCGGATGCTTTATAGCGAAGCATTCCGTTCATTAGCGTTCTAAAGTCATCTTTGAAGAATGATCGACCACTTGAAGGACTCATCTCTTCTTCATGCATTTGCCAGAATTTCTCTTCTTCTCCATTGATAAAATGTACATAAAATTCGTCGTCTTTAGTTGCTTGCTCGAAAGGCATTTTTCCAGCCACCAGCAGGAAAATTGCCACTCCCAAGTTAAAAACATCGACCTCCGTGCCATTGAAAGGGGTTTGTTCATGTTGTTCAGGACTCCAATATTGGGGAGTTCCAACTTGTTCAGTTGATGTTTGTTCTTTGTTAGTCATGCGTGAGAACCCAAAATCAGCGAGTTTGATATTGAATTTAGAATCAAGAAGGAAATTCTCTAACTTAATGTCTTGGTGAGCGATCCCTTTCTGATGGAGATAAGCAACAGCCTCTGCCATCTGTCTAGCATATGAGCGAGCCAATATGTAAGGAAGTTGGTTGAAGATGCTAAGTAAATCGAACAAGTCTCCTTTAGGTGCCAGTTCCATAAGGATTCCAGTGGTTGTCAGTTGATTTCCTTCGGAGTCAACCAACGTAAGAGCCTCTTGGAAAGTCTCTAATTTAAGGATTCTGGGGCTCTCGAGCTCCTTATGGATAGCAGCTTCGGCCTCTAAATGTGCAAGAAGGTCTCTTCGCTCTTCAACGAGAATTTTCGCGACCGAGTATTGAAGTGTTTCTTGATTCTGGACCAAAGTAACTCTAGACAAGTTTGGTTAGAAAAGCCAACTCGAATGAGATGTTTACATGTTAGTAGGGCCTTCTGCTAGAACAGAAACGATTCTCAAAGGTTGAGAACCACAGTGAGTTTCACTTTTTTCTACTGTTGTCATAAAGCTTTGTTTTTTTTTGAGAAATATTTATTTGATTAAATTATGTTTTTTCTTTCTTTAAACCAAATTAGAAAAAATTTTTGTTAACCAAAATAAATTCGGAATATGCGTAGAAGGAATTTTGTTTTTATTTGAATCATATTGAGGTTGCCGTTTTGAATTTGATTTTATAAAATAAAGAAATCGAACAATATTCTCTGTTCGATTTCATCGTAATCCAGATTATTAATAAATGACTTCTTCGATTAACACTGTTAATTTCTGGAACCTGACGCTGTTCTCTCCGAAGATCTATCAGAACCCTCCCCGATAACTTCAGCCGTCTCAGAAAGAGTATAAATTTCCTAAATATGCTGTTGATAGGAGCAGAAAAGCGACCCGATGAGTTTTACCTCAGAATCGACGGCAAAAGTTTGTGGAATAGGACTCTTCAAAAAACGCTCGCAGTTAGATGCAGAAATAAGACTTCTATCGATAAAATGCTTGAATCCAATCGAATTGATTCGAGGAATCGTTCCCGATTCTTAGAAGCGTTCTTATTCAAGTAAAATTCCTCACCAGTTCGGAATAATTCGGCAATTCAATCGATAACCTTCTATAGCGTTGTTCTTAGAATAGCTCCGACAGTTTTAATCCATAAATCGAAATAATATCATGCGTTGAGGGCTGGATAACTAATACAATTTTGTTTATTTCCCGAAGACAACTAAATGGACCAGTATTATAGCGCAGAGTTTTGAGATTTGGAGTAGATATGAGTCAGTATCTTGAATTCTCCCTAAAATATTTGCTTTCGAGTTACTTTTACACGTTTCGGTATGAAATTGACGATGGAAAATTGTCAATTACAATCATATATTGCACGTAAAGGTAGAATACACCATGTATGAAACCCATTTATATAAGAATTCAGGACTTTTGATAAAGATTATCGACAAAAAAGACTTAGTTTTGCAAATTTTCTGAAAGTGCATAACCGAATATAAATTTCAAATGATAATATATTATCACTTTTATTTTTGTCCTCTTTTCAGAAGAGTTGGTACTCACCTCCCTCGTCCTGGAAGAGACTTAGTCTAGCACCTGCTAAAAATAGAGTATGTTCAACTCCGATAGTTTAGATCAATCAGTGGGCTACTGATTTTTCAAAGAATGTATTTTTATGAATAAAATTCAATTTCTGACAGAAATTAGTGAGATAATGACCGTTGTCACATAGCCGATATAGAGATGCTTTTATAACTGAATGAATTGTATACTCAGCGTATTGTTCACGTGCTCCACTAAGTCTTTACTCGATGTAAGAATACTTTCCTTGTAGAAAAACCAAATTGTGATGATATGTAGCAGCTGCAACAAATTGCCTTTACAGACGCTTTACGTCCCGACAACAACAACCATGTTTAATTTGAGTTTGTGATAGCCGTTCAACGTTTAAGGCTCACTAATATTTCTATCTTTAAGTGCAAAGCTACGAAGTAAGTGGCTATAACACCGAGCATGCGTGGGATAGGATTAATTTAGACAAATTGCCTGATAAGGTGGCTCTCAGCAAATAACAGCTCAATGAAAAGTCTTTTGCATTTGATTGAATGTTCAACGTACTAGTGAACCTTCAATTGTTATACCAAGATGAAGGGATGCTTCTTATTAACTTGGATATTAGTTCATTCAATTCCAATGCTATATATGCTGGAGAAGCGTCCCCCTATTCTTTAGCTTTTAATCGCACGGCTCTTATTCATACGAGCAAACGTCTCAAAGGTACGATGTCTCACCAGACCTAATTGTCTATGCAATTAAAGAATTATCTCATTAAGGTTCTAAGACAAGATAACTAGCACCTAGAGGACAGCCTATAACAAGCAGCACACCAGATGATATTTTACAATATATTGCTTCAGAGCAGAATGATCACTTAAAGGTTATATAATTTTTCGAAAGTTGGAACTAATCGTTTTGTAACCTCTTATCAATGTTTGATTAAAAATTTGCACTTGCTTTGAAGATCAGAAAATTGGCATCGTCGAGGATCTTGCAGACTAGGCACGACTGTTGTATGAGTAGGATTTCATTGGCAATAAATCCTATAAATTGGGGCTTTCTGGTACGAAAATGGATGATTATGAACTTAAGTTATAAGTGAATGTAGGTTTAACTAATTTTTTGAACAGCTTTCGTTTGTATTGGCAGTTGGTTCACGTTTAAGATAGCTTTAGAGCGAAATTAGCCCAAAAAGGAGATAAAATATAGTCCAAATATAATAAATTTGCAGGTTTCTTGTATTATTATATGATGTAGAAAGAAATAACCCCAGTCTGAGTGCAATAAGTGGCTAGATTGCTGCTTGGTCTCTTTGAAACCCATGAAATAGCCCTTGAGAGAATGCTTACTGCATCAATATAAATTTTTATTCTATTTCTGAGGAGTTAGAGAAGAAAAAAGTTTGGAATTTTTCAAAGTTCTTGGAGTCGGTAAATGGCATTGTCTTCGGGTTATGTTTATTTAATTCGTTACGAGCATTTTGATATCGAAAAAGCCACTTAGGCTGGCTGATAGAATAAGAAAATTTTTCAATCTAGACATCTTGCAGAAATTTCTATCCAATATGAGGTGGAATCTACGCATAGACCATAAAACGAGTCTGAAATATTCACAAAAGTCATTTTTCCATAAGCTTGATTTGAAATTTGTTGATATATCACCATCATCGAAAAAAATTCGTGCACATTAGCCAAGACTATGATCGATTTAAGCACTTGATGCCCTTATTGCTGCACGTTTTTACTATCTCTCGAAGACTATATCAAAAATATCTTAATCGATCTCAGAAATTTAAGAATCAGTAAGATTTCCTTTTTATATTTTAGTCTTGATACAATTTCTTTGAAAATACCCTCAAAATTATTTCATTACTTCATTTGAGAATGGTACGATAAACTAGAGCCCTTTTGGAAAATAGACTATAGTATTTCTAATTTCTCGTCTGAGCCACTTAAAACCAGAAAATTTTACACGCTGTAAATAATTAGTGTTAAAATGATAAAAAACCTCTCAAAGATCCTTTATTCCAGCTCCAAGAGTAAAGGACTCTACAGTTCACTTCCAAAATTCTATTTCTCAGCCGATTCCTCGAAAGGTGGGCACGAGCACAAGCCTACCACCGGTCCTCTCGTTGAAAAGAAAGATGAAAAAGGAGAGCCTCGATTCTTGGAAATGGTGTTAGGATACATCGATCTCGCTGCTCCTTACACCAAAATCCCCAAAGACTGGATTGAAGTCTACAAAGGCTGTGACAGCACTCTGAAAATGAACCTGCCTTTGGTCAGAGACAACGGCAAAGTCGAATTTATCGCTGCTTACAGAGCTCAGCATAAACGACACCGTCTTCCAACCAAAGGAGGTACTAGATACGCTCCAGACGTTGATCTGCAAGAAGTCGAGGCCTTGGCTTCGCTGATGACGTTGAAATGCGCTGTCGTTGACCTTCCTTACGGAGGAGCGAAGGGCGGAATAAGAATCAATCCAAGAGATTATTCTGCTCGTGAGATTGAGTCGCTTACCAGAAGATATACTGTCGAGCTTGCCAAGAAAAATTTCATTGGAGCCGCAATTGACGTTCCTGGACCTGACATGGGCACCGGAGAGAGAGAAATGACTTGGATGAAAGATACTTATACATATTTCATGGGACATCAAGATATTAACTCATCCGCTTGCTGCACAGGAAAGTCGATGCCGAACGGCGGTATCAGAGGAAGAACTGAATCCACCGGACTTGGTGTGTTCTATGCGCTGAAAGAATTTGTTAAAGAGTCAGCGATCATGAAGAAAGTTGGATTGGCTCCAGGCCTCCAGGATAAGACCATCATTGTGCAAGTATCTCATTGATTATATCAATTTCGATTTGCTTAACTACTGTTAGGGTTTCGGTAATGTCGGCTATTGGGCAACAAAATTCATGACTCAAGAAGGAGCAAAACTCGTCGGAGTTGTCGAGCATGACGGCTCAATTTATGATCCAAATGGCATCGATCCTGACGCCCTGAATGCATATAAGCAAAAGAATAAAACTATCCTCGGCTTCTGCCAGGAATCACACAAGGATGATTCAGTTTTCTACTACCCATGCGATGTTCTCATCCCAGCCGCAAAAGAAAAAAGTCTTAACGTGTAAAAGCAGTGCTCTCCTCACTATCCATGACATTTTCTCTCATTTTAGTGACAATGCCCACAAGTTCCAATGTAAAATTCTTGCGGAAGCTGCTAACGGACCAACCACTAGAAAGGCGGAAGTCATCCTAGAAAAGAAGGGAGTTTTGATTCTTCCTGATATCTTACTCAACTCAGGAGGTGTCACAGTCTCATACTTCGAGTGGTTGAAGAACCTTGAACACGTCAGACCTGGAAGACTTACAAAGAGAGTAACAAATTTCCAAGAAGTTCAGTCCTTTACCAGTTAATCTAGTGGGAAGAGAAAGGCAAGCAAGCGATATTGGATATCTTAGCTTCAAAGACTAATGTAAAGCACGAATTGACCCCAGAAGAGAAATTGAGCCTCCGTGGCCCACAAGAGGTATTTCTAGATCATTAAATGTCTCTCTAAGAGTAAATCAGGTTGATATTGTCTACACTGGACTCGAGGAAGTTATCACAACGGCCACTCAAGAAACTATGTTGACTGCCGAGAAACTCGGTGTCAGCTACAGAATCGCCACCTACGTCAACGCATTGCACAAGCTGCATCAATCTTACCAAGGAGCTGGAATAACAATGTAAGGAGTTTCGCAATATTTAAGGCTTTACACAATTAACGCTAACTTTATATCCGAGAGCAATAATTTGTTAAGAAAGATTTCTTCTAAATTTTATCTAAAGAAAACATAATTTCATGGATTTGAATCGCCCATGAAAGATAACCAATTAAAAAACTCACCACTAAATACCAAAATCATTTGAAAAACCTTAGGATAGAGAACGACAACAAGTTTTTTCAATTTAGTAGAAAATATTCAGTAATTTTTCTTCTATAATAGAGATGTTTGACCTGGGAAGTTGGCCATTAGCATCAGTGTTGGCTGCTGAAGATAATGGAATTTGAGTTATAAGCTTAGATAGTCTATTGCAACTTTTGCTCTTTTTTTCGATTGCACTACTGTTGGATATTTCTTGTCGGAATTAATGAAACAATTAGTGCGTACAACTTTAACAAAAGGAAATAAAAATTTGAAATTTTCAAACATGAATTCTAACCAATCAAAGAAGCGACCAAATCGTTTTGGGGGTGATTCGGATGCTGTGGGTGCCAGGTCAAGCTCAGCTAATGACTCAAAAAACAAATTTGCTAGCTCTAAATTGATCGCGGGAAAAGCAACTAAGTACAACGATCGAAATCATATTCTAATTCTCATGATGTTCGTTTCCTTCTAGCCAATCATTGCAAAAGACAAATCCGCTACAGTCGAAGGTCCTTGAGCAGATATCACCGTCAATCGAAAAAAATCAGATGAGGAACGTTCGCAATGAAGGTGTGAAGAAAACTGACAGTTTATTATCTCGTTCGCTTTCTTCAGATGGTATCGCCAATAATTGCAGCCAATACTCATTAGCAAACGCTTCTTTGATATTAGAGAGAAAGAAATTGCAGGCTGGGACGAAAGAAGGGAAAGAGAATACTCTCGAAAATACGTTTTTAAAGTCGAGGATGCTTAAGGTAAACTAAATCATGAGACGCATGAGACTAAATGTGCTACAGAAGCAAATAGCTGAAGAGGAGGTAAAAGGAAATGAGCAGAATCAAGGAGAAACTGTAGTTTCAAAAAATCGAGTAGTGCAGTCAAAAAAAGGGACCGAAACTGGTCTAGTCAATAAAACGAATGAAGGTGCGTCCGCTTTGATAACGGTTGAGTTTGATGGGAAAAAGAGCGAAAGTATGGTTGTTTTATTGCTATATTTGGAAAAATATTTTGTTGAGTAGGTGGGAAAAGTAAAGCGAGCGTCATGCAAGCAAAATTTGAAAAAAGAATGAGTGCAAGGAATGATTTGCTGGCTATGAAGAAACAAATACTTGAGACGAGTCTGACGGAAGAGGATAAAAAATGCATTTTAGTGTACTATAGACATAAGATTCTGAGTCTGATCAAAGTTGCTGACGAAAAACTAAAGAAACACAACGCTCATCCGAAATTCAAAAAAAAAGTTGGAAAAGCAACGAAAAATGACTCCAAAGATATCTCTGAGGTATATTATTATGATCTCATCAGTATCTAATAATTTGCAGAGTTTCTTAAGAGAAGAAATTTGGAACGGTCTAAAGAGAGCCATTTCCACAAAAAGCAAGTATAAATTCAGAGAAGTCATCAATTTTGAAAAGAAAGTCATGAACGCATATAAGCAACTTAATGGTAAACTTCTACTTTTCATGCAATGCTTAACAATACACAAATAGAAGCCAAATCACCTAAAGAGAAGAAAATTTCATCAATGGTCGACCTTGTCGACGAAAGCGAATTACAAAAGAAAGACATCATCCACTCAAAATCCCCTGAAAAGATGCAAGACGTTAACAAAAACAGTGACATGGAAAATCTCATTGCACTTAAAAAGTCCCAAAATCCTAACTTAAAAGTGTTTATCGTCACTGGCGGCTATCAAGATGTGAAGAAAGCTCTAGAGAGCCGAGGATGGATAGAAAATCTCGATAAAAATAGCAAAATGTTTGACCTCAAATGGACTGTTAAGAAAGCGGAATCTGACTTCAGTACGCTCACTCCGAATCAAATCGTCAATCATTTCGATAAGAATACGTCTATCACGACGAAAAGCGGACTTTGCAGAAGCACCAAAAATCTCATCTGGTTCCAAAAGGAGGATATTGACACTTTCTTCCCTCGATGCTTCGACTTGAATGATGTCGCAGAATTTGACGATTTTATTGAGGATTTCAAGCTATCCGAAGCAGAAAAATTTCTTAAAATTTTTAAAAATTCAAATGGAGAAGGAGCCAAGAACCCTCTCTTGATTTTAAAAGTTCTCGTTTCGCTGGAAATCTTTGAGAGGAGATTACAGTCGCTTGATACGACAATAAACCAACTAATAAAAGGAACGTATGAAACAGTAACCGCGGAGGAATGGGAAGTGCTTATTATTTCCAATTTGCAACAAATTACAGGTAAAATTTAGATGAGTAATGAATTTCAATGATTGCTATAAAACACAGGAAATGCAAAATATAAAAACTTGCTTGATTTCCTTGAGAAGAAATATTCTGTTCAGCTGACTGGTGAGAGCATTGCCATTGAGAAAATCAAAGAGGATGTCGATTCGATGCTGAAGAGAATAGCTGAGCGATACTTCCAATCTCCTTTGAATATTGGAACAAATGCTTGGATCGTTAAACCAGCAGGTAGGGTTATCAGGCTTATGAAAATGAATTAATGAGGTTCTAATCATAGGACTGTCTAGAGGTCGAGGAATCGCGTGTCATAACAACCTGCCGGACATCCTAGATCATATTAAAACGAAGGAGTCCGAATGGATTGCTCAGAAATATCTAGAGAACCTGCTAATTGTGAAAAACAGAAAAGTATTGTGTTTCTCTCTCTCTTGGCTCAAATAACCAAATCAATTGCTCCTCAGTTTGATATTAGACAATGGGTGCTTGTGACCGATTGGGATCCTCTAAATATCTGGTTTTATGAAAGATGCTATGTCAGATTCAGTGCGGAAGACTATTCACTCGACAACTTATCTAATAGGTAAATTTCCTTTGAGACCTCTCCTGAAATATAAATAACCTAGATATGCACATTTAACTAATAACTCAGTCATCAAATATTCTGAAAATTTCGACGCTTCAGAAATAGAAGGCAATATGTGGTTCGACGAGGAGTTTTCCAACCATTTAAAGGCAAGAATTCCTTTGAAAACGCGTTTGATAACAACTCTGATGATTTTAGGAACTTGCGGGTTATAACGTATTCGAAGAGAAAATCCGTCCTGCAATGAAGAATGCAGTAATAAAGTCACTGCTAAGCGTCCAAGACATGGTCGAAAACCGCAAAAACTCGTTCGAGATGTATGGCTATGACTTTATGATCGACGATAACTTCAACACGTGGTTGATTGAAATCAATTCCAGTCCTTCCATGGAATATAGCACAGTATATACCAAAAAATTCTTGAGGATTTTGTTCACTAACTGTTTCTCTTTTCCTTAGCATGTCACCGAAAAGCTCGTTAAGATGGTACTAGAGGATGTTGTGAAAGTCGTCGTTGACCTCGGGTTATCAAAGTCTAAGAACAAAAAGGACATATCAGTAAATACAGGCAATTTCACTCGTATCTACCAAGGCGGTGTTTAGAACCCAATTCACTTTTGTGTTAATTTAATTACGTTCGATTTGCTGTTTTTCTAATGAATGATCGCTAGCCACTACGCTATCTACCACCAAACGTTCTCTTTTAATATATTTCATGAGAAATAGTACTAATCAATCTTTTCTCATATTTTA
>ENA-UOUE01001771-UOUE01001771.1-compost-metagenome-genome-assembly--contig:-NODE-1771-length-12295-cov-11.990751_pt1 | contig 12295 bp, 7 predicted proteins | sample MGYA00238146_ERZ747223 | MGnify/ENA primary metagenome ERZ747223 (study PRJEB28781, sample SAMN06268865) | compost metagenome | isolation source: single cell | place: USA: California, Emeryville, Joint... | reverse complement strand
CTCGGCTTATTTATGAAGGAAGTCAATGTAATAAATTGAGTAATGAATTACTCACAATAACTGGAAATCACAACATTTTTTCTTCTATGTAATACAAATAGAAATTAGCAAGTGCAGTGCAGATCAAATTTTTGCTTGTTTGGGTTTGATGAATAGAAAGCCAGAAAAAAATTAGAGAAATTGCAACGGTTGAGGTTTTTTGAGTGCAGTGTCCGCTTTCAAAAGGTTGCAAAACACTCACTCTATTTTTATTGTTGAAGTAATAGGTAAAATTTGTTTTGATTTGCGCACTTATTTTCTGAAAACTCAAATTTATGATAAGATAATAACTTCGAGGATGTCTCGAACTATAATGTGATCAATTTTTTGTTATCCAATTACAACAATGAAAATAAGCAAAATATAACTAAGAATACATTTGAAAAAGTAAGGGATATCCGATCTGCATAATTAAAACACGGTTTACTCGTAGGATCGTCTACGATAACAACAGTGTAGTTTGCAAAAAACGGAGGAAGCACTTCCTGGAAGAAAGAAGCAGCATTATTCCAGTACTACCAGCAAAATGAATTAACAATGGTATTAAGAAAACAAATTACAGCACTTGGAAGAATCACTTTCGATTCGTTTCCCCACACTGTCACCATTCCGCAGTTATCAAACGCTGTAGTTGGCTGTGTAAAGCATGAAATTATTCAGCATAAGCATTAAGGTGTAACACAATTCAATACTCCATTAATATCGGTTTCCCAGAGGTTCTGAACAAAACTCTTACAAAGATATAACTCCTTCAAATTAACATCTGTGTATTTTGGCTGACCTGAGCTGCATCCGAAACAGAAATAGATTTCCAACTGAGGAAATTTCCTTTAAAGACAATTGTTTTTTCAAGATTATCATTAGGTATGGTATTTGAAGTTACCTGATGCAGGAAGAGCTGAGCATACTTGAGTAGGTAAGTTTGATAAAGTGATCAGAAGCCGAGTTACAGCAAGCACTTGGGTTATTTCGATAGCAACTGATAAGTGATGGATCAGGCTTGAATTTTGAATTAGGATTAGGTCATTATAGTAGCTTTTGTACCTTTTGAGCTGGTTTGTTGATCAGCATACAGGTAGTATTGTCGGCAGAGTTGGCAACGCCGTAGAACAGCGAGAGAAAGAGAGTCAAAAGTAACGATCGCATGAGTTTTAGGGTGTTAAGTAGTCCGAGATGTATTAGGAGGATAAGAGAAGCAAATTTGAAGCGAAGATGCTTTATATACTAACTTCAAATTTATTTAAATAAAACAGACAAATGATTTCAATGTAATTTAATTAGGTTCTCTTCAAAGAGAATAAGGAGTTCTCTATGAGAAACCGTAATCGAAGAATACATTTCGATTGTGAAGAGTTCAGGACAACGAATACGAGACATTCCTCGATTTTTTTTTGAATCTATCAGACCAAAATCAATAGAAGTTAATATTGTGGTTTGTTGAAAGAACTACATCACCATTGCATTGAAATTTTGAGTTTTTTTTGAAGAGAAAAGAGACTTTAGAATCATATGAACGAAGCTCTATTACTACGGGTGCGATGGACTTAAGAATTTATTATCGAGTAATATTGGATTCAAATCGTACCAGATTCACCTTGAAGATAGTGTTTGTTCGCAGGGAAACGTCGACACGTTTTTATGGACCAAGCGGATGTCAGTTGTGCAACGTTTCAACACTTGTTGATAGTTTCATGGATATCCCAGAAGCGATCATTCTCAGTTTCTAACCAATAATTAACAAACCGAAAAATAGCTAGCAACTATTCCAGCTTGAGATTTAACGGAGCACTAAATCTTTGATTCAAAGGAGGATACACTTTTGCCCTCACTTAGTGTATGAACTTGAGTACGTTTATTTCGGGCATTTACTTCACCCCTGATCAGTCACCGTCGGCTATAGTTTTTGAAACAACAGTCATTTGAATTCATCTTAATGCATTACAAAACGGGAAAAGAAACTTGCTTCGTTTCATTCAATATCAGTTTTTGAGTTTCTCTCAGATTGTTAATTATTTGCGTCTATTATTACATTTATTAGTTACTTCGCCAGCCGCAGAAACTGTATTCATGAAGAAAGCATGTAGCCTCAAAGATGAGATTCAATTATCAACGTTCCATAAGTTTTTGGGTATCTTCCTTTCTCTCTTTCTCTCTTGTAGGTTTTTCACAACAAGGTCTCTTGCCTTCTCACAGAAAATAATCGATACATTAAAATTGCTGATTATTTTGGCTATTGTGCAAGTCTCACCTTCTTTCTCATCCCTGAGAAGCTGAAGGATTTAACTGATCAACCAGCAATGGCTAACTCAGATTAAAATCAACAATTTCTGGTTTATTGTTCTGTTCTCGCCTACTTAATCAGAACAAGGATTAAGAATTTATATCTTCTTTCTATGCTGTCGGATCAAGAAACCCAAAGCCTGATGGTGCCTCCAAGGCTCAGCCTTGAGTACGAATCCATCAACTTCGTCTCGAAGACCAGCTATTACAAAATCTATGAAGCTATTTCCATTCCAGACAAGAAACCTCACATCATCCGAGCATTAGATCTTGATTCTGAGCTTTTTCAGAAAAATCCTAATCAAGCAACTACTCTCTTTATTCAGGAGCTCCTCCGCCTTTTTTGCATTAATCCGGAGCTAGTTCCAATCCAAAGCTTCGAAAGCTATGACGGAAGAATTGCATACGCTATGAAACCATACGATTCTCTTGAAAATCAGATTGGAGCTGCAGCCCTCGATACAAAGATCGGCTTTGAAAAGCTTATTAAAGATGTGATAGCTGAAAATGAATTCTTTTTGAAAAATTTGAAATTTAACAGCATCGAACTCACATTGCAAAATCTCTGCAGAGAAAAAGCCACAGACACTTGGTTTGTCAGCGATTGGGGCACAAGCACATTGCAGAATTTCTCCGAAGATAAAAAATTAGACCTAAACGAGCAGATGAAGAAATTAGGGTTCGCTCTATTCCAACTCTACGGTCTGCCTCAAGAGGATATTCAAGATTTATCCTCAATGGACAATCCTAAGCTATACACCACTGCGATTAATGGGCTGCTTTCAAGCCTGAAAGTGCCTGAAAAACTCGGAGATATGATTCGAAAAATGACTTCAAAAGACCTTGAAGTAAGACGCAGTTTTCTCCAAGCGCTCAAAGACAACAAAGAAATCAAGCCTGAAGCCCACAAAATCTTTGAGGAAGTAAAAGATGAAATGATTCAAGTACATGATGAGAGTAAACAATCCTTTCATCGAGCTTTTGAAAAGCTTTAATCTTTTCTCTTGCTTTAATAGTTGCCTCTGCTCCAAAATACATTGCTTGGTGCTCAGATAAATCCAATAGTTTACACATCCATGATCTTCAGATCCAGAAGGACTTTGCAGCTGTGGAAGGAGTCCAGCTTAAAGCTCCTGGTGGAGCATGTATTACTTCTATTCTCCTATTTCAAACGGATTGATAATCTGATGATTAGTAAACTTCAATCATATTAAAGAAGTTCCAGGCACGAATTTAGTAATTTCGTTGGCTCATTCAGCATACAAATGCGCCAATTTCGAGTTGCTTGATGCCTCGAAGAGCATGCAGAAAGTTTACACTTCCGAGCAGATTCAAGGAGGTAATGACTTTGCTCCTTTTTGACTTCGAAACTATTAAATAGTCGTCGGAATGGGTGATATTGCAACGAATTCCAAGCGTGGACTCATCGCTTTGATACCGATCCGCTATCAAATTGGCTATCACCTCTTTGATGTCAAAAGTTTGAAGTATTCTCGTAAAGCTAAATGGCAACCTGATCACCAGAGTAAGCCAATCTATAACGAGTATGGTCTAACTCAACCTCAGATTTCATCACAAGCATGGACTTTAGTCCAGACGGCGAAAGATTAGTAGCTTTTGACGCGAATGGTGTGCTGGTCGTCTCAAATGTTGACTTGGATACCTGTATCTATTCTTTGAAGACTAATCAAGGAAGTATTAGTGTTGGCTAGTATTGATAACTAGTTTGCCTCTAGGTTACAATAATCGCTGTCGTTGGTGGCCAGACACAGATAGAGTATTCGCGAAAATGGGATCTTTTGGTTTGAACCAAGTTGACCTCGAGAAACGAAGCTTAGTCCTTAACAACGAAGTTGAACTAGATAATGTCGGTAATGCTTCGTTCCTGTTGCGTAGTTTAATAGAATGCGCAAGAAATTAACTGGATTGATTGCAAAAATGATGGCCGCTTGCTCGCATCAGGCTCGAAATTCAATGTGAAGCTTTATGATCCAAGACAAAATAAAGTCGTCAAGTCTTTTGATAATCATCATCAAGGTATAAAGTCATCTCTAATTCTGGCTGTATCTGTTGCGCCATCTCTACTTAGATTCGATTTTAACAATCAGGTGGAGTCCGCGAGGAAACCTGCTTGCCACTGCTTCGCAAGACGGGACAGCAAAAGTAATTGATGTCTCCAATGGGAAAACAGTTTACACTGCGAAGGCAGCAGAGGAAGGTAATAATTACATCATAAAAAAAGAGCTGTAATTTTTATCTTTCAAAAGAGTACGTTAATTCCATTTGCTTCGTCTGATCGCAAACGAAGCGTCATTAATTTCTCCTATGCCATGGAGAAGGAGCGGTGAAGCCTTGCTGAACGCTGGATCATTCAAATGAAATCATTTCGAAAATTTAAATGTTCTTTCACAATAAGGACATTGCAATGGTTGTTTATTCTCTCTTGTTTGTTTCAGGGTTAATGCATTTCATTAATTCATTTTGAATAATAATGTTAAGTCAATTATATAATAGCGAACACACTCATAAAATCTTATTTTCCTTGTCGCCTTTCCTTAATGATTGAGGGACTCAATGAAAAGCCGCTTGATGAACTTAATCATCGTTGAGTTGGGCATCAACATCGATGTATTTTCTATTGTTGTCATAGAGCTTGAATTGAAGGTCTTGCAGGCTGCTGCTTGTGGTGTTAGTCTTGAACGCAGCAGTTAGAGTTGGATTTCCTTGGGTGATAACAGGCTTGTTCTTGCGATCATCGCAGTCTCGCAGGTAATTGTTGATATTGTTGTAAGTCTTAGTCGTGTACTCGAACGATTTTGTGGTATTGACGTTATTGGAATTGTCAGAAGTCGCTTCATTTGTCGTAACGGAAGAAGCAGCCCACCCAGCCTTCATTAAAGACTTCACTGTCTTTGGTTTTGGGCCTGTGTTCATCGTCGTAGCGAGCTGTTGGACGAGTTTGCCTGACTGAGTGACATTGAAGCTTGAGCCATTAGGAATGGAGGAGTTTCGGAAAATAGTCACGGTATCAGCGACTCCGTAAGCGCTGGTGGTGTTCAGAACCGTGCCGTTAGTGGAGTCTGATCTGATCGTGTTGTAGGTAGCGCTTCCTTGAACGATGACGTCATCATCTCTAACTCCAATATATCCGTCGTTTTTCGCGGTTCCATTAAGACTTGTAGTGTTCAAATCATTCATGAAGTTGAACGAGTTGGCGACTTTAAATTCGGTCTTTCCGGAGAAAGCTCCAACGTTTTCGGTTTTCTTTTTATTGCAGCCTCTTCCCAGTTGGATGCGCCCTCTAGAGAGTTGTTTTGGGAAGAAAACGAGGGTTTGGTTCGAAGTGGCGTTGGCTGTGTTAATCAAAGTGAAAGCTCCCAAAGAGGTGGTGCCGTTTGTGACGGTACCTCTTGCTTGAAGGTTCCAAGCGCCGCTGTGTTGGGATTTAAAGGTGTCTCGAAGTTGGGAGATGGAGTGGTTGAGATTCAAGGAGACAGTGTTTCTTGAAGTTGTTACAGTGGTTGCGTTTCTCGCAATGAAGGAGTTGCTGTCGGTGAAGGATTGTTGGACACTGATAGCTGCAGTTTGCTTCTTCTCGTCATAGGTGGCGTCAATGGTGTTCGCGATGCCTGCCTGGCCGCTGATAGTGACGTTCGTGTCACCGTTAAGGACCAGATTACCGTTGTATCTGAAAGTTGAGTTTTGGAGGGTAAGGTTGAAGTTGTGAACTTCTGGTTCAACACCGAAATCGAGGCCAAAATCAAAGAGATCGAACTTGTGTTTGCCGCTACCGTAAGAGAGACCAGCGCCATATTGAAACTTAAAACCGGGGCCGTCCTTGTTAGCAGAAATGCTTCCTTTGGACTTGACGTGAGTGTCTTTGAACACTCGTTTGAGATAATTTCGCAGCATATCCCAGTTCTCGCCTGCTTGGACAGAGGAGAGAACCAAGCAAACAAAGGTAAGAGCAATGAGGATTCTCATGAGTGGATGAGACAAGCAAAAAAATTAAATCTTTTATAACCGGAAAACTTTTTAAAGCTATGGACTTTTAATTTTTGGATCAGGATTTAGAATGAGGCTCGAAGAGAAGTTAATCAGACGTATTATTTAATAAAATTTTGGAAATGCCTTTTTGGGGTTTAAAGAGAAAGGTAGTATAAAAAGCGTTTCTCTCAACACTAAGTTTATAGACTACTTGAAAAGAGGAGGCACCCATAAATTCACCTGGTTTCAACAATCAGAGTTTCATAAAAATCTTCAAGCCGTAGGCGGGTTTTCTCATGGTAATTTTAACTGAATAGCCCTGAGAGCTTGAAGAATCAATATGTGTCGATCTTTAGAAGGATGTTAGATGTTTAGGGAGGCTTAATATGGGAACTTTTCATATAAAATAGATTCATATAGTGCTTTCCAATCATACCAAAAAAAATTAAATGAAGCGAATCTTACCTTAGCCAATATCTTGCTGAGGGCAAAAGAATAGATCTGCACTCGCGAACTAAAGGTTATGGAACGATATTGGAAAACTTTTGTCTTTTAGATGAAATATTAGTTTGGGCATGAACTTTCTGCGAGAAAACGCTATGAATCTCGTGCTTGGATCGAACAGATAACCTTCTTGATTTTTTTTCTCCTCATTTTGTTTTTCGTGTTAAACTAAATTTTGAATTGATACATTATTCAACCGTTTTGCCTAAGCCGATGCGTAAGTGTTACCGTTCTCATGAATAATGAAGGCTAGAACTTTTACTATCTCTCAAAGGGATCTACTATCATCCGCATGCTGCAAAAAAGGCTTTCCAGCGTGGAGATAGCAAAATTGGGTCTTTGCGATCTCAAGTATTGAACATAACATAACACTCCTTCTTCTCTGCAAAAAGAGTAACTACCTGAGGGTATCTTGGTATTTTCAACACTCATTCCAGTATATCCTTGCTAACAATTTCACTAACTAAACCTACACGAGTTTTTTTATTTGAGAAAAATCTTTCTTCTATCTATCCCCTGCTTGCAAATTTTGATTTTTTTTAAATTAAGGTCTTTTATATCTTCATTTGATATGAGTTAAGTCCAGTTTTAGCAAGGCTAACACGATGAGGTGTACGTATGCAATTCATTGAGCTTTAGAAATTTTTATAATAATATATTATTATCATAATAATAATCAAAAACGGGAAATAATCTCTCGTTTCCCGGCCTTTAGTTTCCGAATTTAGGATCTTTTCGAGGGTCTGGACCTTGGAATAGATGGATTTCGAGATCTTGGAGACTGCTGCTTGTGGTGGTGGTCTTGAACGCAGTAGCTAGCGTCGGATTGCCACTTTCGATCGTAGGTTTAAAGTGACGAAGGCCAAGAAGGCAGCCTCGACCCTGATTCTTAACATTTTGATAGGTTTTAGTAAGCCATTTAAAGCTACTCGTCGTGTTAACATCATTCGTAGTTTCCGAAGTATTTCGATTAACTGTACCATGAGAGGCCACCCAACTGCCTGTCATCAAATTCTTCACGAGTTTTGGCTTTTGGGTTTGATTAGATGCGTTATACATGTTCGTCTGTGTGTTTTGGATGAGACTTCCTATCTGCGTAATATTGCTTATATTTGCAAAGAAGTTTCCATTGTCATCTTCTTCCGTGTAATTTGACCAGGTGGTCTTGGTGTCTGCGATACCCTGAGCCTTGGTATTGTTCAGAAGCGATCCATTTACGCGGTCATCACGGACAGTGTTATAGTTTACCAGAGTTTGAAGAATGACGTCGTCGCCTTTTCGTGCGATATAGCCGGTGTTTGTGGCGGTTCCGTTGAGACTGCTTTCGGTCAGGGTGTTTTGGAAGTTATACGAAGTGCTAACGTTGAAACCGCTTTTGCCATTTATTTTAGCGACGTTGCCAATTTTGGGACGTTCAGCCGTACGATCCTTTCTACGATAACGAGTCAGCAAGTTCCACCACCACGATCCACTTGACGATGTCGTTGTTGGGTAGAAATCAATCGTTTGATTGGTTGTCGCATTCACACTATCAATCAAAGTAAACGCACCCAGCGAAGTCGTCCCATTGGTAACCGTTCCTCTTGCTTGGACTCCATACGATCCATTACTTTGGAGTTTGAATACGTCGTTCTTTTGGTTCACAGTGGTATTTAAGCTGAAGCTTTGAGTATTCCTCGAAGTAGTCGAGGTTGTGGCGTTTCTGGCAACAAAAGAATTGCTATCGGTAATACTTTGCCTTAGACTTATATTCGCAGTCTTTCCAGCAAGGTCATAATTAGCGTCAATAACATTTTCGATGCCTGCCTGGCCGCTGAGAGTGACATTTGTATCATTATTTAGCACAAGATTCGCATTGTATCTGAAAGAGGCATTTTGGAAGGTGAGATTGAAGGAATTGACGTCTGGTTGCCAGCCCAAACTGACGCCGAAATCAAAGAGACGCCATTTGTTCTCGCCATCGCCCCAAGAAAGCCCAGCGCCGTATTTGAATTCATAGTCTTTGTCTTTTTTGGTAATTTGGGGTAAACTGGTAGTAATATGAGTCTTTTTGTAGACCCGCTGGAGGTAGTTAGAGAGGAAGCTCCAGTTCTCTTCGGCCTGGACGGTAAGTAGGAGGAAAAAGAATAGTAAAGAAACTGTAAACAGGTTCTTCATTAAAGTTGAATTGGAACAGAGTGATAACAATTATAATAAAACTCGGAGATGAGCAGGTTTGTAATTTTTTTTTTTAATATTTGGTTCATGATAACTCGAGAGAATTAATCGATCGAATAAATCCAAAGTAACTGTATCGCTTAAACTGTGAAAAATGAGATTTAAAAACGTATTCATTCGATGAGTGCATTTGCGTGAGTTTAGCAGATAGATACACGTTCGCTTGTTTCAGTGTCGTAATGTTGTTATTATTCGCTTCTCTTAAGAGAGATCTTGATAAAAATAAATTTTCTCCTCTTACCGAAATACAGAGTATGGCATGCAGTACAATGGGTTATCATAATTTAAGGTTGAGCAAACTGATCAAAACTTATTGAAAATAAACCCAAAACAAACAAAAGAAAAAACACCAATGAGGATATTATCAATGCAGTGGAAAGTTTGATTGAAAACAATTCTTCTTATTTGGTATCCCTCTTTGCTCTTGGAACTGTCAGTACTGCGAAAGCCTCGACAATTTTGTGACAAATATATTTCGGATTAGGGTACGTCAAACGTTATCTTTCTTCAACAAGGTTTATGAATCTTATTTACAAAATCTATTCTCTTCTTATCTGTGGCAGTGTGATCGATTTCTCTCCAGAGCAGTTGAAAATTGATACACAAAAGTTTTTCATTTAGTTTATAACGTGAAAAATTAATCATTGCGTTGGAAAAAAAAATTTATTCTGATTGAGCTATTATATATCCGAGAGGTGAGAATGCCCATCTTCTGTAGACATGCGTATTCATGAGATGAGACCTTCTTCAAACGATTCAGTTATTTCTTTGATTCGATGAGAAACTGCAGAATAAATACAAAGGTCCACCATATTAAGAAAATCGGGGAATTTTCTCCAACACACCAGTGAAGAGTTTTCAAATACCGAGGACTTCTCGCTGTGAAAGTTCGTGCTATGCTTTGAGAGAGGCAAATCGCCCTGCCATTTTAAGAATTTCTGTGACTTCATTCAAGAGGGAAGGTATAGTTTCTCGCATAATAAGTCGATGAGTCTTACCTGGAACAATTTATTGAGATATAGCAATAATGCTTTTAACCGATTTCAACATCCCTTTACCATTTGTTTTAGGTGAGTCGACAAATTGATTTGAAACAAAGCTCTAAATCAACAATAAATTACAACCGATAACACCATTTTTTATTGTCCTAGAGGAGAAGAATCCCTCCTTCGACTTGAATTGTTGAAATTTTCATCACAAATGAATATTTTCTAACAGAAAACACTCATCTTTAAAGAATACAAAATTATTGTAAGGGAAAGGTTTATGTATTCTTTACTTTCTATGTATTTTACTGGAAAGAATATAACCATAACTACACCTGAAATATTCATGGCATACAATACAGTTTATGTACTATGCAAGAGTTCTAGAAGAAGATATATATATAAATGTAATCCTAAATATTTGTTGGGAAAAATGACTTTTTTCCCTTTGATATCAACAGCGCTGCAAATTGAAACTCGTTTCGGAGCTAATTAACCCTTCGAAAGGGACCAACAAGGCTCTTCCTTCTTTAAATTGAGTATTTATCCATGAGGCTCATACTCAAGAGAACCATTCTCGTGTATTTCTTTTTGCTCCTGTGAAAAAAAGGTATGTTAGCCAACAGCCTACTTTTTGATGAAATTACTCTTGTGCATATATGTTCGTGTAGAAATCAGAGATCATTGTGCTGAACCCAGGTATCTGTCGGTAGTATTGATCGAAAAAAGTATCCATCATCGAATCGATGTCCTCCGGCTCAGTGTTAGCGGCTTTAACATGCATTCTTTTCGCAAGTGATGGTTCGAAGATTGAGTTTTTAGGCTCCATTGCTTTTCTAGTTGTTTTAAGGTTTGGATCGCTTTTCGCGTTCTTTAGATTCTTAAATGTCGGTTTTCTGTCTCTTGTGTGATACATATGCTCATAAGCATTGCCTTGTGGATAGGTCTTGTTAAAGACTTCAGCGAATAAGCAGTCTTCGAGCTAAAATTTATTTTAGGGTCTTTTTCGCGATAATTTCGAATTTACTCTCTGAAGGAAGTTTAGAAGTGTTGAGCAGCCATTGAATTGCGGAACGATTTCTGCTGTGATTTTGTCTTCATCTTTAATCAAAATATATCGCCCGTCCTCACTCCAGCTGATGATATCTGTGTTCTTAGGGTCCTATTAAAGGCTTTAGAAATGCTAGATGATTGAGTGATTTACCTCCAAAACGCAATAGAGCTTCTTCAAAAACTCTTCGTTCGTCGCACCACGCCATAACGATCTACTGATCACGAGTTTTTCGTGAAGTGTGAGGAGGTCAGAGTTTTCCATTTCTCAATCGCAAAAATCTTGAAATTTAATGAATTATTGAACGAGCTGACAGATTAAATAGATAGCTGAAGAATTTTGACTGGTGTTACTATCAAAAATTAATTGTCAGTCAATTCTCCACAATTAAAATTTTTATCGGTTGCACTGAAATTTTCTTGAATTTGAGGGTAAACATCAAGAACCCAATTTCACTGAAATTTAGGTCGTAAACTTCGGAAAGGAAATAGTTGGACAATATTAATTCCTTCTTGAAAATTAAGATAGCTCTCAAGCGTTTACATCGAGTTGAGATTTTTATCAAAATATGTTAAATTTGTCAACAGTAGAAATTTTGATAAATCGTTGTTCTTGCTGTTCTTAATGAACATTTATGCCAGCATTTTAAAATTGAATTATTTTCCATTTGATTAATTCGCTGGGAATTGTTTAAATTTCTGATGATTGGGTGAAAATGGGCACATTACTGATAGAATCGTGCAATAGAAGGAAGTTGTAAAAGATTGTCCGTGACTTAGATGAAAATAGAATTTACGAGAACACTACGCGCATTATTCTTTGCTGAAAAAAAGCCGTGTGCCCAAGCCTGAACAACATGGTATCTGAGAAAGATCCGAGGAGGACGCTTTAGTCAGCGTGAATTTGCAATTTTGGCTTATTCGTGAAGCTGCCGAGTTATAGATTTGAGAGGATTTCAATAAAATCCAGCAAGCAAGTGAAGTTGCCAGGTAACTGATGTCTCGTATTTATTAAAGTGATACGCTGTGAGATCTCACTTTCGAAAAAGAGAAGAAAAGGAAAACCCTAATTACGTGTTCTTAGCATAAGTAATCCAATTGCCGTGCTATATTTCACTGAGGGAGATTTTCAATAATTAAAATCCTTTTATCTAAGAATAAAAACTCTCAATATTTTTACATATTTAGGATGAACTTGTAGTGTTTTGAAATAGGGTTCTCAACATAAGAAC
>ENA-UOUE01001769-UOUE01001769.1-compost-metagenome-genome-assembly--contig:-NODE-1769-length-12322-cov-13.790363_pt1 | contig 12322 bp, 13 predicted proteins | sample MGYA00238146_ERZ747223 | MGnify/ENA primary metagenome ERZ747223 (study PRJEB28781, sample SAMN06268865) | compost metagenome | isolation source: single cell | place: USA: California, Emeryville, Joint... | reverse complement strand
CCTCTCCTGACACCGTGTTAAGAAGAGGATATAGTTCCCACTTGATCTTAGAGATGATCTTTATCACCAGATCTTTTGTTTGCTTCCTCTTTTTCAATTTTCTGATAAGGTAATATGATGCTCCGAAGATTGCCAGCCCTATCCCTCCTATAGCAATGTATTTCTTCAAGATCTTGCTTGATGTGGTTTTGCTGACTTCCATCCTGGTCAAACTTAAATTTTATGTTTGTTTATGCTCAGTTTGCAAGTTCTATTTTAATTTATTTTAAGTGAATCAGTTTATCAAAACTCAGTATCACAGATGAGGATCTTACTATCTTTTGAAATGGCTCAATAAGTGAAAAATTTTTTCAGTGTATAGGAATTATCAGATCATTTAGGCTGACCTAAGTTAGATAACACCATTATTTTAATTCTTTAGTTTATATTGAAAGTATCATTATTATCTTTTCATGTAATTCCAGATATAGATATATTTGCTGGCAAAGAGCATCTTTGAACAAGTTCATATTAAATAGTTCAAATTGATTCCGATATGGCTCATTTGTATAGATATCAAAGCTGGCTCAAAAAGCAGCTAAATTTTATCATTTGAAGTAGGCGAAACTTTAATCTTTGGGAGTTCTAATCCATCCTTTTCAAATCCTTCTATCATCCTGAGGACGTTGGCGTTGTCTCTCAGTATATTTTTTCCTATTATTTCAGTCATCTTTTCGGCAACCATTGTCATTCTTATTTGAAAATCTTCATCATCTATGGCATATGTTTTTATTGCTTTTGTAATGATCTTGTCAGGATGATCTTCAAAACCATCCAGTCCTTCTTTTTTCATAGCATTCGCGGTAGCGATTGCAATTGTTTCAATAGAATGCGATGTCATAAATGTCTTTCTTTGTATTGATGAGCTCTAACCCGAAAGTAATTCATTAAGAGCAGCGCCATTGCTATCTCCCTTTTGAGATGGCTCATGCCACAATTGGTACAGTCGATGGAGGTTAGTTTTGAATGCTTTAACAAGAATTTTAATCCACCTCTGAGAGGGTAACAATTTTAGAATCGTCACCCACAATTCCTTCTGCTGCATCATTGAGCTCTTTCTCAATCGCTTTCATTTTAAGTTTTGCGTCTCTATCGAACTTCACGAGCACAATCACACATAATGAAAACTATTTTTACTTGCCTTCTTTATATACGATAGTCGTGGAATAATAAAATCTTCGGCAGTCATCTCATATTGAGCTAGAATTTGGTTTCTTGCAGTTTTTCCGGGAGCTCTTCCTAGTCCAGCGAAAGGAATAAGAGTTATTTAAAGATGGCAGCATGTCTCTCGCAAGTACTTTGGTTTTAAAGTTATGAGGAACCGTTTTCAACTGATTCATGGTCATAAACTCTACGATTTATGTGGCTAGTGAATTGTAAATCGGAAATAGTTCCCGGCTAATGGTGCAAAGGATCTTTATGACGAGATCTTTAGGACAGCATTTCCTTTTCAGGTAAATATTTTATTAAATGCTTAGTCAATAATTGGAGGAAAATTATCGGTTGAATCTTTATCAGATGTCAAAAACTTAATTTTCAAATTCTTGGGTGTTTCCTTGATAATTATCAATAGCTGTAAAATAATGGAGACATCGTGAGAAAATTCTAATAAATATAATAGATTCTATGCCTTGAATTTAATTTTACTCTTTTATTTCGTAGGAGTCAAACAACGTTCAGTGTCTTCGAATACATTTTCGCAAATTTTGGGAGATGGTCTCGAAAACTCGGATACCTTGGATACAAAGTAATAGAATATTCACTTTATAGGCGTTTCCCGCTTCTGCCTCTCCTTAGACAGTGAGACACTCCAAAGAGTGCAATTCCTATGCCGCTTAGGTTATGTATCTTTTCAAGTTCGTATTGACCTCTTTAGTCTCCATTCTTGTTAAATTTTAATTTGGTTCAATTGCTTAGCTAAAGCTTTGCTCGTGGAAAAGCTGCATTTTTTGAAAGCGACTTAGGAAAGACTTCGAGTTAAGTTACTGGGTTTCAGAGAGGAGTTCCTCTCATTGTTATGCATTATTATTTTGCTGTATCTAACGATCGTTTCGAACTCCATTCATTTATTCATTCGATTTCTATCAAGATAACATGCTTCTTTGCAACAATTCTAAAATTGCGCTACCAAATCAAATGTTATCATCTTGGGTTATTGGGAACTTTATCTGTGAAGTTCCATACCTATTCCAAATGATATTCTCTGTAATATTATAACAATACGCATCAAGAATCTTATTAGAATCCTTTCTATGCCCAGGCCAGCTACAAATTACATAATCAAAACAATCGGCTTCATTTGTAAAACAAATAATAACGATGATAACGATGTAATATGCAATGAAATGCGTCAATTTCTCAAGTATTCATGTAAATTCGAACGCTTTTGTAGTAAGTGATACAACTAAATCATAGCATAATCCAGCGGAGCAGCACTCAATCTTTCTTTTCTAAAACACAGTTTAATAGACTCGTTATTTTGAATATTATAGTCCAATATAGTCAAATCAGGATTAAGCAGCATATGCGGATACGCCCTCAAACATTCAATGAATGGTTCTTCGTGTAGAGTGTTGAGGTTTCTCAAAACATTCCTCATAATAGATCCAATTTTGTCTGTGGGCAAAACTGACAGCTGATACCTAGCAACTTTGTAAGTGATCCATACTATTTGGAGCTTTCGAGGAGGACCATTCATTATTTCAACTTCATTTTCTGCTTTTTCAACGATGTCTGAGTACTTTTGCTTTAACGTTAGCAGCACATGGGTGTCTTTAGCTTCAATGAGATGCTTCTGATAATCCTTCATTCGAAATCGTTTTTTAGAACAACCGATATCACTGAATGGACAGGACACTACACATTCCTTGTTATCATGGGCGGCTTTGTATTTTCGAGCTAGACGCTTTCCGCAGTTGTCACAATCAGTCACTGTTTCCGCACATACCTTTGTGTGAAGGTCGAGCAGCCTTCGGTTTTGCTTGGTTGAGCAGAATTCACAGGTAACAAGTTCGCAATAGCATTCGAATTTATCTTCCAAATAAAATTTCCTTGGGATCATTTTGCCACAAAAGCATTCCAGAGTGATATTTCCACATTTCTGGACATGGGATTCGATTGTTTCCACTGTAAGGTTGGCAGTATTGCATGGTTTGGTTTCCGTATCGAAATGAGATGGACAATATACTTCCTGTGAGTCAATGAGGCTCGAGAGAGCAATGTTTTTTTCAGGAAGATACCGGCCAAACATCTTTTTACAAAGAGGACACAACACGCATTGAGAGACACATCCTCTGCAGAAAGAATGTCCACAAGGCAGAGTTATAGGAATTTTGAAGATATTGTAGCAAATCGCACATTTAATCATGGATAGAAATTGCTTGGAAACCAACAGCTCTTCAGAAATACCTTCAAAGCTTGCCTTTGGAAGGCATTTCTGAGACACTTTATGCAATTCTTGAGTTTTGACTTCCATTGTATGAAGAAAAGATTGAACTTTTTAATTATTATGCCAACTTATTGAGAGAGATTAAATACTCAGAAAGCCCCCCCTAGAAATTGGTAAGTCACAATGAAAGTATTTTATGAGATGTGAGAATTCATATTTTCATGCTATTGCATGGTGTTAGTGCTGTCTGAGGTTCTAACAAGGTGTATATTGGCACTTCTTCTGCTGCGAAACTACTATTAAAAAAAAACTACAATAAATAAAGTTAAAATTTTTCTGAGAAATTTCATTTGGATTCCAATGACCAAAAGGAGGTCTGCACATGGAAAGGAACTGCAAATCTGCCTGAAATGCTTCAATAAAGAGAAATATGAGGTTATGTTGAATTTAGATTCAAAAAAAGAGCGAGGCTAGCCACATGTGTAAAATACTATAAAATTCATTATAGGATATTCACTTTAATAGAACGATAATTCCAATGCGAACAGATTCTCAAGACCGGATCCAACTATGCCGTTTAGGTGATCTAGTCACCCTGAGCCGCTTTTCTTATATTCAGCAGCAGTGTGAATCATCCATATGCAGTGCGTCAATCTCTTTGCGCAGTCTCACAGGTATTTTATTAAGAAGGAAAACAAAATATATATAGCAGGCATTTCAATGGGAATAATTATCTCTCAAAGCTTCAAATTACTTCGTTTGCGCTGCTATGTCAATTTTTTTGCTTCTCTCTCTAGTCGAGAGAGTTATACATTTAATGGAGTTGTAAGAACAAATCTTTCAATGAGGAAAGAAATTGACTGTGAATGAGAACCACATTTCAAAGTGAAATCGAAACATGATTCACTTAAGATGATCCGCGAGCTCCTTTGCATGCTAATCTAAATAAAAATCCCTACAAGATTAACTTTTAAGGAAAAAATTCAATCTTTTTTTTTTTTGGAATAATATCTTAATTCATCTATCTATCCCTTTCTTGTCGAAAGCCGAAATTTTTAAAACAAAAAAGTAGTCCAGAGCATTACTTTCTGAAGCATGTTTCAGAAATGTCCAACTTAGAAGTGAATTGATCAGTTTCTCTTGGAAAGCATCTCCGAAAATTAGTTTCAAAATGTTACTGCATTCATTGTATAACTCTTCAGAACTGGATTCAACCAATAAAAGATTCTAATTCGCATTTTCTGAAAATTAACGGATTTCACTGATAGTATCCATTTAGTTGCAATAGATTCCACTTTAAAGCTAATGGCGTTTGTTGATTTTTCTTCGCTTTTTGAAGTATACCCCATGCATAGATATTATTCGTTAGTTTGTCACCAAAAAGACTGCCTTTTGGACTGGCAGATCAAATACTCTTATTCATCATTCTAATAAAAAGGAAAATATCACACTGATTCAGCTATTCTCACGTAGCTAATAATTGAAGTTGCATTGAACTATAGAACATTATGTCACTCTGTCAAAAAGTTTAAAGATAGAATATAAACAGTTTCCGACTAATTGGCGCCTTTGTATAAAGATCCTAGGCATCTAAATTTATCATTTGCAGTCATTGAAAGTTTTATAGTATTATCTCTTTTCCAAACTCTTCTAGCATCTTCTTTACATTGGGATCATTGCGGTATATCTTAGGTATCATTTCCATCGTCTTGGAATTCAATTCTATAACTTTGATCCGAAAGCCTTCATCTTTTGCAGAATATATTCTCATTGCTTCTCCCAAGATCTTATCTGGATGATCTTCAAACCCATCCAACCCCTCCTTTCTAATTGCATTGGTTCTAAATGTTTTCGTTAGATCGATAAGTACAACATAAGCATCTCTTTTTTACTTGGCCTTAACGACATCTAAACTGCGAAGTAACCTAGAAAATGCCTCAGAATCTTCCTTTTGAGGTGATTCTTGCCACAGTTCGTAGGCTCTCCTTAATTTAGCCGCAAATGCTTTTACAATAATTTCCATAGTCCGTTGTGGAGTCAAAAATTCTGGGATAGTTGCTTTCGAATCTATCAACCCTTCTGCTGCATTGTCAAGCTCTTTCGTAATCGTATCCAATTTCGATTTCACATCACTATGAATTCAGGTTTTAATAACATATAAGAGTACCATTTACTTGTCATCTTTGTACACAACAGTTGTAGAATAAGTATAATCTTTAGCATCCACTTTGTATTGAGTTAGAACTTGATTTGTGATTGTGTCTATGGCACTTCTTTCTGGCAGTAGCAAGCGATGAAGGATTATTTAAAGAAGAAGCAACGAACTTTTTTCAATTATTTTAAGTTTCTCATCACGAGGGAGGGTTCTCAGCTGCAACCTTTTCATTAGACCGATGGATTCTCCTGCTATTCCATTGAGGACGGGAAAAAGTTCTCGTTTAAGTGAACAGAGGATCTGTATCACAAGCTTTTTGGGTAAGCGATTTCCTTCCACTGAATCATGTTTCCTTATTCCTCTCCAAAGAAAGCAGGACACTCCGAAAAGTGCAATTCCTATCCCTCCTATAGCTAGATACTTCTTCAAATCTTTGCTGACCGTCGCTTTCTTTGCGTCCATCCGTGATAAATTTTAATTGGATCCGATTATTTAAGACTCCACAGAAAGTAAGAGATCATTTGAAATCAGTCCAGAAATTAACGGATTAAATGACAAGTGTGTTTGTTTATCCACAATTATTACGGGTTTATCTTCCTTCGAATCCAGCCTGGACGATGGCAAATGTCACTGAATGGAAAATCAGATAACAGCATCCCGAAATTTTACCGTTAAAAGGACAGACTTAATACACACAAAAAACGCTATATTTCGTATAAATTTTTTGATAAAGTTTTCCAATGATAGCAAAACTGGATATAAAAGCAAGCACAACGAATAATAAAGGGAAATGCTAATTGAAATATTCTGTCGCAGCTCACTATGAGCATTCAGAATCCTTTCAACCTTGTTTCATTTCAGCGTAAATTACCTACAAGATAGAAACGGTTTCCAATTCATTGGCCCTTTTTTTTGCATCGAGATCCTATGCAATTAAATTTTATCATTTGAAGTCATTCGGAGATCGACCTTCGAAGACATTAGTTTTGTTTCCAAAACCTCTAGTACCTCCTTTACGTCGGATCATTGTCCTCTATTTTGGGAAGCATCACTTCCATTTGGCTCTGCAATTCTGCAAGTCTCATAAAGAAACCTTTATCTTTTTCGGAATATTCTCTTAATGCCTGCATCATAATCTTATTAGGGTGATCTTCAAAACCCATCCAACCCTTCCTTTTTCAGGACATTGACTCTATTTCGATTATTTTAACCATGAGATAAAATGACTTTTACTTGACATTTAAGAGCTTCATGCTACGAACTCTGGCTTTCCATCATTTCGAAGAGCCTCTTGTCTCATTTCATAGAGTTGTTTGAATTTCGCTATGAATGCTTAACAAAAATTTCAAATGTTCGCTGTGGAGTTAAGAATTCTGGGATTGTTGCCCGAACATCTACAATTCCATCTGTAGCATCAAGGAGCTCTTTTGATATCTCATCGAATTTCGATTGTACAACTCTAACGAAATAAGCTAGATAACAAAACGGATCAGGGCCTTTACTCATCATTTTGGTACACTGTATATGCCGAATGTTCATAATCAGAAGGATTCGCTTGGAATTCAGCTAGAACTTGACGTGTGATAGTTCCGATATTGATTTTTTATGGTTGAGTTGAATAAGTGGGTACTGTCAATGGCGAGAGAGAAAGTACCTCTTTCAAGTATCATGCTTTTATACTCTTCTGGGACGATTGTCAGCTGACACGCGCTCATAATACCTTTAGTTTCAGCTGCTATTGACAGGAAAATAGGGAATAGCTCTCGTTTAATAGCACATTGGATCTTAATCACAAGCTCTTTTGGTAAAGTTTTTTCCTTTATTGGTTCTTGTTTCCTCTTCAAATACTTCCAGATGAAGTAAGACGCTTCAAAGAGTGTAATCCCTATTCCTCCTAGGGCTAGGTATCTCTTCAGCTCCTTGCCCACCGTAAAGTTCTTCGGCTGCATCTATGTTAAATTTTAACTAAGACTCAGTCAAAAGACTTTAACAACTACTCAGAATCCATAGACCCGAATAACTGATAAACGTTATTTTTATGATTCCTGTATAGTTGAGTAATCTACCTGCAAATTGGCACCTGGTTCTGAAGAAAAGAGTCTTAGTAGGTTCATGATAGTAATATAAACAATGTTACCACGTGAAACATGAAAATCGGTTTAAATTATATATCTAAACCACTTTACGAGCCAAATTCCACAAATTTCACTTTTTGCCAAATGCTTCGAAAGCTTCCTCTAGATCTAAATGTTGATGGAATATTTTTTCAATCAACTCTGCGGTTTGAGCATCCAACGCTGCTATTTTCGCTTTAAAGTCGCTGTCCGTTTTCGAGTACTCTGTCACTGCGAAAGATAATATCTTGTCCGGATGGTCTTCGAAAGTCCCGAGTCCTTCTTCTCTCATGACCTGTTCCCTAGCACATTAAATATGAGCCATTGCTAAAAAACTTTCCTCACTTAGCAGCTATCGCTTCCAAACTACGGAATTTTTTTCTAAACTCTTCCTCATCGTCTTTAAATATTGCTGCTTGACCAATCTCATTGATTTTTTTCAAATAGGCTTTCATTGACTTCGCATAGACTTCAAGTGTTTTCTGGGTCGTTAAAAATGCAGGAATCGCTGTCTTGACCTCTAATTTGCTTTCCATTGCATTATACATGTCTTTATCAATCGCTTCTACTTCGGTCTTCACTGTTCTATAATGTTGGGATACAAATTAGCTGTAAAAATGAGATTTTACGGGTCGTTCTTGTACACAAGTTCCATAGAGTAATTATAATCTAAAATATCAACGTTATTCTTTGCCAACACCTGATTTGTGATGGCATCGATATCGGCTTTCGCTGTTTTTTTGGTTTTTTTTATCGGTTAGATATTAGTAATTCCAAGTGTTGTTTACTGCTTTTGATTAGCTCTGCTTTGTAGTCAGCAGGGATCTCTGTCACTCCCTTCGACTCTCTGTAACTCTTGCACTCACTTTCAAGTGATTTATAGACATGGAATAGATCTCTTCTTATCTCATGGAGGATTTTGATCACAAGCTCCTTTGGTAAACTTTTCCTTTTGACTACAGTTTGCTGCTTCTTGAAATGTTTGTATAGGAAGTAAGAAGCTCCAAGAACAGCTATTCCGAGTCCTCCAATAGCGAAGTATCTGACTATTTTGCTGTTTTTTGAAGTATTTTTCGTACTCATATTAACCAGCTTTTATTTTTGATATTCTATTAATTTTTCATGATATCAAAACGAAAAAGCCTTTGTTGAAAACGATTTTCGAAAATATCCTTTGGATGAAGTTAAGAATGATGTAGATATACTAACAGGAGATTTGGATATTTCGGGATTTTTGAGGGGATGACATCTAGCGATCAACGAAAGGACCTTATCTATCATATTAATATTATTCATCATCATCGCTTGTACAGATTTGGACATGTTTGAGAAATCGAACTTCAACGGATGCGAACTCAAATTGAAAAGGTGTGTTTTTCTCGAAGGTACAAATCATGGCTTGTATTGCTCTAAAATCTTTGAAGGCAGCTTCTTTCATTCTTTTTCCAGAGAACAACGTTAGACAAAGCGGCTGGGAACTAATTGCTAATACAGTTTGGAGAAATTAATTAATTAACTGCATAATATGGGATCGTTTCGAAGATTTAGACTTTACTGCTTTGACGGATTGGAATTGTACTAATTAATTTGTTCTTCGATAATATCCTTCCAAAATCTTCAATCGCTTTGTTTACGCTTGGATCCTGTGTGAATAATTTCATCACCAGTTCCTGATCCTGATCAACAATTAGCTTTTGATATTTCAACTAAAATTCAAGGTCTGTCTTTAAATAGCGTTCTCCCGCACAAACTATAAGCTTTTCAGGATGATCTTTGTATCCTCCAAGGCCCTCTTCAATCAATACTTGTACTCTAGCACCAAAATGATCAATTGTCTATCATTAGTGCAAATCTTTATCAATTACTTGGCAGAAATTGCTTTTCACCCTCGATATTTCTTCATAAATTCTTTCATATCGTGTTGTTGACGTGTGCCCTAAGCGATCTCGTAAACTTTCAGCAGATGAGCGTCAGAAATGAAGGAATAGATGCTGAAGATCTACTTTCATCATCACTACATCGAAATCTTGTTTGATTACACTCATAGCAACTATCAAATCCCTCCAGAAGTTAATGATATCATAATTAAAGAGTATCCTTGTAGACAACATTAGTGGAATATTCATAAGCTGAAATAGCCACATTATTTTTGGCTAACATCTGGTTTTATTGAAATCAATTTCCACTAAAACGATATATATTTTTAAATTTTTAATTCTCAACAGTTTTCAAAACTCTGAGAAATTTGAAAATTTCTTCGATTTCTTCCATTGCTGACTTTACTGACAAAAAATGGAAAATGATCATTCTTATCCAATCGGATAGTCATTACCGATCAGAGGGATTTCGAGGCCCCTGATGTTTTTATAAACAAATAGACAACAAAGTTGAATCATTAGTATTAGGCAATGAAATACAAATTACATCTTTAGATCATGATGAGTTCTGGATTTGCAAAACAAGACAATAGGATTGTTACATTATTTTTATTCATTCAAGCATTTGATATATTACTAGATTGTCAATTGATCAGAGTTATCAGGAATAACAACAATAATTATTCTAACAATTTCGAAGTTGATACTTGGATTCAACATATTACAGTATTAACCACAATGGTGCTTTGGCCTCTCTCATGGGTAGCGACATATTGTCATAGTTTCTAAATACCCACTGAAAAGTTAATCACATTTACCCATTAATGCAAAAAGATCCAATTCTTCCTTGCTCACGATATTAACAGGTTCAATCGCTTCAATTGTGCTAGTGAAACGACAGACGAATCATTACTTGGAAATACCGTAATAATATAATTCATGAAAAATTTATTTGAATTTTATTTTGTCACTGTTCAGTTGACTTGGGAAAAAAAAATAGAACTAATTGGAATAAGGAAATTGCATCAAAGTCTCCTTTGATGTATGCTCAAATGTAAATGAGCATGAGGATTATGCAAATGCAATATGTCACGAGTTTATGAAACCCAACAATGGTGCATCAAATTCCGTTCTGGGAAAAAATATAGATTAGCAGAATCCTCCACGATAAGCAAGATGATTCTCTTAATGAAATTGTGCAAGATCAGTTTTTTCAATCTAACCAGGCCACTACTGAGAAGTTTCTAATCAAAAAAATATATGATTCCAAGAGTTTGACTTTAAATATTACTAGTTATTTTTAGAAGATTCCTCCCTCAAACATTGATAATCGCGAACCCTGAATCAATGGCAATAGGTATTCATCCAAGAATCATTTGCAAATCAACAAAACTACAGTTTCCTCCGGTGTTGTGAAATGAATGTAGGAGCTATCATAGTTAGAACAAAGAAAGTTAGGAGTTGAGTATTTCTTCGCGACCAACAAATTTGCTATGTTTTTTTTTTTTTATTTTAAATGCAGAGTCATTCTATATCTTTCCAGCTCGTATTCCTTCTGGTAACGACCCTGCGAAAAATTTACAACCTTCTTATCCATCATCAATTGGGATACTTTAACATTCTTCCATGTGGTTGGTTATCGATGGAAATGGCGCCATTATCACCTATGATTAATTCGATTCATTCCTTTCAGAGCACATAGAGTAAGAATTTCCAGCAATCATGATTGTCCACCAATAAAATCTTAAGAGGTTGAATTGATGCTCCGACATGACTTGGAAAGGTAGAATGCATCATTTTTAGAAATACAATGAAGAGAATTCTTAGATCAGGTTTTCAAATTTGAGTGTCATAAATGCCAGTTTTAGAGGTGACAACATATTTCTGCGAAATTAAATATCATGTCAAAATATCTTCCATACACATTCTATTTGGAGTCCCTCTTGAACCAACGAGAGATTGTTGATAAATAGCTGAACATGAAGGATTTCTTCTGATGTTTCTTCTAAGTTATCGATGGAAATTTTGTTTATTTCTCTCTGAACCCGAATCAAAAGACTCATCATCAACTCATTAAATTTTTTGAGCAAATATATTACGTCGTATTTTTATCCAAGTTGCGTTGGTCATAGAGCACCTAGAGATGGGGACAGTTAATTCAACTTTGGGCTTCGCAGCCGTAAACTATGAAGCAGGCTTTTCAATACTGCATATTTCAATTCATATTCTGTGAAGCTCTTCAAGAATCTCTGAAAGCATAGACACAATCAATTTAAATTAGAATTTTGGTGGATAGAATTCTGGAATACTCTCTAAGAAGGAGCTAATTCCAATAGCGTGTTTGTTTCTCATCGTATATTCCAGTGCTAATGAAACTGGCTCAGTTATACTTATACATGCTCTCTATAATCACATTTTAGGATCGTATAGAGCCAATTGGGTTCATAAGTCTCCACGACTTGTTTCCACTAAGGAAGCTAAACATGAATTAATCGGGGGTATTTTCTTTATTTATTCATTCCTATACATTAATTTTTAATGAGCCAGAGCCAATCCTTTACTCTGGAAGAATTTGAGATGCAATCTTAAAAACAGAAAAAATTTGCAGAGGATGTGAGATTGCTTCCAAAACTACATGATTTTGTTCTTTGAGAATCCGAAATCAATTGCTAAGATAGATAGATTCACTTATCTATATTCGCAAGATTCCCTCCAGTGCAGACATTAACCTTTTTTGCGAGGCGACCTC
>ENA-UOUE01001768-UOUE01001768.1-compost-metagenome-genome-assembly--contig:-NODE-1768-length-12323-cov-40.849339_pt1 | contig 12323 bp, 14 predicted proteins | sample MGYA00238146_ERZ747223 | MGnify/ENA primary metagenome ERZ747223 (study PRJEB28781, sample SAMN06268865) | compost metagenome | isolation source: single cell | place: USA: California, Emeryville, Joint... | reverse complement strand
TTTTTTTTTAGAGGATGAAAATGAAAATTCATTGTTATCTCCAAGGCTCCGGCTTATTGCACCTAGGTAGGTAAAAGCTAATGAACAAACCGGAGAGGTTTAATTTAGCAATCTTCAAAGATTTTCGTGGAAGACGCATCACACTGATATTTCACATTCGAAAATTTGCCTCTTAGAATTTATTGAAAATTTAAACACTAAATAAAATGGGAAAAAAGAGACATAGTAAAGATCGTCTTTTCATCACAGCTGCAGAGCACAAATACGAATGGGGTGGTAAAAAAGACACAGTGAAATCGCCTATAGCCAAACTGCCATTCAATTGCTGTTCTCTCTCACTTCTTCCTTTCGAAGACCCAGTTTGTACGAAAGAAGGCGTAGTGTTTGACATAGTGTATGCTTTCCTCTCACAAAACCATTCTCATCCATGCAAAAAATCATAGAAACATTATTCCATTCATCAAGAAGTACAAAAGAAACCCCGTTACCTGGGCGCCTTTGAAAGCGAGCGATTTGATCAAACTTAATTTCCACAAGAATGAGAAAGGCGAATATTGGGACCCTGTCGCCTCAAAAACTTTCACTGACCATACTCATATTGTTGCAATCACTACCTCAGGCAATGTGTATTGCGCTGAAACAATTGAAGAGCTGAACAGGAAGCCTAAATTTTGGAGAGACCTTATGACAGGTAGCCTGCTGAGGCTAATTCAATGATTAATCGAGCATTTGCCAATATTAGACGAAGAATTCACTGCGAAAGATATCATCACACTTCAAGACCCAAAAAACTTGCAGAATAGAACCGTGCAAAACTTCCAATATATCAAAGAGGACATTGATATTGCTAAATGTAAGTCATTTGCCATTGCAGCCCTCTAAAATTTAATAGTGAAGGAGGAAATGGGTCAAACGACGGACAAAAAGCAAAATATTACGCAAAGTTCAACAGGAAAAAAAATTCTAGATGAGCTTGAAAAGAAGTACAAGGAAGAAGAAGAGGTAGTTCTGAGTTTATCGAAATTTTCCTGACGTTAATTCTGAATTTAGGAAAAGATTAAAGCACCAGAACCAAGGAAAATGGTAAAAAAAGACCCGAAGGAAGTCGAAAAGGAGTCAGATCAATACGCTCCAGATGTAATGAATGCGTTATATATTAATTAATGCTAATTTTCTCTTCTCTTCAGAAATTTGTGGCGGAATACTTGGCATCAGGAAAGAGCCAGCACGAGAGATTTACTTCAGGAATGGTTGCTGCGTCATTCACTAGTACTTCGCTAGATTTAGCCAACGATAACAGGACTCGTATGAAAACACCTGATGAAGTAGCGATTTTTCCATTATTGAGAAATTAATTCTCTAATTTTCGTGCAGGTGAGACAAATTTACTATCAACACGTGAAGCAGACACAGTCTAAAGCCTATGTTATGGTCCTCACGAATTATGGAGCGCTAAACGTGATGCTGCATTGCGATTACGTGCCGAAGACCTGTGAAAATTTCATCGAGCTTTGCGAAAGAAAATACTTCAATGGAACTACATTCCACAGGCTAGTTAAGAATTTCGTGGTAAGTAATGATGCTTCTGCATTGTCCTTAATGATATTATGATGTGTAGGTCCAAGGAGGAGATCCAACAGGCACGGGAAGAGGTGGCGAGTCTATTTTCGGGTCAAGTTTCAAAGATGAATTTCATCCGAAGCTATCGCATAACAAACCCGGGATATTGTCAATGGCAAATTCAGGACCGAATTCGAATAACTCTCAATTGTAAAAGAGACTTTATGAAATTTTGAATCTAAAGTATTATGTTCTTAGCTTTTTCACGCTGAAGCCTCAGCTGACTCTCGATGGGAAACACGCTGTTTTTGGAGAGGTGGTGTCTGGTCTTCAGATCCTTGAAGAATTGAACAAGATCAGTGTAGACGCGAATGAGCGTCCAACAGTAAATTGAGATGCTGGGTTTGTTTGCTAATATGTGGTTGATAGAGCAAGATTGAAATCCAAGAGACGGTGGTTTTTAACAATCCTTTCAGAGACGCAATCAAAGCGATCAAAGAAAAGGAAAAGAAAGATGCTGAAAAAGCTGAAAAGGAAAAGGATTCTGGAGAAAGATGGCTGGCTTCGAAATAATCGCAAAATTTAAATATGTTGCTGTTCATTGATTGAAAGTACTTCTATGTAATAGTTGTACGTGTTATGAGCGAATAGTAGGAGAAAAGTTTCATGTATTATGTATGATTCTCACTCGTTTGTAAAGCGTTATCTGAGGTTTAAATTTTGAATGTAGTTTGCTCTCGGTGAAAATTTGATAAATTCTTTCCTTTTGCCGCTTTGTTTTTCTCGTAATTTGTAGTTGGCTTGAAAAATAATATGAAAAAGAGGTTTTCTGGAGCTCACGAAGTAATTCTTCAGGATAATCAAATCGCAAGAAATCCTAATAACTTCATAGGATAATCATCATGGCTAACGAATTTGTTTTTGAAATTGATGTGAGCCCAAAATAATTTCATTTAAAGGAGTTATTTCCGATAGAATCTTGAATAATTGTATATTGAAACGCTTTTTTTTGAATCAACTATTTCTATTTTACTGTCGTAGAAGTCTCCCATTTTATTACGAGGTGAAGGATCCAAAAAAAAGAAAAGAGTTTATTGCTGAAACGAACTCGCTCTGAACCATTCTTTTTGTGTTTTTAATATGATCTCGGTTTTTTTGTTGTATCAGCATGAGTAGACACTGTAGTGTTAAATTTGTTAATTTTAAATCAGCAATGTCGGCTATTGATTTCCACCTGCCGAAAATCGGCCGCGGTTTGAAACAACCAAGGGATGGTACTCACAAACAGACCTCCACGTTAATTTCAACTCCTTTACCCTCAGACAAGTCTTACACGCCATCTACCAAAGCAATAAACGCAATGGAGGCATATCGCTCGAGTCCTCAACGCAAAAAGTACCAAAGCATGCTTCAGTCAATGTTAAACCCAAAGAACGAAACTCCCGAGCCTCACGCCACTCAATCATTGAACGTATAATCGACTAACATTCACCACCAATAACAATACTAGGTCACATCCATCAAAGTCGAAGCTCCTAAAGTCTCTATCCAGCAGAGTACAAATGAACCAATTTCTAATAACGTCACAGCCATCAATAACAGCGAATTTTCACCAGATCCGACTATCCGTCCTCGGTTCAGACTTAGAGTATAAATAATGAATGATAATAGCAAATTAACTTGTAATAGCCTCAAGAGAAACGAAACTTTTCAATTGATTTTGCCTCGCAGAAGGTCAAGCCACCAGAGAAGAAGCAAGGTAACATATTCTTTGGTTAAGTGTGGCTGAGAGTAATAAAAATCAACAATTTAGCGAATATTTTCAAAATGAATGCACCAGACCAGAGCGAGTTTGCGACTGCGCTATTACGAAAACCCGATGGAAAACAAGGGAACCATCAGCTTGGGATAATGGAGAATAAAACGGATAGAATTGAGCAAAATGGCGTGGGGTCTTCTCTGTCGTTTCTAAAACCACAAGGGAAAATCACTGGAACTCAAGCAGAAACTGATTCTCCAGTGAAATTCAGAAAGTCGTCATTTGTGCGGCAAAGAGCAAGCCCGGTGTCGAACAGTCTTGATATCCCAAGCTTGAATACTAGCACAGAACCCACGAAAACCCAAACGATAAATCAAATTGGGAGGCCAGTGCAAGCACAATTTAGATTGTTCAATTTTCGACCTGAAGAGAAAGTCAAATCGAAGGTAAATCTACTAGTTGCTGCCGAAGTTGCTGAGCTTTGAATCTTTAAGGTTAACACGGAAATCTTAATCTCAATTCATGACAATCTGAAGAAATTGGCTGAAGTAACGATAATTAATGACATTGAGCTTGACGATCACTACACGATAGAACTGGGAGGCTCCTAAAGAGATTGTGAAACACGGGAAAACTTATTTGGAACTCGTTGATAAGCAGGAATTCTATGATATTGATGTATGTTCAATTCTGGGGGTTCTCTTTTGTAATCGCCGTCTTAGTTAGTTTTTTTGGACCCGAGGACTCGAAAAGATTTCAAAACATTTTTGGTTCTAGAACGGCTTGCAGTTTTTGTTGCTTTGGGGGTTATCGACAGCGGGTCAAGCAGCGAGCAGGTGGTTCGGATTTTTAATGAGCTTCTTGAGGCGGTGTACACAAATTTTGTGTATTTTCTCGATATGGCTATATCGAAAACGATGTCTGTAAACAAACAACACGTAAGTTTTCAATGCGTAAATTGACCTAATCCTCTCAACATGCAGTCGGGATTCGAGCAATTAGCTTCTATGAGAGGAAAGATTAAGCTGGGGACAGGGACTGTTGGTGCTTGCAACGATAAGATCATCAAATGCATCAGATCAATGTAACTTGATAGCTTTCTGCCGATCAAACTCACAGCTTGTATCAGAAAATTTTCAGATAACGAATTAAATGACAAAATTACTCAATTGATACACAAAATAAGCCATATTTCGCTCTCTGAAAGCCACACGTTCATGAAGCAACTTTTTTCTGGAGCAGTAGGGAATACCATCATCGGCATGATCTAATCGATGTTTTTCAGTTGACGAGGTGGAAGGTGAATATTGGCCACACAAATCAAACGAAAAAGCCAGAGCCCGCTCAGACTTCAACTGAAAGCAACACATCCAAATCCAAATCCGTTGAGCCTAGTGTCAGCAGAGTGAATATAACGACTACTGAAAAGGACAGCACAATACTAGACAACAAAGAGGAGCAACCGACCAAAACACCAAAGAATAGCGGCGTTAGTTCAGAAAAAACGAGTCCTGTCAACAACAACTCGAAGAGTCCACAGCTGAAGAATCCGGCGAGGCACCTTGAGACGGCAAGCACTCAGCAAAAGGTTGTCAGCCATCTCCCGCCCATTGAATGCTCGGCGAATGAGAATGGAGTTCCAATTTACACTCTCGTGCTTGATCTTGATGAGACATTAGTTCATTATGAAGAGGTAGAATCTATCTTTTTTCAGCAATAATAACATCAATCTGAACGTTTAAAAGACTGGAGGCAAAGGGAAGTTTTTTGTGAGGCCATATGCAGAGCTTTTCCTTCGAGAACTCTCAGAGTATTACGAATTGGTTATATTCACAGCCGCCATGCAGGATGTAACGTTTGGTTTCTGTGATTGGTATTAACGCTATGAATATAGTATGCGGATATTGTCCTGAATATTCTCGACAAAAGGAAGTTTATTAATCATCGGCTTTATAGGCAACATACGACCTTTGCCACCACGAAAACAGGCGTTGTAAAGGTAATTCTGTTGCTATTACAAAGAACGCAACTAACAAATACAATAGGATCTATCGAAAATTGGAAGAGACCTCAGCAAGGTCATTATCATTGATAATTCGCCTGATAATTTTATTCTTCAACCTGAGAATGGAATCGAGATTAAAACTTGGTTATCTGACCCATATGACCATGAGTTGCTGGACTTGATTCCTTTTTTAAAGGGTAATTGATTTATTTCCTTTGGTTTCATTTCGAACACTAATTTATCTGTAGATATTGTCCAAGAGGGTGTAGATGACGTAAGAAAGGCGCTTAAGAAATGGAAAAAGAAGAAACCAAAATAATTAATTAAATTGTTAATATTTTTTTTTAATATGACAAACAGTGCTTGAAAACCTGACCAAGCATGTTTAAACAGTTTTCCTACATGGTTGTTATCTCCGTTTTTATTATCGCAGTAATTTTGGTGTTGGGATTTTGTAAGGAAACTCCTTTTTATATCGTAATTGCATTTTTAATGTAAAGAATTCATTATCCATGAATTTCCTGTAAAAAATCGTTTATTTATTAATCTAATCGGCCTTTTGATAGTCATCCACCACATTATCACCCAATATGCTGCCCAGCTGAATTCCTTGTGAGATTCTCCCTTTAGCTTCTCCACAGTAAGAAGTCAATTAGGAAGTTCTGTTTCTCTCAAGATGCAATAAAAAAACTCGTCTTTGAGATCAATTTGATTGTATTGCTTGAGCCTAGAGTGTTATATAAGGCTAAGTTTCCTGAGGCATGCTTTGTCAGCAAGTAATTTCTACTGATTTATTGGCTTAATTAATTCATTTGGCACTTACATCTAAGAGAAGATTAGTTTGATACTCAATGGAGAAATAAGATTTTATTGCAAACGACTATAAATTCAAATTTCTTAATTGAAGCTTCTAAACACAACATCATCTTCTGCGACACTAAAATGAGTCGATTCATTAAAGAAACTACTCTAATTGCGGAGCTCGGTTGTCACAGTCCCAAGACTGAGATTCCAAACCCAAATAGAGCGAAATCTGCAAACCAAATCAACAATAAGGTAATATTCGCTGAAAATAGATCGCGCGTGATGATCTTATATCTTTCAGACCGGCTGGAATCAGCTTCACGAGGCCGTTATTTATGGTCAGACTAAGAAGGTCCAAGACCTGTTGAATCAAGGGTTTGACACGAATCTGATTAGCAAAGTACAAAATTTCATTGATTGGCTTTTTTCAATGTAATTTTTGTTTTTGTATTAAGGAAGGGAAAAGCGCTTTGCATTATTCCACTGAAAGCGGCAATGCTAAGCTGGTAAAGATACTCCTATCCGCTGGAGCAGACCCTTCGATTAAAACAACAGTAATAGCAACCTGATTACGATTATTTAACAATATTTCATTAAAAAGGAAGGGAAAACCGCATTACATATCGCCTGTGAAAAAGACAACTTAGATTCGTTAAAGCTGCTTTGTGAATCCGGGCCAACGGCGCTTAATATCCAAGATAAGGTATATATCATTAATATCAATAAAATTTACAATCTTCATATCTAGGCCGGCCGAACAGTACTTCATTACGCTGCCTTACACGAAAACTATGAGATCTTTAAGTATCTCATTGAACAATGCGGAGCCGATCCTAACATCGCTGATTACGTAATATAGATATTCCCTCAACAGGAATATTCACGGTTTCTATAGGGAAGAAAAAAGCCTTATCAGCTCGCACGAGGGAAAATCTTTTACGACATCGTCAGGACAAGGCTGGGGTCGCCTCGTGCATCACCATCGCTTTTCCCTCAGCCGAAGTACACGAGCCAAGAAAGGACCAAACCAGCAGAGCCAGAGAGAATTACATTGAAAAAGCATAAATCTAAAGAAGTCCTGCAAGTATTGGGCGATATCACAAACAAACTCGACGCTCGTACCTTGAAGCATCGACCAGAGCAATTCGAAACGATATCGACTTCTTTCCAACGCAAAATAAGCGACGTTTCGAACATCATCTCGAAGCGATTCACTGCTGATTCCTGCGAGACTCTGAGATTCAGTACCTTCCGCGAATCCAAATTGCCTCATCAAAGCAGCAAAGACTCCCTCAACTGCTCAAATAATGAAAATCTACCGCCAAAGGTAAATGCTAAAACGGAAAAACCCACTACTGCAGTGCCTGCGACCTGTGTGGATTTAGTTAACACCAAAAAGCCGACCACCAAACTTAGGCTCAGTTATTCATCTAATAGGAATTCGGTTACGCAGCAAGCTGTGTTTTCGTTCCGTGATTCAGAGGGAAAACAGCCTCTAGAAACCCTCAGATCTGATCATTCCTTCGTAATGGAGAAGGAGGTCCCAAAGCCGCACTCGCTTCCCTCTCGTTCGCTGCCAAAGACTAAGCCAGTTATCCCAAGACCATCGATCTCTCAGTACAGAAAGCCAATCTTTCAAGCTCAAAATGAGACTATAGTTCAAAAAGCAAAGCATTTTTCTAAAGACTCCTTTGATAAATCTCATATTTCAGCGACACATCAACGAGACTATTCAACGAATGCGTCCTCATCTACCCGTCCTTCATTGATCGCGTTTGACTCAGGCCCTCAGACAATGGCAATAACAACCTACAATACCCACGGCCGAGTTGAATCAGTACCTGTAGAATTCACTTCAAGGCCAAGAGGGACTGTTGACAGCGCGAACCAGTCTTTTCATGAAAGTAGTGAGGGCAACAATGAGAAACCTCCTGAGGAAAAGAAGTTGGTTCGACAGGTTTCGGGTGCGAATTCTCTCGCTCAGATCTACGAGCTGTGGAAAGCAAGCCAAACTGCTCAAACCACTGCCACGATTTCTACAAGCCGCCCAATTTCTACAAGCCGACCGATTTCTACAAACAGAACAGCGCAAGAATCTGGAAAAATCAAGCGAGTGATCAAATTCCCAAGAAAAGAGCCTGTGTTCGAAGGCCAAGAGAAACAAACCTCATTCGGTTGCTGTGCAAGAGGGATGTTCGACTGTGGGTTCGATTTCAAGGGAAGTTGGACGGCTCGAACCGAAACCGTCACAACCACCCGTCGTGAAGAACCAAGGCATTCTGTAAATCATGACTTTGATACCTATGTGTTAATTTCTATTAGGAGCAGGAGTCTATTACTATAATAGCGGCACAGCCTCATGATTTGGCTTACCTCACGATCGAGAATTGGCTGAAGAGCATTGGATTAAAGACTCTAATCTCGAATTTCAAAGATAATAATTATTCATTCCTAAAGGAGTTTAAGGACGATTTTGCCGGCCGCCCTCCTAATGATTTGATTTATCAGCTCGGGATTGACAAGGCTGGCCATCGAGCATGGCTTATCTTTAAACTAAAAGAAGGTAAACAATAGCGTATTACAAGAGAATTTAATTTTTGGCAAGATTTTGGTGAGGTTGAAAGGAAAGGACTTTTTGCCTATGCTTATGAGCATCCTAAGGAGTGCGGAAAATATCCAAGCATTGAAAATTGGTTAACTTCTCTGGGATTGAGCACGTTGACTCAAAACTTTGTGGATGCTGGGTATTTGACGCTGGAGCCGTTGCTTATGCAGATTGAACTTGAAGAGATGAGATTCGATGATGATTTCTTAGAAAACGAGCTCGGGATAAGCAACAGAGAGGCGAGAAGAGACTTATTGTTTGAACTATTCAGAGGTAATAGAAATTTCACTGAAACAGCATGTAATTGATGACTGATTGCTAGGTTATGAAAGAGGATGCAGAATGAATGCTAGTGAAGCGAAGCAGTTCACACTCCAAGAGTTTTTCATCAGGCCGGTCAATAATCAAAGCTTCGGAGTCTTCCAGAGGTTGATAGCTTAAATTTCAAGGAAAGAAATAAAGAAATATTGTCAAAATTTTCCTTATTGATGATAAATTATTTTTGTGGTTTCTTATCGAAAAAGAAACGATTGAGATTTATTTTATAATTGTCCATGTGAATAGCATCGAAGTATCACAATTTTCCTTATCTATATTTCATACTTACCAATATTTATAGCATCCCTCTACCTTCAGAGCCTCTACTGTAGAAATAGCAGCCAAATAATTATGTATTACAGGTTCTCTTTTCGAAATATAGGATTCATTTAGACTCATCCATTTAACTGCGATGGATGGTCAATTTATGCAGCTGATATCGATTTTACCTCACAGCTCTAAGAGACATGGCTTGTTCAATCAATTTGCATGAGATTCACAGCTGGATGAAATAGTCTGTTTAACTTCGGTTCAATTTTTGATTCATGTTTTCATAAAACAATATAGTCAAACTCATCTAACCGCTAGTAAAGAAAAACGTATAACAAAATTAAAGGTTTATTGCATGAGCTTAGAAACAACCCACCCTCGAGGGTCACTCCGATTCCTTGTTCTTGCCCTCGGCTGCATCGCATTCGTAATCTCTACCTATCTCATATGTCCCTCTCATCTCGTTCACAATAAATTGGCCTAGTTTGCCAGCCATTACTGCCAAGACCTTCCCGGCGTCCTCCGAAACCAATTCCTCGACAAATTTGAGAAGGGTTCCGAACACCATCCCGAGTACCTCTTCGACCTGCTTTACTCTGTCTATTCTTTGCCCAACATCCTTCTGCCACTCATCGCAGGAATGCTTGTAGACCAGTTTGGTATAGATCCTTGAAATTTCCTTTGATCATCGAATATTAGGCTACAGAATAATGAATATCGTGTTTTGTGCCTTCATTATGATCGGCCAAATGCTCTTGTATATCGGAGCCACCGCGAACAACGCCTCATGGATGATATTCGGCAGATTCGTTTTCGGACTGGGAGGAGAATCGCTGAGCGTAACAATCGGAATACTCCTAGTCAGCTGGTTTAAAGGCAAGGAGCTTTCTTTTTCACAGGTAATAATGCATTGAACTTGGATCTGTGCTAATGGCTTCCAAAGGGATTCAATTTGAGTTTTGCCAGGTTGGGTAGTGTGCTCAACTGCTTTATCAGTCCTTCGTTAGCTAAAGCTGTAAGTTACATCCTTCTGTGCGTTAATCAGCGAATTTGTAGAGCTTTGATGCGCCCATTCGCTTTGCTAGTGGTGTAGCAGCGGTATCTGTAATCGGAGCGATTCTTGTGAGCATCATCGATAAAAGATATGAACAGATGCACCCAGAGATACTCGAAGAAAGAAATAAAGAATCTCATCAAGAAACGCTAGAAGTTTTTCATAGCATTCGCAAATTCAGCAAAGTATTACCAACTACACCATCACTTCGTTCTAACAAATTATTTGTTAGCCATTTTGGCTCATTACTGGTCTCGTGTGTTCATTGTATGCTACCGTGATTCCATTTAACATGATCGCAAGTGGCTTCTTTGAAGATACTTGGTAAATATCGCCTCATCAGACACCAGATTCAATAACTTCCCACCTCTCAAAGGCTAAATGATTCCGTTGCTGATGACCTTGAACGTAATCGAAAGGCAGGACAGCTTATGAGCATCATTATGATTGTGTCATCAGCACTGTTACCTATGGTCGGTTTGTTCATTGATAAGTATGGACAGAGACTCCGACTACTCATGGCCGCGTCTATTATGGCGATGCTCTCGCATTTACTGTTCCAGGTTGTGTATCCCATCGTTCCTTTGATTATCCTCGGAGCGGCGTACGGGATCTTTGCAGGAGTCTTGTGGCCTACAGTTGTTTTTCTCGTTCCAAAGGACAAATTGGTAAGAGGATACACCTTGATTGTCTTACGATAATTATTCCTCACATAGGGTTCGGCTTATGGACTCATCCAATCAATCCAAAACCTAGCGCTAGGTTTATGTCCTATGATAATTGGAGTCCTCAAAACTCGGTCTGGCTCTTACGTTCATGTAATTGAGAATAATATGTCCAGCATTCAATTCAATATTTTCTCATAGGTGCTTTTACTGCTTGCAGTGTTTGGAATAATATCAATCTTTTTGTGCTCTCTGCTGATGGCAGAAGATAAAAATCATAAAAGTACTTACATTCTGCGATTTTCTTTCTAAAATTGCATTGATCTAGCGAGCTTGAATTCGAACGATCAACACGCTCTTCATTCATACACAGGAGAGCAAGACTTCACCCACATTTCTCGTACCTCTGCAAAACTTGGAAGAAGACGAAGCGAAGTTATCAGATATGGCTCTACGGATTCCGAAGAGACCGATCAAATGTTTCTTGGACCTTAATTCAGACTTCTGCTGTAGATATATATGATAATTTTTTTGTTAACAAATGACCTTCTAACTCAAAGTACCAATGCATCCTTAGGGTAACTCGGCTTATTAAATTGACTACACAATTTAATCGCGGATATATACACTGAGTATTGCGATCAACATCATGATAAAATGTGCTTTCAAAAATCTCCACATCAAAGATGAAAAATTTTATTACATTAAAAATGAATAAAATAAGTTTTCTAAGGATTTCCAGTCTTTTCATTCACCAGCTGTACAAGTTCAAGGATCGCCTATTTTAAATTCATCTGGTAAGAAAGAGATAAGAAGAATTCGGTTAACGCTGGTCCAATTGTTTATAATGAAGTTGTATTCTTTTTCCGATCTTGGGTTGAAATACGCAAAGCACTCTTCTTTCGACATTCCTTCGTAACTATAATAGCTCATTAAAATCACAAATTCATATGAGCTCGTTCTACCTTAAATGGCTCGAAGCTTCAAGGAAGCAAGAAGGCACGCTCTTCGTTGAAGAAACCCCTCTCAACTAAACAAATTCAATAAATGACAATAACTTCTCATCATTATTACATTCTTCGCTTTTTGATTTAGGGAAATCAAACTAGTCTCTTCCGGACCCCAACCGGGCAATTTGTGTCCTCTTTTATAAATTTCAAACGCAAACGCATAAGGTGCTTGGTGCTCATAGGCATAATCCAAGCACGTTCCAGGACACGTCATTTTGAGCGCCTTTGCAGCCGATCCAGTCGTACAATCGCAATACTTTGGATCAAGTTGGC
>ENA-UOUE01001766-UOUE01001766.1-compost-metagenome-genome-assembly--contig:-NODE-1766-length-12349-cov-11.135675_pt1 | contig 12349 bp, 9 predicted proteins | sample MGYA00238146_ERZ747223 | MGnify/ENA primary metagenome ERZ747223 (study PRJEB28781, sample SAMN06268865) | compost metagenome | isolation source: single cell | place: USA: California, Emeryville, Joint... | reverse complement strand
AGCCACTTCCATTGTAGTCCTTGCCCTTGCAGTTATCCTTGCTGTCGCCACTGCTGCTAAACTTAGACATAGACACGAAAAATCACAAAGCTACTATCCAAGCTATAGCTCCTCATACACCAGCAGCTATTACCCAACCTCCACCAGATACACCAGCAGCTATTCTTCCACCAGATACTCTAGCAGCTATTACCCAACTTACACTAGACCTTCAACTTCCACAAGAACCTCAGCCTCAACTTCCACCTCAACCAGAACTTCAACCTCCACTAGAACTTCAACTTCTACCGGATATTGGTACCCAACTGCGACTGCCACCACTCACTATTACCCAACAAGTCACTACTAAAATTACAAAATTTTTAGAAGATTAAATGAATCAGTCTGCACATTGACCATTTAATCTATATCGTTAGATGTTTTTAATTCTCTCTTTAATAGTTTGCATGATTCATGTTGCGTCTTATTTTTAATTTTGTACATGTTTCGCAAACTATTAAATTACCCAAAAAAAATTGTGTTTTTTGAGAGAGGAGAGGTATTGAAAGCACCAATTTATAACTCATCCAACAGCTCTGCGTTCGTGAGACCAGATCGATCCAGCATAGACAAACAAGAGTTGCAAGATAGAAATAACCATGGGAACAGAATAATGGTAGCAGAAGATAGATTTTTTGCTGAAAAAATGGAAGGTTGTTGAGTATTTTCATTCCCAAAAATCGAGCACTGCCTATCAAAAGGAGCTTTCAACCATCATGTGAACTTTTGTAGAAAATTCTCAAACTTAATCCTATTGAAATCAGGTTTTCAATTTGGGTTAATCAGATTATTGAATACAAATTCTAAGATTGCTTGACTGATTCAATTTTTGTGTCAATGCTCAACTCTTTTTCATTTTCATACAACTCGCGGTTTGACGATTGCATGTGTTGTGCTCACCCACATCATTTTTTCAGTCAACTGGCCAAGATGATATTTAAAGTTTAAGATGAAATTACTTAATCAGAATAAACCATAGATCAAACAATGTTTTCTGCTCCTATCCAATTCTCAGACGTGAAGGGGAAAAAAATATAATCAGAATTCAGAGCTCCTTAAGAACTCCTCAATCCACTTGGTATTTAGCGCAGAATTCGCAAACCAGAATTCTTCTGTAGAAGAATATTTTCCATTAGCATCCTTCATTTGATGTCTATGTTCCTGAGTCTCTGCAGATAGATACCCCTTAAAATTCATTGTCAGGTAGGAATAAGTTGCGCCTTCAAGCTTCAACTCCAAAAGAAGTTCATATTTTTGACAATCATTTCTCCCATTCCACTCATCTTCTATAGTCTCTGTGATTAGTTTTTTTGCTGTTTTGTACTCCTTTAGAAGTGTATCAAAAACGACCTTCTGTTCTGAGGGAATTTCAGAATAGATTACTAAACACCTCTTGTGGGATTTGAGAAGTTCCTCTTTTTCCTTCTTTTTCTTTTCTTTATAGGCCGCTATCAGGCTTTTTATAGAGTAATTCGGAATTAGTGTTTTGGAGGGCATTGGCAGATTCGTCAGTGGACTTGTCATATTGATTTGCAGCCAGTCTTCGATTGCTTTCCTTTCGTAGGTGTAACCATCAGCTGCAACAGCAGGATCGTCCATGACCTGAAAAGTGATAGGACAGACGAAGTTGTTTGTTGTGATTTCAAAGGTAGATTCTTGCATTAGAGATGACAGAACTGTTTATTATTGCTTTTCAAAAAGATGCTGAAATTTTAAAGAGTCAAAATCTAGTCTTGCTACTAGATTGAAGCAAGGAAATTCTAAAATTGAAACCTTCAATAAAGATCTATTAAAGATTCATGCCAGACGCTGACTGGTTCAAGAACATGCAGACACTAGATGCTCTCTTAAATCTTTCCCAATTATATTGAGACAATATGAATAGATTTTACCCTCGCTTTTCCTGAACTAACACTAATTATCTTGAAATGAATGAGGAGCTTGCTTCTATGTGGAAATATTTCTAATCTTTGTCAGTCCGACATCATAAATGCAATAATTAGTTCTTATCGAAGATGAGAAGATAGCACATAAAGAAAAATGATTTTATCATATGCTGATTTCTTGATGAATAAGTCAGTTTAGTCTACCTTCAGACTATTGGAAAGCATGCAAAAATGATTTTCGATAAATTATTAGTATTTATGCCGCAGCATGAGTGAGTTTTGAGCATTTTTTTTTTGTTGAAAAAATGTGAAAGTTCAAATTGCATTCATAATCTCTTTCTCTTCCACGGCTGTTCAATCTCAAATATCAAGATTGTTGAATATTTCTATAAATATGACCTGTCATGATCTACTCCGCGCATTGAATAGAATCTGTATTTGGTAAATTTGAAGAGTGTTCTGAATTTTTTGTCATTCTCTAGTAATTCAATAAAGCTAAAATAGAAATCGAATTAATTCTTTTTTCTCTTACTCGTAACGTTAAGCTACACATACAGATAGAAGATTTCCCTGTAAAAGCATTTTTCGCTGGTAGCTACTCTATAATGCAGTTTTTTTGTTATGTGATTGTCTTAGCAAAAGGTAAGAATATGATTTAGAAGCCATCAATTGCCGTGTGTCTTAAAGAAAATATTGATGACTATTAGTGTGAATTTGAAAAGAGAATCAAATGAGAGTTCGCTCCACGGCAGTCTTTCACAATTCAGAGTGTTTATGAGTTCAAATACGAGTATAATACCAGCAGCAATTGATTAACAATCTATCTTCATTTAGTTGTCGCCAAGACTTTTTACTGCACTGGCACAAGAGGACCTCCATCAATTCACTTTCATTTTTCATTACTAAAGACTTTTAATTTGAGAAGAACAAAACTCGATATTCCTGTCTATATGAAGCCAGCAACTAAAGGTCGAAAACCTTAAAAGCCACGATTTCAAAATACAAGATTTCAAAACTTTTATTTCATTGCATAAAACGCAACAGCTCGCACTGTAATCGGATCAACGAAAAGCCTGAGAATTTTTTTCAATTTAGGATTTTTTGATTTGGACATTATCCGAATGATGACACTGTTAGCAGCACTTTAAAAATTTGACCGACTCCCAAATCTTGAGCAAAAGAAATCAAGAAACCTTTCGCCCTTCGCTCAGTATTTACTGGTTCCATATTTGCAGCAACTGCAAGGATTATGTAGACGCATCCAGCAAACACATTTAGCATCAATATATAACCAATAACTCTCTTGATTTTAGCCTTTATCTGCAGCCTTTTTCTTTTTACAAGCTCTTGTTGGCGAATTTGCGGATTGCGGCTTGCCATTGCAGAGATCATCCGCATGCTCTTGCTGTTTGTTGAATGAATAAAAATTACAATAAGATAACAGCAAACAATTGGAAATTACATTTTTGTGACAAGTAGTAGTTTAAAAATGATGTTAATTGGAGTGACTGTCCCCACTGATAGTAGCATTACCATTAATGCGTCACGCTATAACAAATCAAAAAGTTGTTATAATCTTTTTCATCGAAAAATGCTGATTACGATTTTATCTCCTTCTGATAGGTTTTCTTTTTCTTGAGTAAGGCTGCTGAACAAGCAAGAGAAAGCCATCAAACTCAAGATTCGAATATAGAGGAGAACAGCTCGAGACTTCCGAGAAAAAGATCCATCTTCATACAAATATATTGACGTCAGGATGTGTCCATACTACAGAAATGATGATGTTGGTCGAGAATAATCTGAAGGATGAGAGTTACCTTTGTCTCCAATGTTGCTCGAGTTGAGCCAGAATATCTGAATGTTTTTCCACGCAGAGTTTCCTGCAATAAGAATAGCTCCTTGAACTCCAATTCTACTGGAATATAGGCCAAGTTCTTAGAGGTTGTCCATGTGGGATTGCTTCCTAATGCGGTGGCACTTTCAATACCGAGATTATTTCTTGGTGCTACGAGGTTCTTGATGTTACTCCAACAAAGATTTGTTCTGATCGTTATGGTGGCTTGGTCTGATTTTTTTTTTTTGGTTGAACGAAGCACTTCAAGAATCTTTCAAGTTGAAGTCTCTCCAATAAGTGACCCGCCATTGGAGATAATAGGAATTGATTCAAGCTAAAGGCGTTTTAAATTTTAAGTAGGATTTTTCTTATAATTAGAGAACCGATATCTCCTATTTTATTGTCATTTAACCAAAATTTTCGAGGCTCTGCTATACAGTATTTTTTCCTATCGCATTGGCACCTACAGCGCCAATTTTATTTCTTGATCCTTGTATAATAGAAGTTGTTAAAAGTTGTGTGTCCATACTTTATTCCTTTCGGTCGCGGATGTCGCTTCATAACCAATATTGCTCCGCGCAAACTGAAACTTTTTTACTTGGAAATTCTTTTTGCATGCTCAAAATCAAAAGGTGAAATATCGAGCTCTCTCAAATTTAGAAATCTTTCTCTTTATAGGACCCCTTATCAGGATTATTTTCTTCTCTTTAAACTGATTGTTGAGTGTCATTTTTTCGCAAACAACACAAATCCCCTTTTTGCCTCTGCTATTATGCAGAAAAACCAACCCTGTACTCGCAGTGCTCGAACTCATTAATGGTTAATTTCTCAACATTCTAAACAATTCTAAGGTCCATTATATTTTGTTTAACAAAAGTTTAGAAATTAATATCCAACAACCTATGATAGAACTCTAATATTTATTTGAGAATTTCTAAATTTTTTCAGGGAATATCAGAAGGTCTCTTGCCTCTCACGTAGAATTTTACGAGAAATTCGATCTCTCTAATAGAAAATAAAAGCTCTTTCAGATAGGACTAAGTGGAATTCAGTGTAATCGCTACACAACCTTTAATTCTGAAGCTAAGAAACTTTCTTATCATTTTATCCCGAGAAATTATTCTCAACATTAAAATCGTTCTCTGCTTGAATTTTTCAACTCTTTAAGCTGCTTCGTTCGGAAATTAATCGATTTATTCAGGCTATGATGTGTGACTATTCTAAAGGACTGCTGCTGCTCTGTTTAAAGACTATCAAGGAGTTTTTAATCACACTTCTTCAAATTCCTCCTCAATAGACATATATTTGTTGGATCATGGCCGAAATATCCTCCAAAAGTTTTTTGTACTTCCTAGTTCAAGGAGGAACTGTTCGAGCCAGTCGATTCATTTTAATTGGGATTCGAAACGAATGAGTATGTGACGAAGCTAATGATGTGAGTCCTTCTCTCAATGTCTGGTTCTGAGTACCTGTGCATCGTACAGGAAGGAAGGTTTACTTTTTGCTCAAAATCATATTTGCAGTTTCATGAAAGCAACCAAAACAAAAAAAATAAATAAAACTATTTCGTCACTTTGTTTGAAAGAGAAAAAATAAAAATGCAAGTTTCAAAAGGAATAAGAAAACTAATGGCAAGAAAGAGTCTTTATTGTGAGCATATACGAATCAATCACCATAATTCTCGATTAATTCATAAAGGACCATCTTTTTAACACTCTCGCTTGAAAGAGAGTGAAAAAGATCAGTTGCTAAAAAACAAGCAGGCAACAACGAAGCTCTAAACCAATTTTATCAAGAGATGCTCAAGAGCCGTCCTGTGCTTTATGACAGCTCTGAAGTTAAATAATCAAAAACGGAGAAAAGAAAATGAATTGAATTCGTTGGTCAATATTTATTACTATTTAAGCATCAGTATGTCAATTTTCTGGAATACGGATTCCAAATAAGCATCTCATTTTAAATTAACGTCTAGCAGAGAAAATTCTCTCATCATGTTACTTAACTTTTTGCGCTCTTCAACGTTGCATTATTTGGATTATTGTCAGAGACGGGCTAGTTACCTGACAGGAGAATTGACGTGAATAGCACATTACTTGATCCTGTAGAAGATGAGAAAATAGTTTGTTCTTCGGGAAAATTTCGGGATGATGCTTGGCTTTCAATCCATAACTATGTAGTCTGTAGTTCACATATGAGCTGCTGCTAATTCTGTGAAGACTTGATTGTCTGTATTTTCGTATATCTATTCGAATTTACAAGCATTAAAATCCAAGATGATTCGTTTACTAACTAAAGAAAACCGAGCATCGGAGAGAACTTTCACTCTAGCAATAGTAAAATGAGAATTGGAACAATGATGGTCCGGTGCCGGATGAACTGCTTGAAAGAAGTAAAGTGCTTTATTAGATTCCTCACTAACGAGATCTCATCATTAGACCATAATGATTCGATTTGGTCCCGTTATTCAGTCCTTAACATCATTTGAGAAAATCAACTTTCTTAAAGCCCGCTTCACCTACAAATAAGACTTTGCAGAGGAAAGTAAATGATATCCATTTAACCAATTATTTTAAATGAGTTACGTTCTCAAGAATTCACAATTATTGTATTTTATTAATTTCCAACAGAAATAGAAAAATAAGTACTGAGATCCAAAAAATAGCACTTTCATTTTAGATAAGACCAGATATATGAATTTTGGCGCTATTGCCTTCATAGTAGCCTCGAGTCAAGTCGGCTCAGGCGTAATTGTTAATTCAGATGTCTTCCATCCTTACTTACTAAGTTTAGTATTACTATACGTTTTCCTCAGCAACTGTGTATTAGTGAGCTACTTGCTCATTCAAATCAATTAAAGATAGCCAACAGCTGTCTAATGCGACTTAACTTTGTGCAATATCCTAACGAACTCAAAATTTACTCTTTCTCATGAAGCTCGGTGGCAAATTGTGAAACATTAGAATGAAAAAACTAATCCATTACAATACCTTTTCTGCTCCTTGAAACAGAAAAATCTCCGACAAATCTCTCAGCCCAATACTCTAAACTACCTTAAAAGACTTGAATTAAATCGCTTTTTCAAAATTGTAATCCGAGCTCTTAGTTAAGAAGCAAAGCTAATTCTGAAAATCTCACATAATTAAATGTTCGAAAAACCTTTATTGTTCCGACATATACATGTAATAATTATATTCATGTTCGAATTTCTCATGAGACAGCTCTTAAATAACGTCTGCTCTCTAGTATATCTCGATTCTTACCACTTAGGCGATATCAAAAAATATATTGAGATACTAGTTAGTAAAAAGGTAAACTATACTATACGAGTGTTAACAATTATCTTTAAGAAAAAAATGGTCTTGGAGGTAATTGAGCAGCATAATTGGCTCTTAAACGATTTAGGAGCAGATTATTTGCAACGATTCTTCCATTGTTTATAATTTGAGCCTGCTGGGGTGACACTGAATTTTTTTGGAAAACGAATTGATTTTGAATAGGAAGCTGACTCAGCCTCTGATTCATCATCTGAGGCTTTTGCTGTGGTATTATTTGCATGAGAGCCTGACGTTGCTGATCCAGAAGTGATTTCCTTCGGAGTTGTTGTAACTGCTGTTGGACAAATAAAGAATGCTGAGCGTTAGATAACAATTGCAAAGGCATAAGCAAACGATTATTTTGCTCTATTTGCGCCCGAAGAAGGTCTATCGCGTTAGCAGCAGTAGCGGTCGAGACAAAAGTCTCATTCATAGTAATAGGAGAAATCTCTTCACGCTTGATTGGAGCGAACGGCGTCTCGAATTTAGGTTTTTCTATGTCAATTTTGGTTTTGGTTAAGTCTAGGCTATCATTGGTTGCTATTAGTAACAATAATCGTTGGCATGAGGAAAGGCTGCATTAAGCTTACTTTTTTGAATGACATTATGCGGAGGAGAAATTTCTTTAACGCGAGTGAAGGGACGTTCAGCATGCTGTCGTGTCCTTCTTACGGCTGGTCTCGACTGAACCACCGCCGTTTCTTTTGTAACTTTAACTTTCTTCCGATTCGATTCAGCTTCGAGATCACCATGGCATGGTCTCTCGCAAAGGGATTTTGTCTCAGTCCCTTTATTAGAGGAGTTGGACTCCTGAGCCTCCTTCTCCTTCGTTGTCGGTGAGTCTTTCTTTTGTTGTCGTCTGCTTTTCTTCACTTTTAGGATTCTGCTTACGATCTTTTTTTCTGTCCTTCCCTCTTTCCGATAGACTTGGCAAATCGATTTTGCCGTGGAATAGTTGATTCCTAACCTCTTGGCTGTCTAGCAAATATAAGCTTTCAAGCAACGAAAATTTTAAAATACAGGCCGTATTTTTTTCCCGGATTCCATGACAAGACTAATAAGCTTGAGCCTCTTTTCATCCGAGACCGCGTGGTACTTCGGACGGGATTTCTGTCGCCTTCTCCTCCCAGAGCCTTCGCAATCTGAGGCTTCACTATAGTTAATAACAGCGTCTGGCTTGCGAGACATACTACCCCTAAGCTCGCGTTTCTGAGGCTGAGGCTTGGGGTCGGTAGGAATAACATCCATTTTCGGTTCTAATGGCATTAGATGCTCGTTACAAGGTGCTAATAGGGTATCTTACCTGCAGGAACTGTTTTCTGAGACATATAAATTGAAAGTATAAGCTAATTTTTTTCCTTTTGACTTATTTATAATCTGGAACGAAAGTTTAAGTTAATTTACTGACAGTCCATCTCAACCATGGGTTTTAACTGGCAATGTCTCAACCTTAATCGGACGTTTGCGGCAGAACATTCTGGAGGGTATTCGAAGTTCCTCGTATTATTCTATGAAATCCTTCAGCGCGTTAAAATCTATGAAATTTAATTAGTTATTTGATTTCGGATGGTTTCATTTTGCTGCTTTGCGGTTAACAGGAATTACTAAAAATCTAAATTTGCGTAATAATAACCTGCGCTTAGCAGCATTAAATTTACCAGTGAGTTAGAAGCTTCCGATCGCATTCCGAATCAAAACTCAAATTAGAATTTGTTAGTAATGACGCAAAAAAATTTAACTAATTAAGAACTCAAATAATCTAATTGCGAAGGTCTTTAATTTCTTGGCTAATATAGCTTGACTGGCACTCGGCCGCACAGAAGTACCAAATGCTTCATTATTAGACTTGCATTGCAGTTAAGATAGAACCCAACTTAAGCTCAGACCCTGTCTTGAGAATTTAGTTGCCCTGGCAGCCGTAGCAAAGAAGCCAGCTTCATTTTTAATCGAAAGAATAGGAATTTCGCCTGAAAAAAATGTAGTACAAGCTCTCTTTTTGAATCTTGCGATGATTAGAAGCTCTTAGGTCAGGAATTAATCACCTGTGAAATTCGCAGGGCATGTTAGATGTATATGAATCGCAAATTCCTTCGAAAAAAGAAGGAAGCACATGGAAGCCGGAAAGAGAAAATGAAGTTGAATCAGCTAAATGTGAGGTGGAAATCAGCAAACAATAAATGGCGAGCTTCACACTTTGTCAGTTTGGGCAGGGAGTTTGAGTTTTACCTGAAGTGAGTTGAATGAATAAGAGCTTCTCGGGTTGTAGAAGTCGAAAAGCATGTCAGAACTGGCGTGAAATTGAGCCATTCCGAGGATATACTCGAGAGAGAAGGTTTGTTTGAGGCAAGAAAGGCAGGACGCTGAACCGAATATGGCCTATTGGAATTCGATGCGCGATGAAATTCGATGAAATTGCTCAAAATATTTAATCCATGTCGAACGAGAGTATCACTTATCAATTCGCAATCAATCAATTGTTTTTTCCTTTCTGCACTGTCTACATTCATTTTAAGAGATAATTTATTACATAAACACCATAAAAGATTTAAATGTCTCACTTGTTGAAAAGGTTATCTGAAGAAAATAAGTTTTTAAGCTCGAGAAATCAGCGCGGTGGATGAATAATAAAGCATTTTGGTCATTCGCTTTATTCAGGTAAGGGTTGCTACTCTTTTTCAATGAAAAGCCCGACTAAAAAATCAAAAGCCTTTTTATTCTTAGCAGGGGTAAAATAAATTGAATTGACCGGCTCTGGTACAATAATCTGTAAATAAAAATTATGCATGGTATGTTCCGGAATTCGAATCAATTGTTAAATAAATTAAATCAGCGAATTTCTGCTTTGGAACCATGATCAGTAAAATACATGGGCTTCTGTTTTTTAATTTATTATTCTACGTTTGTAGATCGAGATACAGATAGCTTTTTGTTAAGAAAAGTAAATTTTGAACTAGCAAGCTTTGTCTTTTGTTTGTAAAATGCTATTTTTTGTTGATGGGAATTGTTTTTTCGGCAATCATGCATTGTGAAGCTCTCCAAGAGAAATCTTTAATTACAAAGATGTAATAGTTCGTGTCAATCCTAAAATTTGAGGATTAACTTCTCTTAACAGAAAATTGCTCTGCGATGTTCTAACGTCGAAAGGATTACAGTATCAAACCGTTAGAGAGTTTCAGCGTGCTGGTTACTTTGTTAGACCCTTAAATCCACGAGCGTCAACCAAAGGCCAAATTTATACTGTTTTTTTCTTTTTTTTGATTTTTCGATGATTCAATATAAGGCATTACACTCTAGCTATATATCATGATGACGATAATACGAAAACTTCACGAGTGTTTATTGCTGTTGCAGCTCCAACGAAATTAAACATATATCAACTCCACGATAAAGAAATTTTATCATGCGTAATTTTCAGTAGTCTTTGAGAGATCTAAAGTTATTTAAGCGTAAACTGGTTCATTCTCTGTAGTGGGATAATTGTCTGCTCTCCCTTTCTGTATCATCAAGCACATTATTAAGAAAATTTGGCAAAGAAGTCTGTTTACTCGTGCTTCATTAAGATAAAAGATGCCCAAAACTCCCAAGAAAATCGCCAAAATATAGGATATACTAGTCCAATTGAAAAAGTATAATGGCAATGTCATCAGGTAGAAGTTTTACACTCGGAGGAATGCCGTTTCGTCGGATTCTATTGTTAATAGGAGTGCCATAAGAGCCACACTACAAGGCGAGAAGGTGTGAGTATGAGCCATTACAGTACGTTACAATATATTGAAGGCTCCGCGTCCACCTGAATGCTTTAAGAACCCAAAATACTCATGAAGCCAGCCGAAATTGCACTCACCAGCAATCATCAAGAATCCAAAAAACCTGCCTCAAAATATTTTGTCATGCAAGGTGACTTTATCCACAAGTACCCTAGGTAGATCGTTGTGAACCAATCAGTGATCGAGAGGAATCTCGTGAATAGAAAATTCAAGCCTGCTAGTCCGATTAATCCGATGCTTTTGAGAAAAATGAGGGATTTAATTGCAATTGGAGACTAACTTACCCAAGGAAGTAGTTCATGCCCACGAGAATCTTTCCAGAGTCTCCTCGTTTGATAGCAGTTTTCAACTCTATGTATTGTTGGTCCATTTGCTTTTGAAGGTGACTATGAATAAAATTAATAATCCAATTTGGTTTCCTGTAAAGGATATACTGCAGTATTTAATTGAATAAGGAAGCTTGTTGTATTGTTATGTCATTCAAAACAAATTTTATTTTAATGAAAAGAAAGGCCGTTGTTGTTTGGAAACGAGGCAAAGTAACTAAAACAACGCACACAAGTCTCTAAATTGCTCTTGCCTGTCCCTTCTTTGATTAATAAATAACATCGAATGGATTCAGCTTTCTTAAGACATTTACCAAAAGGTTCAATGGACGCAAAGAAAGATGAGTTAAGCTTTGGAAGCTTTGGAATATGCGCTTTAATATTTCAGGTCTGATATTCAGACTTGCAAATATTGATGTTGGGTCACATTAAACACTCCATGTCATGATGTGGAGTTAGAGTCTTTCAGTCTAGAGTTAAATTGTGTTTGATAAATTACACCTCAATCAGCATTGACAAAACCGACATATTCAGAACGAAGGGCCTCAATTCGATTTCGTAGAAACCTTGAAAGATCTCACCTGATGAGAAATTAATTTTCTTCTTGTGATATTTAGCAAAGATAACAAGATAGTGTAATTCTGCCTCTCAGCTACCCAGGGAACATTAGAGAGCCTGAGAGTCGGATCTTCATGGCCTCGTTCATTTACAACTTTAAAGAGAAAAGAAAATTCGACAAAATAATCTCAGATCTATCAAGGAATTTTGAGAGGTTTCTGTTTTGCAAACTTTAAGAATTGAACAAGAGAGAAATAGGAAGCATTTTATGTGCTACTTAAGATAGCACTTGGCAGCATTGAAAAAAGCATTAGTTAAAGGCTGCTCAAATTGACTAACAAAGCAAGATTACTCATAGAAAGAAGTCTGAGGCACATACGTTGATTCATCGAGCGGGCAACTTAAGGTAGCAAGTTCAAAACTCCAAAATGACTTAGGCTGATGTATGATTGACCCGTAAGAGCGCTCAATTGTTTTAATTCGCAAAGTTTAGTAATTCCCTACTCTCTTTAAAACTTCCGTAGTGATAGTAAAGATATTTCCTGCTGTACTTTGATCTTAAAAATCCGAAAAACCCTGCTCTTTTTTGAGCTTTACCTTTTAATAAGTTCAAAAGCTTTGCGGA
>ENA-UOUE01001760-UOUE01001760.1-compost-metagenome-genome-assembly--contig:-NODE-1760-length-12373-cov-4.278221_pt1 | contig 12373 bp, 8 predicted proteins | sample MGYA00238146_ERZ747223 | MGnify/ENA primary metagenome ERZ747223 (study PRJEB28781, sample SAMN06268865) | compost metagenome | isolation source: single cell | place: USA: California, Emeryville, Joint... | reverse complement strand
AAAATTTGTACTACGAGTAAATTTGAATCCAGAGCTTTTGATTCCACTTATCGGAGCACTGTACTTTCTGTTCTTAGGCTTTTCACCTTAATAGTTATTTTTGTTTATATCTGCCACAACATACTTATAAGCTACTGTTTCCCTGAATTTTCAGTTAGCAGTCAGCATAAAAATTTCTTTGAAAAATTTATTTTAAAATTTCAAAATTAATTCGAAAAGTCTGTTAATGATCTGACACTCAGTAATTAAAAGATCAAATACATTTATCTCCTCTTTCTTCTTAAAATGAATGATAGCTCGGCATAACCAAGCGAAAGTTTACTTGATTGTTTGCTCCCATAGAATCTGTGATCAAGACTTTCTGGGGCCTCTTAACCTTGAAAAGAGGTAGCATTGATCCTCATTTTTTACATGAGTTGATAATATGCCAAAAATTAGTTCCAGAATGAAGTTTTTGAGGTTCACTGTGTTTGTGTGTAAATAAACACACAACAATGATTTTTTGAATAAGGGATTATATCTCGATTCTTCATTCAGTGGCGTATTCAAATTAATTATGGATCTTGGAAATATTTATTCTTAATGAAAGCCACCTGAACGGTGTAAATCTTCATCTTAACACAACTAATGGATATAAACCCATTTCTAAATGAGAAGAATGGATCTTGGGAAATTCGAAGTCTTAGATTAGAAATTATCTCCCTCCAAAGAAGCGCTCTGTGATCCCATCTCCATTTCTAACGATAAATGTTCATCATTATGATCTATTTGCAGACTACTATATTCATCAGCAAAAGGATCAGCTGTTGGTTTTTGGCATGAAGGAAGCAAAATCAATAGTGGATTTCTTGTGTTGAAAAGGATCAACATGTTTTTCAATATAATGTCTCTTCTGAGTCTTGAGAGGAATCCTCCCTATTATTATTCTGGTTTCAGACTCTGGAGAACTAGGTGAAAGGTTTTTACTGCTGTTACTCTTCCTCGAGATTTGAGCATTGTAATCACTGAATTATCAGTCAACGCAAGAATCCTGCAAACTTTTATTAAGAAGAAAAAAATGAGCTTAGTTACCAGGCCCATATGGTGAAAATTAAGAGAGAAACTGAGAAACAAGCACTCAATGCTAAAGCAACTATAGTGATCCAATGTCCTGATTTTTTCTAGTTTTGGTGAGTATCATTATTCGTGCAGATCCTTTACCACTTGCTCAGGATCAAATATGGGTTTGAAACTGACAATTGTGCTTAAAAGGCATCCCAGAAACGCATAGAACAAAAAGCAGAGAAAGAATCTCATATTCTTATAACCAACACAATTCATAATCCAAGCTTTTAATGAGTTATACGCATGTGAGAGTACGTAATATTACGGCAATGATGGTCCAACTTTACAATGCATTTTCCACATGCTGAGCAATGGTGCACATTACTTGGTTTTGGAAGGTTGCAAGTTGAGCAACGCCCAATGTGGTGATCTTCATTGGGCTGTGAGAATCGTGCGAGTAGAATATCCTAGTAATGTGTAGTTGCATTATGGCTCCATTTAATATTGGCTGTACTCTGTATTCAGAGGAATACCCTGGAGAGCAGCATGATGCCATAATGTAATTATAAAGAACAAGCAGAGCTATCACAGCCTCACTTCCGATGATTATCTATGATTGCGCATAAAATATTCAAGAATAGTGAGTTATGAATGGATTACCAGGGCTGATTTTGAGTAATTTTGGGTTGATTGATAGTATGGTAATAACTTGTAGAATAAGTTATAGGTGATTAACGCTTCTATTGTCAGAAACACCAAGCAAGCGAATACGCTTACTGCACGAAATAAACAAGTAATAAGCCGTTGAGGTCTCTCGTTTAAGAAGGTAAAGTCCATCAAATGTCCGTACGCTGACCTTTATTATTTGCCCAATTAATTTATTAACTCAAATTTCTTACCGTTCTAAATATTCTCATCTTTTCTGAGTACATTTCAAAAAAAAGGTACAATGGCAAAGGGATTCCTAGATTTTTGTTTCAGCAACAAGAAGCTGCTGCATCAACATGAATAAAAGTGATTTAACAGGTAATTAGGCTATTGAGACTTTAAAATTTTAAATGTACTTGACTCTACAATAGTTGCGATTAGCAAGTCAAAGCAACAGACAACACCCCCGGATATTTATCGTAAAGCACTAAAAAAAATTAACTTTTACACCTTACCGATCAAAAGCGAAAGTACCTCCATGTGAATTTCAACAGCCAATACCTGTTTCTAGTCTGAGGACATCATGTCTATTTTAATTAACAGCATTTTATTTCGTTTCATTTTTGACCTTCAAAAGAAGTGGTAGCCCACAGCTGAGTCTGAATATTAGCATGATCAAAACTCCGAATTAAACTTATTGAAAGAAATAAGCAACTATTAAAAATTTACTAAATTAATTGTTTTCCTCTTTCGATGTTTTTGTGCTGCTGGAAGAAAGGTTTGCTCATAATCTTAATGATCATACAACTGTCATTTCGAATTCAAGGTAATTCCATGTCGAAAATACACAGAATAATCGATATTTAGGGGAGGTTATAAATGATCTAATTGGAAGTTCATCTGGATGGATAACTACTCATTCAAGCCCAGCAAGTACATGTGTAGGTCAATGGTATTTGGGAGGATATAGCAAATTCGGAAAAAATTCCGTTGCTGCAAAAACTTGGACCGGCCTATCAACCCATAACACAATCACTCTTTCTTTTAAAGCCTACTATATAGACACATGGGATAATGAGACCTATGTAGCTTATGCTGATGGAACTAGAGTGTATTATGACGTATTTAAACCTGAATCTAGTAGCTATTTTTGTGGACGTGTAGCCACGATTAAAGATGTTACACTCACAGACATCGTTCATTCAAGTTCAAGTTTAACACTTGAATTTACTACAGGCCTCGATAGCGATGCATATGATGAATCTTTTGGAGTCAGTAATCTTGTCATCACTGTTTGTGATTCGGCATGCCAAGGTTGCACTTCTGGATCCCCTTCAGTATGTGTATCTTGCCCATCTTCAAAATACTTATCTCGTGGCTCTTGTGTTTCAACTTGTCCGGACGATCAATATCCCAGTTCCAATACGAATGTTTGCAACGGTAAATTATAATAACCCGCTTACTCTCTTCATTCATAATTTCTATTAGATTGTCCAAGCAGTTGTCGCTCATGCTATGAAGGTAGTGAGGATAAATGCACTGCGTGTGAGACTGGAAAATTCCTTTCACTACCTCCAAGAGGGAGATGTGAGACTTCCTGTCCATCTGGATATTGGGGCGATCAAAGTTCTAACAAATGCATTCAATGTTATCAAGGAAGTTATTCTCCCTTTTCTTGCAAAACCTGTAATCTAGGAAATTTTTTTAATTGTCAAAGTTGCAATAAAGGAGCGTATCTCTGGAGTGGTCAATGCATTTACCCATGTCCTCAAGGTTACTGGGCAAATCAAGCCACGAATACTTGTGTACCATGTCACACAAGCACCACATCCCCTTACAGTTGTGCGAATTGCACTGCAAGCGGGAATGATAAGTGCACTGGTTGCTATGAACATCATTACCTCTATCAAGGAACATGTTTACTTCAATGTCCGGAAAAATTTTGGGCCAACGAGCTCTCAGTCTGTCAACCTTGCTGGTTAAGTGAATCAGTTTCCCCCTACACCTGCAAGACTTGCCAAGGAGGAGGAGGCCCTTCTGACTGCACATCGTGTTATACAGGATTCTATTTATATCCACACACAGGTGGAGAATGTCTTGGCACCTGTCCTAACGGCTACTGGCAGAGCCCAGACAACACATGTCGGCCATGTCATTATGATAGTGTGGGACCTTATTATACATGCGCCACTTGCAACGGAGGCTTGAATAGCCAGTGCTTATCTTGTGCCACTGGAACATTTCTCTACAATGGCCAATGCTTAAGCTCGTGCCCCAATACTTATTGGGCAAATTCAGCCGCAAATACCTGCGAGCCTTGCTGGAATAGCATCGCACCTAACAGTTGCTTGAAGTGCAATTCCCCATCAAGTGGAAGCTGTCTAAAATGCAACAACGGATTTTTTCTCTATCCAAGCCCTCTAGGACAATGTTTACAACGATGTCCTGATGGATATTGGCCCAATTCAGGGACGGGTACATGTGATGCCTGCTGGATTAATACATACAATGCTACGAATCCATTTACATGCAAAACCTGTGCATCGGGTGCGTGGAGTATTCAATGTACAGCTTGCAATTCTGGTAGTTATCTCTATCCGAGTCCAGAAGGACAGTGTGTGTATCCTTGCCCAGATGGGTACTGGGCAGACACAGATACAGGCATTTGCCAACCTTGCTGGAGTAGTGCCGTTCAACCGTATTCTTGCGCAACATGTACCAATGCTCAGAGTATCCATTGTTTGACTTGTAAACCTGGTACTTTCTTTTACCAAGGGCAATGTGTTAATCCTTGTCCTGACGGTTACTGGGGTGACACTTCAGTATCACAATGCAGAGAGTGTTGGAGCAGCAACATTACCCCATTTAGTTGTAAAACTTGCGATGCAGAGACAAGTTCAAATTGCACCAGCTGTAACATAGGATTTTTTCGGCACCCCATGAATTATGGGAGCTGCTTAAGTATATGTCCGGACGGATTCTTTGCAGATAATTCTGACTGGAACTGCAAACCTTGCTACTCGACTGGTACCTCTAACAAGAGTGCTTGCGAAACATGTTCTGGACCATTAGCAACAAACTGCACTACGTGCACAGCTCCTGGAACGTATTATTTACCCCTCGATAGTTCTTGTGTAACAACGTGCCCAGATGGATACTATCCGGATTTGACAGCCTCTTACCCATACAATCTTTGTAAGGAGTGTTATCAATACAGTCAGCCTTCAAACCTTGATGGGACTTGTGCTACTTGTAGCGGACCAGCTTCTAATGAGTGTCTCTCCTGTAACACTTCGCAATTCTTGGATTCGTCATCTATGTGCGTGAACGTATGTCCAACTGGCTGGTGGGGCAATTCGACTTCTCGTAAGTGCCAAACCTGCTTCCAAGCCTCGACTTTGTCGGATCCGATTCAGAGCTGTTACACTTGTACTGGACCAAATTCAACAAACTGCACTTCTTGCTCTTTTGGTTCTTTTTATTATGCGTTCAATAGTTCATGCCTCTTAAATTGTCCAACAACCGGATACTGGGAAGATAGCTCATCAAATCAATGTAAACCTTGCTATCAATATACAGCAGCGGCTTTAACCGACGGAACTTGTGTCACTTGCAATGGTGGCAACTCTAATAATTGCCTCTCATGCAATTCTACGACGTTCTTAGATTCAACAACAAATAAATGCGTATTCACATGTCCAGATGGCTACTACGGAGATAGCACAACAAATACATGTAAGCTATGCTATTCAACAACTAACGCCAGCGATATTATGCAGAGCTGTAAAACATGTTCAGGAGGATCGTCTAGTTCCTGTCTCAGCTGTGATTCCCCCAATTATTTTTACTCAAGTAATACCTCTTGTCTAAAGGAGTGCCCAGATGGTTGGTATCCGGACTCCAATCTCAATGCTTGCCAACCATGTTACCAAAACTTACCTCCTTCAACTTGGGGAAGCTGCGCAACTTGCACTGGTCCTTTGTTCAATAATTGCCTGACCTGTTCTAATTCATCTTACTGGGCATCCATATTGTATTTCGATCCGGCATCAAATACCTGTGTAAATCCTTGTCCGGTGGGGATGTATGCAAACACTGCTACAAATTACTGCGCTCCTTGTTTCCAAGCTACAATGGGGAGTCAACAGCAATCTTGCTACACTTGCAATGGACCTCTATCAACTCATTGTTTGAGTTGTCAAGCAGGGCAATTTTACCATCCTCAGACCTCGACTTGTCAGCTCGTTTGTCCTCCAGGAACTTATCCCAATAGCATCACATCAACTTGTGACTTATGTTATAAAAGCACTGCTGGTGGAGGCTCGGGTTTTAGTTGTAAAACTTGCTTTGGACCAGATTCAACCGACTGTACTAGTTGCTCTCCAGGCTTATATCTAGAGAATGAAACAAGCACGTGTGTTATTACATGTCCGAAAGGTACGTACGCTGATAATCAGACATGGATTTGTCAACCCTGCTACGACGCACAAAAGCAAGAAGGGTCCTTGGGTGAATTTAGTTGTGCAACTTGTGATGGCCCCCTCTCGACGCATTGCCTTAGTTGTGGAGCTTCATTAACTTTCATTGTTGCAACTAAGTCATGTTCGGACACTTGTCCTTGCGAGAGTGGATACTATTACGATTCTGCAACCGGAATCTGTGATAGTTGTTATTCATCCTGCTCGTACTGCATCGGACCGAATGAAGTTGATTGCAATTATGGCATTGATACTGATGTTCAGTGTCTCATCAATGGATATGTCACTAAAAGTAACCAGAATGCTCACGCTACTGGATTCGTTGCAAAAGGAACCTCTTATTTTACTGCAACCATCGCTTTCATTACAAATATCGCGTCAGGGGGAATAAGTATGGGGGCTTCGACGGTCTTTTCTGTCCTATCTCTTTTGAATTTGTACCAGTATTTGAACGTCAATTACCCCTCAAATGTGATGGTATTTTTCCAATATCTATTTGAAGGAAACTTTCTCTCGTTTCCAAATCTGTTTTTAATAGTGGCAAATCCTGACCCTCAATTGCTCAATCAAGATTCAATCATTCAAGGTACAACAAATTTAACAAGTTTCAAGTCAGCAATTTATTCCTTGTAAACTCTGGAGGAGACATTTCACTCTTGATCGTTCTACTTTGCTTAGTCCCAATAAGCATGCTTATAAATTTACTTGTCTCAAAAAGGACGTCCATTCGCTACAACACGAAAAAAATAGCAGTTAAAGTGAAAACTTTTTTCATGTGGAATTTCATCCTGAGCAGCTTTATGGGAATCTACGTGAACACTCATCTCTCAGCGTGCCTCCAGTACAGATATCTTAACATCTCTCAAAATTGGTTCTCAAATTTCTCGATTTTTGTATCTCTCCTGATCACTAGTGGGTGCATCCTTCTATTGGGATTGGCATTCTATATAAGCAGATCTAATTCTCAACTCAGTGCTAAAAGAAACGAAAGTCTCGAGATCCTTGAAAACAAAGAAAATGAAAAAATATTTCAGGAACGATATCATCACCAAGCCCAAGGCATTAAAAATAGGTACTGGGCGTTAGCACTGTGCTCTAGAAATTTTTTGCTTGCGCCTGTTATTGCCATGCTCTCAGACACTCCAATAGCACAATGTATCCTATCTCTTCTCATCAATTTCGCCTTTTTTATTGTGGTTTCAGTTTGGTGGTTCTTCGAGTCCAAGACGAAGCGATTGATCCTCAGAGTTTGTGAAGGATTGAATGCTCTTATCCCTTTTCTATTTTTACTTTATGGGATAAATGATTCGAGGAGTCCATTGAATCCTCTGCTGACTGATAAAGGAAAACAGACCTTAGGTTGGTTTATCATCACATTCATCAGTTTTGTTACAGCTTTAAGCCTGCTCTTTACAATCTCTGAAACGTGGCATGTTGTCTGGCATTACCTTCCTCACTTCCTAAAATGTGTCAGAAGATGCTACACATCTATAAAAAATTTCCTGAAAATTCTAAGAGCACGGGTAAAGGCCTATGCTGCGAGATCAAACCAGAGCTTCCATATGAACCCTGAAGAAATGAGAGGCATCTCTGGTAATATTACCTTTGGAGATGAATTGGCCAACGCAAGAGCTGAAACTGATCCAAGAGATGATCATTCCCTAAAGGAAGAGCTTACTCGTTTTCAAGATAATTTAATTGTTGCGCATAAAGGTTATCCCCTGAAAAATCTTGAGGGCTTAGAAGACCTTAACAGCATTGAACTTCCTCGTAGAAAGTTGATACATGGTTTAAATTTAAAGACGCAAACGACAATCACTTTAGAACCTCACAAAGAGGATATCAGAGTGGAAAATTTGGTGGACAATCACCCTGCAGAGGATAATCAAGCTGAGAGCCAAGAAAACCCCAGCATTCACCGAACGATAAATCAAACTGAAATAAAGCAGTCTCTTCGAAAAATCTCACTGGAACCAGCAGTTTAGACCATCAAGACAAAAAAACTAAAAAGTAAATATCTGAGAGAAAGAACTGAGATGGTTAAGGCCGTTTTGTCGGATCATTATTGTGTTTTCGATTTGTTATTAATAAGTGGATTATGCTTCTATAAATATGATTTTTCATTGTGATGTATGTTTTGATTTATTTTACTTTCATTTTCTCTCAGTATGGCAACGCTAATCGCAAAGTATTTCCGTCCACTTGGTTTATTAAGAGGATAGAAACACAGATTCAGGTAAAACATTATGTTGAGAATATCCAAATCATTAAGCAACAACGAATTAACCAACTTGAGATGGTACGATTTTAAGTTTCTCACTAGACTGTGTACGGAAGCCTTCAGAGGGTAAAACCAAAAAGATCAAACAAACTTCGATCTGAACTACAAATTTTTTCTAAAAAAGTATGAAATTTATTGGCGCGCCCTTGCGAATATTCTTAGTGGAGGCTGAGAAGAGTCTTTTTTGAAAACAAAACAGTAAACAGAATAGCAAGTTTATGAATCACATACATTCTCACGGACTTATCCTTAATAGGAGGCAGTGTAAAACGGACAATTATCATAATTCTAGAGCAGTTAGTACATTTCGGTTTGTTCTGTGCTATATGTTACCAGTATTTCATTTTTTTTCTCATTCAAAATCTCCAATGAAGGTTGATTCTCGCGCGCTTAGTTTGAATGTTGTCACAGCTTGAAACATTGGAAGTATCTCATGACACTGAATACGAAGTAGAAGATCGCCTTTGTTGCTTGCCGGTGTCTATTAGCTATTCCTTATTTTATATCACTCCAAACATAACCATCTCATGCTCCTTCGACATTTAAGAGAATTAATTCCTCTAACATAAAATATTCCTCAAGATTCGCTCTCTTATGAAGCCAGGAGATTCAAATGTCTTAAATAAATGTCCAAAATATATAATTTTTGCCTCAAGAGAAAGACTTAGCCGGGAATCGCCTGTAAAGGATAAAGTTTCGCAAGCAAAATGTTTAATTTGAAAGTAAATCAAAATTTTGTAGAGGTTTCTCGACGATTTTTACTTTACTCTCTCTCAGTGAAGTAAAATAAGAATGAGGAACTCACAGAAAACAAGAGAAACGATGCAATTATAATTCGATTAATTCTACAGAAATACCGGTCTGAAATTCTCAATCCGAAACAAAGCTGCTCACATATTAAAATTTAAATTACGATATGATGATATTTCTATTAGCAGCAACCTAAAAGCAGCACTTAGACGTTATTGAAGATAGTTTGAGATAATCTCAATGCAGATATTAAGAGGCAGAGCAATAGTACATTTTATGTTGTAGGTTCAAAAGAGTTTCAGAACATAACTAATTTCTTATTAGTGTATTCATTTACATCTATAATAAGCTACAAGGATCAATCCTATCCCTTAACGATTCAGACTCGTTTTTTATAGATTTTGAATTGAAATATCGGAGCAGTGAAAGAATCTTGCAGTAGAATTTTCACACATCAGCCTGAGTGAAAATGATATGAAAAATTTCGGTTCTGATTAATTCTATCAGATCAGTTCTACACTGGTCTGATTAACGAGGTTATAAGCCTCTGATCTTTATTACGATGATATAAATCAATCAACCATCCAAATAACACGCCTACATTACCAATTCTGATGTGCAAATATCTAAAACGAGTCGAAAGACTTCTGGCTAGAAGAACATTGAACGCGGTAGCCAGAACTCCTGAATTGTCAGTTAGCATCTTTCTGGAGGAAAATCGTAGTATTGCTCCAGCTCGAAGACTTGGATCGAATTTCGAATACATCGAAGATAATTTGGATACAGAATACTTCCAATATTGCTACAACCAATTGTATAAACCTGAAGGATTGATCTCATTACGTAAACTTTGTTTTCAAATGGCTATTGATTACTAATGTCACTTGTATTTTAGTCAGCAAGAAAAAACCTGAATCGTCCCTTAACCCATTAGACAAGATGGACCCAGCAAGCTTTGCGCATGTTCTGCAATTCTCTCAAGAAGAAATTAAACAGTCAGACTTTAGTCTCGAAGATATAAAAACAGTTACGAGCGAAGAAATTTCGTTACAAGAGCTCGAAGAGATGCTTGCAGCTCGAATTATCAAGACTAAAGCTCTGAGTTCAATCGAAATAAGTACCACTGACGTAACGCAAGCTCAGTCAAGTCGCCTTTCTGAAGAAGAATCAGAAAGCCCTTACTTCTCAGAAATTACTAATCAAGAAAAATTCACAAATTACTTCCGCAAGAATGATATGATGCCTTGCCTCTCAAGTACAAACTAGAGTTGTTATTAATTGCTCTTATTATCATCTACTTGCGCAATATTCACTCTTCTATGCGACTTGTTAGAACTTTCCTCTGGAATCCTGTTGGAAAGTTCTTATTGAAATAAGCTCAGAAATATTATTCATTTTTATAAATTTCTTCTGTATATTGCTTATATGTTTGTCCAAACTATAGTAGATACTGTATGTATTGCTCTGAGAATTAATTCTTTTCAACCGCAACAATCTCATAATATAATAACAAGAACAATAAATTATATTAACCATAATTGAATTTAGCAAAAGAAACTTTGACACTCTCACATTCGAGTTTATCTCAAAAATATTTAAATATATATCTCTCTCTTCCTGAAAGCACCTTTAGGTATTTTGATACTGAGGATGATAAATTTTATTTAAGGAATTCGAACAGAGAGTTAACATGAACATCTCTCTCATGGACCCGTTCTCTCCTTCCAAGAAAAATTTGCTGGATAAAGAGATATTTCCTGCAAGCTCTAAGAGGCATTTTGGCAACACGATTCCATTCCTTTTCATAAACGGAGAGCCGTATATGTCACTAGGCCTTCATTGTAAGAAGACTTCTTTTTCATTATCTGTCTCTTAATAAGCTTCTAATCCTAGGGAAGATTTTCGTGGTGACATTTTTGTTATTGATGAGTGCTGGGATTTATGTAGCGGCTATTGTCAGAACGTTCTTGCAAGCTGGGTGGTTAATTGTAGCAATCGTAGCTCTCTTGGTGGAAGCCTTGGCTTATTTGTCGGTGGCGATTAGAAATCCAGGGATGGTCACTCAATACGAAATAATTTCAAGTGATGATATAGTCAACGATTCAAGGTAAGATGCTCATCAGTTACTTGGTTCAGGGATAATTAGTTATTGCAGTAAGTGTAAAGTGATTCGACCCAAGGGAGCTTGCCACTGCAGTGATATTGTGACGTGTGTATTGAGGAATATGATCACCACTGTCCTTGGACAGGAAAATGTATCGGAAAGCACAATCAGAAGCCTTTCTACATTTTCCTCGGTTCAACTCTAACTTATTTTTTTGTATGTATCTATTTGGGCAGTTTGGCTATGTATACCAAAGATCTTCAGAATACTCAAGTTTCAAATTAATAACCCATATTATTCATCAAATGTTGCCATCCTTCCGTGCCGTTAGTTTGAGGTTCAAACCCAGACTACCTTTTGGTTAAATTTCATTCTTGAGCCAAGAAATTTACTACTCTCGAGCAAATTATCAATAGAGGTGCTCTGCACTAATGAGGAGGACTTTTAATTATCTTCCGATTCATTTCATTAATCCCTCATGTAATTTGTATAATTTCTAAACAAACGAGTTATCGATTTGAAAATAGATCTGCAATGTGGAAATATTACCACTCACTTTTTTATGGCTTCATCTTCTTAATCGGTTTGGCAAATTGTGCTCCTCAAAACCAGACAATCCAGCTTCACATTGTCCCGCATACACACAACGATGCAGGCTGGTTATACACGCTAGAATCTTATTATAAGGGAACCAACAGCCGTGGATGTGTTCAGTGCATTCTCAACAATGTGACGGCTTCTCTCAAACACAACAAAAACCGAAGGTTTTCTTATGTAGAGCAAGTCTTCTTCGAGATTTGGTGGCAAGAGATCTCAAATGCTACTAAAGATGTCGTGAGAGAATACATTAGAAATGGACAGCTCGAATTTTTGATGGGAGGATATGTTATGAATGACGAAGGTTGCACATACTATGATGACATCATTGAGCAATTAACGTTGGGACATCGAGCTATTAAAAATACGTTCAATGTAACTGTTAATACTGCCTGGCATATAGATCCATTTGGTCACTCTGCCGCTCAAGCTAGAATCTTCAGCGAAATGGGGTTTGATTCTTGGGTTATT
>ENA-UOUE01001759-UOUE01001759.1-compost-metagenome-genome-assembly--contig:-NODE-1759-length-12381-cov-14.960744_pt1 | contig 12381 bp, 9 predicted proteins | sample MGYA00238146_ERZ747223 | MGnify/ENA primary metagenome ERZ747223 (study PRJEB28781, sample SAMN06268865) | compost metagenome | isolation source: single cell | place: USA: California, Emeryville, Joint... | reverse complement strand
CAGGCATTAAGAGGTTCGAAATAAAATGTATAAAACAAGGCTCACTTATTATTTCTTAATTCAAGCTAAATTCACCATCATATAGTAAGCAATTAAATATTTTCAAAGTATTACGTAGGAGATGAATGAGTCTCAATGATACTCGAGTTGAATTATATATTTTATAATGAATGATAGACAAAAGTTGCTTGGTTCGGTAAAGCTTCCACTTTAATTTGCAGGCACGAAGGGAAAAAAAATTTTAAAAAATAGAAACTTCATCTTATTATTAGATTCCTTAACCATTTGAGAAGGAGCTGGAGCTGAAACGAACTGAATTGCGATTACATTTCTTTGCCCTTGATAATTCTGGAATTAACGTAATTTTTAGCATTTAGAGTGGAAGTCAAATCAAAATTTTTACACTGACTTCTAATTCAGGGTTGAACCTTTCAAAAAGAAGGCTTCGGATAAATTCTCAAGATGCTAGCCGCTACCTTATGTGTTTCTTCCATCGATTTCACATATATTTCTATGAAACAGATATATATCAACAGAGAAGTTTTTTTTTTCATATCAGAAAGACTCTCTCTATCCCTCACCATAAATCCTTCATAATATAGCTTTAATAACTGCTCGGCTGCGATTCTCGTCACTTGGTACTCGAATACACTTTTAATAGTTTCAAAAGACTCTCAGCATCTTTCGTATAGTTTCCATGTTCCAGTTTTAATACCTTCCTTTTGAATCGCTCAAGAATGCTGGTTTCATGAACTCATTTTAAGAGTTTTCCCCTTCAATGGAGCTTCGATGTTCTTAGGATTCATAGGACACTCCCGAATTTAATTAGATTCTAATTATTTAAATAAAATCACTATCAAGCGCATTTAGGAAGCACAAAGCAAGATGATGATGGAAATGCCAATGCCAATGTGGTTTTATACATCAAGCGATGTATATTTCCTCTTCGAAGGGTAAGCTTCTGCATATTTCTCTGTTTAATTGATTAGTGCGGAGTCCAAGACCGTCGGAGGACTCCTTTTGGGCTGCCTTGTCACAATTTTCCTGGCATTTTTAATCCCACTTTTCACTTACCTCAAGACCAACTTACCTCGCACTTATGCACCGTACTTAAACCATACCTGCAGCAATTTCTAACGAGTTTTGTAGTCTATCACCAGACCAAGAAGGATTGAAAGGTGAAAAACAAGAGATTCTGTCACTTAACACCAGACTTCTTCTCACAGCCCTCACTGGAGTTCAATATGCGGTTTCTGGCCTTGTTATGTTGTTGTTTATGACCTTCAACGTGTGGGTATTCTTCTCAATTGTGATTGGATATACCATTGGGTATTTCTTCTTGGTCAGTGGCACCGAACTTACTGTCAAAGAAAAAGAGCGTTGCCATTAGATAGACTAAATATTCCTCTGGTTTCCATTCATATGAGGGAGTGAAATCATATTTTGTGAATTGTTTATCAGCGTATCTAAAAGACACACAAATCAAAAATGGAGAAGTTAATATATCAATCGGATTTCCAATTTCTTTCGAGAAAAAAAATGCTTTAAGTATTAATGAGTAATTTAATTCGTTCCGAGTCCTATTAAGAAATCACAGGGCTTTTCTTGCAAGGCAATGATCTCGTTTTTACTCGTTATTCTCATGATACTTCATTTAATTTTCTTCTTCTTCTAGTGTCTTATAGACGTTCAGTCCGAGTCATATTAGTTATTGGTTATTTTGTCAGCATTTTATATTATTATTACAGTTTTGTTTTCTTCATTTTACGAGCTAACTGAATTGTTATAAGGTAAATGAGACCGAAAATCATGGATCTGCTCATTGTCGGCAGACCGCAAATGGCATTTTAATTTTTCTCTTCTCATAATTGTTACCAAATGCATACATGTACCTCATCTCATGTGTGAGGGCCAAAAGATGTTCATGCTCAGCAGTATTGAACTCTATCCAGCACTGATTAACGGTCATACAGGAAAATTGAGAATCGAGCCAGTAAAGCCAATTTTCACTTTTAGGTTAATTATTTTGTATCTTCTTCCCATCTAAATCTAGAATATTCTTCATGCGAGCTCATCTTCCTCAATTTTTTCATTCTTCCCATAATAACAACTTAATTCCTTTAAGCGCGGCGAATTATTGAAATTGTTGCAATGAATAGCATTTAGACTTACATGATTGTGAGATTTTCAAGGAATTAGCGTACCAATATCTCAAGGTTCACAGCTGCCAGGATCATATTATCATTTTTAAAACCGCAATACAGAACTTTAAAATTCAGGTAGCTCTTCAACATTACCAAGGACCAGTTAAATAAATTGGGTGATTCTTGAACTTGGACTCTTAGGAACAACTCCCGAAGGCGGCAACGAGTAGTTGCTGGCAAGGAATAATGCCTCTAAATTGCATTTGATAGGTAGCAGATTTTTATTTTCAATTTCCAGCCTCCTTCAGTAAAATTTTTAAGTCGTTATCTTACTTGCTTTTACTATCAACGTCAAAATCGGAAATAAAACTGGAAAATTATATCCAATATAATAATATCTTCCTTATTTCCAAAAAAAGCTTCAAATTTTACAAAGAAAATGGAAATGCCAATGCCCATGTGGTTTTATACCTCAACCGAGGTGTATTTCCTTCTCAAACAGTAACATTTTTTTTATGATTCTCTTATCTTTACTCTCTTTCGAAGCTGTGTGTCTCAGACTGTCGGAGGTTTAATCTTGGGTTGCTTCGTCTCATTCCTTTTCGCCTTTTCGCTTCCTCTTCTAACAGCGGCTAAAATTCGAATAATTTGCTTGAAGAAAAGCCCAGAGTAACTCACATTACATCAAAACCGTCATTAAATATATGTTTAGAATTGCTTCGAACCAGTTTCCGGCTACCGATGTAAAAAAAATACAAAAAGGAAAAGCTACAATTACAAAAAGGTTGGCTTTAACAGCTCTCACGGGAATCCAATACGGAATCGCCGGATTAGTGATGCTATTGCTTATGACCTACAGTGTTTGGGTTTTTATCTCTATTGTGGTTGGATACACAATCTCCTACTTCCTTTTCTCGAGCGCTGAAGAATGCCACGGGCCTTCGACTGAGTCTGTAACATGTCATTAGTGAAGTGTTTTATAATCTAGCTATTACCCCTAGCGTAGATTTTTTTTTTGTTGCTATTAGGAAAAGTTAGCAATAAGTTATGGAGTATTATTTCGAATTGTTATTTTACATTGTCTTCGCCTTTTCAAAAAACACAGAGCAATATTATAGGGAAAAAAAGAATTCATCCTGCTAAAAATATAACAACAAAAAAAATGTAATTCAAATACAGCTTGTGCAATTTTGAATTTTACAAAAAATTCGAGTTTCCTCCATAGAAGTTCTCTTTTATGCATAAATTCCCTCTTTGAATTCCTTTAAATCAGTTTTGTCATATATCTTTTATCACTTTTTGGGTAAAACAGAACCTTTTACCGTTGGAGTTTTTGTAGTTTTCTTAGTTAGTAAAGTCTGCGCCAAAGTCTTCGCGGATCCAGCAGTGCTCGTAACAGGTTTACTTTTCGGTGTCGGGGTCGTTGTCGTGGTCGTGGTCTTTAAATAACTTGCCGGTGCTTCTACTTTCGGCTTTTCCTTTGGAACAATTTGGGTTTTCTGTGACAATGGTGTCTTAGTAGTCGTAGTCGTCGTCATCGCTTTCGAGATTGGAGTGGCTGTGGTATTTGTGACTTTTGTAGTCTGGGTAATTTTTGTAATAGGAGTGGCTTTTGTAGTAGGGGCTCCCTTAATTTTTTTATTAGTGGCTAGCTCATTTTTTAGAAGAGTTGAAGTTTTTTTCTTCACAGTTGCTTGGTTCTTTGGACTGGAAATTGACTGAAGCGACTCCACCGTCGCTTTCTTTTCTTCAGCCAAATCAATTTTAAACTCCGAAACTTCGATTTTCTTGCTCGGCTCAGTGACGTCTTCCACCTCAGGTTCTCGGTCCGTTGATGGCTGGGTGGGACAATAGAAACTTGGCTTCTGTATAGATAGCTTTACGACGACTTTCGGAGTCCATTTTGGACTAGATTTCTTTACAATTGCTGATTTTGTGACAGAAATCCTCGACGAATCAGGTTTTGTCACAGAAGCTCGACAAGATGAACGATATGGACTCACCAAATGGATCTTATCCGCTTCTATCCCCTCGTAATATTCATAATCTTGCTGCTCAAAGTCATCTCCTTGGGTTATTATCCGTGCGTGAGTGGTTTCCATCTTCATAGGGCCTGGAAGTTTCTCTCCAAGTCTGGTGATATCGGCGATGCTCGATACCATGTCACCTACTAAAGAACATTTAAGCTTTTCTTCTAGCTTTCTGTCTTCAGGCAACTTTAAACCATAGTAGTTCACATCAATAAAGCCACCACCGCTATTCCTAGCTCCTGCAGAGGTATTTCTGACGGCTGTAGGTTCGGCTGATTGATATCTTTTCTTTTTTTGAGGAGTATTTCGATAAGAAGAGTAAGAAAAGGCTTGAGGCTCGAATCGGCAAGGCTCGCCGTGGAATTTCTGGGAAGAACGCATGATTCCGATGCTGTCAAGTTCATTCATTTTGAAATTAAATTTTCCTGGAAATTTAAACTGTGAGGATCCCTCACCCGCCGAGTTGGACGATCTGTATGAGACTCCTGATTGATTTACATCGTTGCCGTGCGGATGGAAACCTGACAGGTTCGCTGGACCTCTTTTTACTGTTTGGGACGTTCGCATTTTGAAGGAAGCGAATCTTTTAATTTAATTGCGAAATTTTATTGCCTTATCATTTGCACATAGTATATTCGTTTACGTAATAATGTAAATTGAACACAGATTATAGAGAATGAGGAGTGAGAGAGTGAATGAAATTTTCAACATCACAAGCTTTTGCAGGGCTCAATGAATAAGAAAGGACTCGCCAGTACCATCAAATTAAGGCATGGATAACTCTAATGAAAGAGTTAATCAAAATGCGATCGTACGCTAAGGGAGATTACATGGTGAATCCTTCATAGACAACCTGTCTACTGCCTGAAGCTGAGATAACATTACTTACTGAGAGCAGTATTTATTGGAACTATAACTGAAATAGGACTTATTACAATGAAACATACAAGAAAAATCAAAAGTACTTATTTGCAATAAGCCTGAAAAGATTCCTTTTTGCTATCTTTCCTACGGAGCTGCTCGATCTCAAAAGCAAAGAAGAGGTAGCCATTATTATTTTGTATTTACTTAATCGATATCATATAGCAGAGATAGTCATATTGCCCGAACAATTAGGAGTTTTATATGTATGGCATGGTTCGAGAGAGCTAGTGAAAGCCACGTTTAAGCAGCTCAGTTTGTCTTCGTGGTATTGTTAATTCAAAAGAAATTATTTGTAGGAGGATCGATGAATTGTGTTCTACTTTAGAACAGAGTTAGCAACGCATGCTCTATCAATTTCTCAAGGGATTTTAAATTGAATTTGCATAGCAGTAATTTCGAGGCGCCCGTATAATAAATTATATAGACCAGGGCTAATCTCAAATCGCTGGCTCAAAACTTTTTTTCGTTAAATCTGCCAAATTAGCGATTTATCTGGAGTCACTTTTTTACAGCCCGCTCCCAAATGACCTGAGTCTGACTTAAGCGGCTTTTTGGTTTCTGAAAGGTAAGTTTCTTCATAAGCCTTGGTTGCACAACTGATTTGTTGAAAAAAAAAATATAAATACAATAATTCCCTTCCTATCACTGAGTAATGAGCCCTTTAAGCGCAATATTCGAACTTACAAAGCACAATAGCGAGGATCAATGCCATTAGATGCTAAAAGGAGTCGGATTCCTAAGAATCTAATCAACTGATAATTCAAAATTGGCATTTCTGGGAACTTTCTTACTGGTCCCTCTACCTATCCTCTTACCACCGAATCAGATCCCTCTGAGGAACGCTCCTTCCAAAGGCCCGGAAAATGCTTTTTAAAGTTTATGATAGACACTCATGGCAATCATTACTCTATTAAAGTTGAGAAAACTTCTTTAAAATTTGAATCAAGCCTTCTCAAAATCCATTCTACCAGTATTTGTAGTAAATAACACCAGTGGTTGAAGATTCCCGGAATTTATTGGGACAAGGTATTGCCCATGCGCTCTCAGACAAGAGGACCTGTGCAATACTTCTTTCCCAGTAAATAGCTTCCAATTTCCATAAAAGCAAAATTTCGGAACTATTTTAATTGGCTCTTATCTGCTAGCCGGCTCTTAAATAAAAATAATTAAAACGCGACTCAGGTTGCCTTGCGCTATAATTCCATTATTTAATTTTTTGATTTAATCGCGAACAAACCGCAAAAAAGCGTTTTTGATGATCAAGATCTCTCATTTAATAATCCAATCGAAATTATAATAGAAGCAAAAAGAAGTACAGATACCATAACAACTCATGTCCCGTAACAATCTGACGCTTCTTTCCACACGATCTCGCAGTAAAAACAGATCGAACAGGTACAGACCCTCTCCAGGAATTCCTTTGACCGGCTGATGCCTTTTATAGAAACTTTCAAGTAAAGAAAAACTTGGTGCTTGATCTCGATGAAACGCTAATCTGCTCTCAGCCACGAGAAATAGGCTCGTTGATCACCACTCCAATCTATGTAAGAATAACAATTTCCTTCAAAATGCGTCAATGGCAAATTTTTTTCAGTTTAAATTCAAAGGGCAAGTGACTCATTACCCCAAAGTGGTAGAGCGTCCAGGACTTGACGCTTTCCTTGAGGAGATGCGAGCGCATTATTATCTGCACATTTTTACCTCGAGCAATAAAGAAGTAAATACAATGCAATTTTGATGTACTAAATAAACTCTATATTAGTACGCTGAAGCTATCCTGGCTGGAGTCGGAATTCGAAAATATTTCAGCAGCGTCTGGCATCGAGAGCACTGCCAGATCATCAATGAAAATTACGTGAAAGACATCAACTCGCTGCCTTTCCTAGCATCAGAGACCATTTTAATTGATGTAATGTTTTATCCCTTGGAAACGTTCTTTAACATCTCATTATAGGATTCGACTCTCCATTATGAAAAGCAGCCTGAAAACACCCTTCAAATTAAACCATTCTATGGCAATGAGGACGACAATGAGCTCAGGAGGCTCACCCCTTTCCTTATAGAGCTTTCAAAATGCTCTGACGTCCGATCAGTCAGCGAAAAATACAGTTATTATTGCATCAATAAAACCCTACCCGCCTCGAAACCTATATCTTCTCGGCTGGATTTGGAAAGAATCAAATTTGATGACGTTATTGATGAAGACAGCGAGGGAGATCTCACTTCGATCTTTTGGAAAGAAGGAGACAGAGATATCCTCAGCCCAAATGAGAGTGTGAGCACAGAAACGAGCCGATTTTCGGCATCGCTTACCAATTTCAAAAACATCAGAACTAAGAAAAACAAGCCAAAGACTCCTGCAAGACCTTTCAGCAACTCCTTTCAGTTTGGCATCGAGGAAGACGTGGAATCGTTGTGGTCCTCGAGGGGAAGAAGACTTTCATGTGATTATGACTCATCACTGGAAGAAGAAACGTCGAGGTTTGAAATCAACCTCGTGTTGAGGAGCATCAGACCCCATCAGAACAAAAAGAGATTTTTAGTGACAGAAATTAGAGAGCAACCATAATTTTTTTATATATTCAACTGGAAAATGGCAACCAGTTTCTAAATTATAATTTTATCCAAGTATTCGTTCTAATTTTATTTTGTGTACGTTCATTTTAGTGTAATGTCTTAAATGTCGTATCTATTCAATTAACAAATTCACCTATGAGGTGATGGTCCCAAGAAACCTTTGTTTTTCACATGTTATTTGGATTTCTCTTAGTCGCCATAGGGAATAGTGCTCAATCCAATACTTTATAGCAAAGAGACTGTCGTTTGAAAGCTAAAATCATTCATTCATGTCGCAGCTTCTCCTTTGAGAAAACCCGCTATTAGAAAAGCTCTCTACCATGTTTGCTTTTGGAAGATAACTGAGGAGGGGGATGATAATTTGGCTGAGATTTTCCTTTTTAATAAAATTTAAAACTTACTAATGTCACGCACCCTCGAAGAGCCATTGCTTCACCCGGAAGCCAAGCGTTCCTTAACCGACCAAGAGATTAAGAAAGTCCAAAAGGAGACATATCTCAATGTTTCGGTGTTTTCGTATATGTTTTTTGGCTGGCTGTCTAAATACATCGAGGTAATTGCCAAAACGCATGATATGAGTGAACGCGTCCTTTGTAAGTAGATCGGGAACAAGAGGCCATTCCAACAGAACATGCATTCAGAGCTACGCTATAAGGACAAAACAGAAACCAGTTATTATGAACTCAAAGAAGGATGGGAGAGCTCAAAGACGAAGACGTACCCTCTGCTCAGAGCTCTAATTTGGACATTTAAGAGTAAGATCGAATTTGCCTTGAATCGCTTACAGCTTGGCGTGAAATAGACCTCTTGGTCCGCGGAACCGCTTTTGCGATGGCAAGTAGACTATCAGGACTAATCGGTCCACTTATCATGCGCGATATAATTATGTTCGTGAAGACTCCTGGTGGTAGCTCCTTGGAAGGGATTACTCTCGTCTTCTGGATTGGAGTTTTGAAAATTGGATCAACGGTCTGCTACACACAAGCTAACTTCATCTATGTAAATTTTGTGACAATAACAACGAAACTTGATAATACTCATAGAAAATCGTCGGTCTTAGGGCCTTCAATGCGATAAACGCGCTCCTGTACGGCAAGTCTCTGAAATACTCGCTTATTCGGAGCCCGGACCAGTCATTTGGGCAACTTCTGAATTATATGCAGGTTGACGCGGGAAAAATCCTCACTTTTACAGAGCAGGCGTCAGCAGTCATTACAATGCCTTTCCAGATATTACTCGGCATCTATCTCCTTTACAGCTTGATGGGAATTTCATTCCTCCCTGGCACCATCATCATTATCATCGCGATATACTTCAATTACAAGTTGAATAGACGAAATATGATGTATGTTCATTTGTAGGGGATTGACTAACAAACAATTTTGTTAGTTTACAGAAACAGGTCATGAAGAAGAAGGATGAAAGAATGAAAGTCATGAATGAAATTGTCAATGGAATCAAATTCATCAAAATGAATGGCTGGGAAGAGTACTTCCTTACGAAAGTAATTCTTGCGGTTGGCTGTCGTTAAAGGTTGATTCATTGTCGATATACATTAGGCACAAGATAAAAGAGTCGAAGAACTGAAAATACTAAAAGCACAATTCACAAATAGACTGTGGGTGGTCTTATCAGGTTGGGTTCTCCCGATGGTTATCACGGTGGTGATCTTTACAACACATATCTTCTTGGGAAGGGAATTGACGGCAGAAATCGCGTTCCCTGTTGTTGCGATATTACTAACACTGCAAGATCCGCTTAGGTTCTTGCCTGTGCAGCTCACCACTTTGTTAGAGTCGATGATTGCCGTGAACAGACTTCAGAAGTTTCTGCTTGCCGAGGAGATCGATACGAAGTACATTAAGAGAAATGATGGCTGGGGCTCAGATGTTGCGCTTAAAATACAGAATGGATTCTTTTACTGGAATGAGCCTGGACAAAAGAAGGACCTTCACCAAAAAGTAAAGAAAAACTCCCAAAAGCGGTCGGTTAGCGCAAAAACGATTTCTCCGACTGAAGGACAAGTCTGCATTGAAATGTCTGAAAGGAAGGAATCAGCGGTTAGCAGTAAGAGCTCTATCGCTGAGAGTGAAAGAAGCTCTCAATATATCCTCAAGGATATTAACCTTGAAATCAAAAAGGGCTCATTTGTCGCTTTCATCGGAGAGTAATAATAGATTTCATTATCGTCGCTGTAACCTTATCCGCTCGTTATTTCAATAGTGTGGGAAGCGGGAAGTCCTCGTTTTTGTATTCAATACTCGGAGAGATGAAATATCATGACCATAACCTACCAGAAGTTACAATAAACGGAGAGATAGCATATGTGTCCCAAAAACCATGGATATTGAATGAAACGCTCAAGGGCAACGTGCTCCTAGGGAATTCCTTTAACGAAGACAGATACAGAGAAGCACTTAAGTATTCCTGCCTCGAGGCAGATTTACAAATATTACAGAATGGAGACCAAACTGAAATCGGTGAAAAAGGCATCAATCTCAGTGGAGGCCAAAAAGCTCGTGTCTCCTTAGCGCAAGCTATATATGCGGATAAAGATATCTATCTACTTGATGATCCTCTCAGGTAATTTTATTTTTCACAAGCTGAGTGAACCTTAACTAATAATGACCTTTCCATTATCATCTTTAGTGCTGTGGATGTTCATGTAGGAACTTATATCATCCAAGAATGTCTTACCGGATATCTCAAAAACAAGACCCGAGTGCTCATCACCCATAACCTCGACTACCTCAAATACGTGGATTATATCTACATCATGAAGCGAGGTCGCATTGTGGATCAGGGAACTTATAAGGAAATCGTTACGCATAGTTTATTCAATAAGATCCTGGAATCAAAGCATCATCAGGATGGTGAAAAAAAGAGTGAATCTGAAGAGACCAAAAAGAACTCAAAAAGCAAGGACGAGACACATGGCTCAAAAGGCCAGCAGTCAAAGAAGGGCGGACAACTAGCCAAGAAGGAATCCGAGGCGAAAGATAAAGAAAAAGAAGAAGTTGGAGACACGGCAGCAACGAGAAGACTCATTCTTAATGAAGACAGACAGACCGGCAAAGTCAATGTAGAAGTCTACAAAGCCTTTTATAATTTCTATGGTGGTTTTCGGTTCTTTTCAGTTTTCCTCTCAAGTAAGCCTTCCTCTTCCTTCAATTCCTCATAAACATTGCTTCCTAAGGCATGATACTCTGGTTGGTCCTATCATTGAGTTCAAACGTATACCTTTCCTATTGGACCACCAAAACTCATGAGGGTGAAACTGAGGACGAGTTTTATTACCTAAAAATCTACGCTGCCCTATCTCTAGCATATGCTTTCTTTAACGTCATACGCTCGGCTTCCGTCCTCTTCAAATCAGTGGAGTGCTCTGAAAACATCCATTTGTCTATGATGAAAAGCGTTATCCGAGCTCCAATTAACCTGTTCTTCGATCGCGTTCCTATTGGGCGAGTCCTCAACAGATTCAGCAAAGACCTTAACGTCGTTGATAACGGAGTGGCAAATTCGATTATTCGGTTCGTTCAAACACTGTTTCAGCTGATCTCTGATATCATTGTCTGCGTGTACGGAGGAACGTATTATGTGATTCCTTTGATAGCAGTGTTCTTCTATTTCTCCTATAAAACGCAGCAGAAATACCAAAGGTTGAATAGGGAGGTGGTCCGGCTTGGTAAATAGTCACATGTGCGCTATTAGTGATGTTTTCTATAGAGAGCATATCAAGAAGTCCTATCCTGAGTCAGTTTAGTGAGACACTAACGGGATTGACATCGATTAGAGGATATAGAATGGAAGATCGCTTCTTTACAACTATATTGCATCAGCAGGATGAGAATATGAAGAATCAAATGATTTTGAATGCTCTGTCAAATTGGTTCTACCTGAGATGCTCGTTGCTCTCGCTGATTTTGATCATTCCGACGATCGGACTAAGCGTAAACCAAATACAGTGGACGAATTGTGATAATTTACGTTTGAATGCCCTATAGATCGTGTTGACGCATTCGTATGCTGCTTCAGGCGCTCTTGCTGGTCTCGTTATAACGTATGCACTGAGCTGCGACGATGATATTAAGGCGGCTCTGCAGCATCACGTAAATTTCGAGAATAATCTTATTTCGATCGAAAGATGCTTGAATTTCATCAAGTAACGAAAAATTTAGCAATTTCATTGGACTAATAAAATAATGCAGCATTCGATCAGAAGCTCCTGAAACAGCCTCAAATCCAAAGGCAATTAAAGGGTTTAGTCCAGAATGGCCTGAGCGAGGGAATATACAGTTTGTGGACTACAGTGTGAGATACCGGCCATCACTTCCGCTTGTATTGAAAGACCTCTCAGTCAATATCCTCCCGAGTCAAAAGGTTTGAATTTCATAGAAGAATGAGACTTATCAGTCATATTAGATTGGTATTGTTGGAAGAACTGGCTCAGGCAAATCGACGCTGATTGCCTCCATTCTAAGAATGATCGAAGCAGCTTCAGGAGCAATTGTGATTGATGGAGTTAATATTGCAGACGTAGGACTATACGATCTCAGAAAGAAAATCACTGTCGTCCCTCAGGTACATACTATATCCATATTCGATAACCAGATAACGAATCTCTCAATTCTCATTAACATAGGATCCGATGCTTTTTAATGGCACTGTGAGAGAAAATATCGACATCGCCAGAGAATTCAAGG
>ENA-UOUE01001758-UOUE01001758.1-compost-metagenome-genome-assembly--contig:-NODE-1758-length-12391-cov-13.282199_pt1 | contig 12391 bp, 9 predicted proteins | sample MGYA00238146_ERZ747223 | MGnify/ENA primary metagenome ERZ747223 (study PRJEB28781, sample SAMN06268865) | compost metagenome | isolation source: single cell | place: USA: California, Emeryville, Joint... | reverse complement strand
AGATGAATTACTAAACAGAAGATTTGAAAAATGGTAATGACTAGCTATTAGCCAAGGAGATATCGCATTGAATAGTCAAAGAAACTTGATTGCAGTCATTCCTCAATCGCTAAAGATTGCTTATCATCTATTCCAATATCAGCACATTGGTGAGAAAACTGAAATACGATTATTGAGGGAAGCCAAATGGATACAACAATTCAAGTGTATAGATATGTTACCTCTCTGATGGCCTCTAACTCAGATCCCTATTCAATTTAATTCTGATGCACCTCCTTATCACATCTTTTTTCAGCCATGATAGTAAGTTTTTCCATGCATCAAGAAGAGACTTGAGAGGTTGATTTTTATGCGGTTATCAATTTGCCCTTACAGCTTCCCCAAGAGGTTAGTTCGAAGTGCAGATGGAGTCCAAACGTCGGAGACGACATTCTCTTTGTCGTGGGATATAATTGCATGCTGAATGTACTCAATGTCGAGAAAAATAAATTGAGTTCTGCAAAACCCATGGCAACTTTGCAAGATAAGGAGCAAGAAGAGAGTAACAAATCCACCAAAATGCTCTCCTCCCATCACCTTGCCCTTTTTTTCCCCCCACAAAATAGCGCCCTCCAATTTTGGCTTTGATACCTGTGAAATTGATAGCAATCTTGTGGCGCTATCTATTCGGAATGATGTCAGAATCTTTGATATCCGTGCCTCGAAGATTGTAAAATTTATAAAGATCGGATCAGATGGTAGTGAATGTAATTAAACTACACTAAAACTCGATTGAAGATAACACAAACTAGATTCAACAAATTGTTTAAGCTGGAGTCAATGTGGCAATTTAATTGCTATCACAGGAGATCAGAAAGCAATAGATATTATTGACATGAGAAAGGAGCAAGTCCTGAGAAGTTTCAGGCAGCCTGGTAGTTCTCATTATTATTACCTTCTTGACTCTCTCCTCTATAGATCCTCTCTTTTCAGTTTGCTTTTTATGAAAAATGAGTTTGATTCGGTGATTCCAGTAATTTCATCGAGGGTTATTTATCGCACGATATAAGATTGTTTGAACTCAAAGCTCTATGATCGCTGTTTTATTGTGTTCAAATAGTAACTTTGAGAATTTGAAAATATTTATCCATTTTTTTTCTTGGTAAGATTTATCCCTTTCCTGATAAAGGCAACGATTGCAGTAAAAGCGATTGTCTTTTGCATATTCTTTTCTTCTAACTGGTTTTCATGCAAACACATGGAAATCAAGCAGACTCGAGCTTCTTAGCTAGTTTCTGATCTGTGCAACTCATGCAGTACTAATGTTATTCTGAATGAGTAACTTGATCTTCGGTAATTGTCTCAGGTACAATTTTTTCTAGAAATAGTCAAGGCTTTGTCTAGCATTATATACAGCTATGAGCGATGATGTGTCCCTGCTTCTAGCAAACATTTCCGTTTACGACATAATTTGCATCGAGATTCAGAAACAAATCCTGATTAAATCAATTTATAATTTATTCGAAAACACATCAGAAAGGTGATCAACTTGGAAAGAAAGAGACCACTTCTACGACAAACTCAATCACCCATACTTATCTAACTTAAAGATGCTATCTCAGATCCATCAATCAAATTCAGATTCTACAAATATCGGTAAACTATGAAATTGGTTATATTTGATGCAATTAATTATAATATGGATGGAAAAGCTTTTGGATCTTCAAAGCTAGTCGCATTCAGCAGTAAAAGGGATGCTAATCAAATCGAAATTTACGAAGTTGACACTGGCCAGGAGTACTCCACGTTCTCTGGACCACGGTTAAAAAGTTGTAATGGAAGTATTTCCTTAGTTATTATGAATCTAACATGATTAGAAACTTCTCATGTGAGGGAGATTCCAGGGACGACGATGCTCATTTCATGTATCCATAAATGCTTTAAAGCAGCAACTTTTGGGGTTTTTGATGTCTCTAAAAGAGGCAGAGTCCAAAGCGTCTATACATTTGAAGAAGCTTATGGTGCAGGTACTGGCTCAATGACACTTCAAATTATAAGTGCATATCTAATTTCAACAGAGGTAGGCCAAGGTGATATCGCAGTCAACGTGAATAGAAAACTGATCGCACTGATCCCTCAAATGGGCAAAGTTGCCTATCATCTATTTCAGTTTCAAAACAATGGTGAAAAGACTGAATTGCTTTTGATGAGAAAAGCCAAATGGATAAAAGGAAGCAATGGTAGAAAGTCTTAATCCGCTTTCTTCTCACCATCCTGTTCATATTTTCGTTTTTGAAAAGATGAGATAGTCAGTTTCTCCATGAATCCAGAAGGAACACGCATTGTGACGCTTGATTGGAGAGGGCTTCTCTCCGTCTCAGATATCGATACTCATGAATGTCTTTCAAGTGCGAAGTTAACAAATCGAGGAGGTTAATTGGTTGCTAATCCAAGTTACATACATCAACCTAGGTTTTTCTTCGAAGTGTAGATGGAGCCCATTCGCTGGAGATGACACTGTTTTTGTCATGAGATATGATTGCAAGTTGAATGTCCTCAACATTGAAAAAAATCAGTTGAGTTCTCCAAAAGCCATGGCCATTTTAAGAGATGGAAGCGAAGGCGCAGGTAGCTCATTTCTTAACCCAAAAAAAAAATTTTAAAATCCATGATTTTTTCCCCTTTCAAATTGAAGTGTCAGATAATTTTGGTTTTGATACATGTGGCGTTGATCGTAATCTCGTAGCACTATCGACAACGGGAAAAGAAGCGAGAATCTTTGATCTACGTGTCTCAAAGATTGCTTCGGCGATTGAGATTGCACCATCAGGAGGTACTCTAATAATAGAATGAGCATCTTGTTACATAATGCAAATTAGAAGAGACAGCATGCTTACGTTGGAGCAATTGCGGTAATTTCATCGCTGTTGCTCAGTCAAAGGGTTTGGGAGACATTATAGATATGAGAGCAGCAAAACTTTTTAAAAGCTTCAAATATGGGCAGGAGGAAACAAGTACTCTCAACTATATTCCCACTAACTTCTTGAATTTAAACATATAGAACCTTTCAATTCAGTTTGCTTTTTGTAAACAAGAATATCAATCGAATTACCTTATATCTCTTGAGAGATACCACTTTGGGCTCGAATGAATGAAGTGAATTTAAAGACGCAGTTTTAGAGATCGAAGATGGTACTTCAAATCAATCAACACATGATTTCTAGATAAGTCATAATGTTAGTTCAATCTTATTTGTATAGGAAATTAATGAATAATAATGGTGAAATTCCAATTGAATAGATAAACGAAAATAAAAGCGATATCAAAGTGAGTCTTTGCTCTTTTCATGAGCTGTAAGAAATGTGGTCTTTTTGGCTATTGATCAAGAAGATAATTGGGCGCACTCTGTGACGGTTGATTCGAGCGTTTCTAGGGTCATTTAATTTCAAATAACTGATTTGAATTTTCAAGCTTTTTCTCTCAATACATTATTGGTGTTGAATAGCTCGAGTATAAGATTATATTCATGAGTACATAAAATCAGAATGCAGACAATGGCATAAATATTGATTGAATTCCAGTACAAAACATGAGAGGCCAATTATGTTAAATGAAATACACTGGTGGCAGCTTCTGAGAGTAGCGTAAAATAAATAGCCAATTCTTTATCACGAATAAAAAGTAGATTTCTAAAATAAAAAACAAAACAAAATAAAACAAAAACTTCATTTCTTTCTAGAAATTTGTTTTGCATATACTAATAACTACTACCATTCTGATCAGTATTTATCAAGTAGCAATATACATCTCCTTCCTTCCTTACTTTTTTTGTTGACTGAACCTAATGTCTGAATATAACTCGTATAAAGAATCTCAAGATAAAAGATTATAGGGAAGAAAAAAAAAAACTAATAATAAACCTCATTGGTTCAGTAATCAAATTTCTTGAATAATGGTTGAAATTTTTATTGATGTCATAAAGTCATCCCCGATACCAACTCAACTCAGAATTTTCTTAGGAAATCTTATTGTAGAAACCACAAAATTTATAGTTATTATAAAATTATCCATTTGTAAGATTCTTTTTCTTGTTGTAGAAAGGCATTTCGTTCTCTTTTTATTGTATATTCTATAAAACCATTTATAGGAGAGTAAGAAAAGAAGTTTTCGCTGCTGGAATTAACATTATATGAAATTAGGTTGTCTCTGCGTGTATATATATCGAATAGAAATGAAAATTTAAACAGGAGCATCAAGCTTTTGGGTCTTGCAAATGCTCTTTAATCTTTATGGGCAAAGTGTCATGGGAATATAGCTTTTATAGTCACTTGGCAAATTTGTGGGTATTTTATATTTCAAACACATTTCTTTTGCAGGCTTGAGTTTTCTGAACTTGTTAATTAAAAGGTCATCATACTCTGACCTTTGGGGAGCATTTAATTCTTTCAAGTTCGCTCTTGTCTGTTGATGTATCATTCGAACCTTAAATTTCACTTCTTCTCCCTCAGAATTTTCATCTATGTCTCCAAAATCATCTGTGAACCCTGAAAATGAGTCTTTTCTCAGGGTATATTGCAATTGATGAAAATTCCTCATGAATTTGGGTCCAATGCTATTTTGAGTGGTTTGTATCTGGTCGATTCGTCTTTCTGCTTCAATTCTGCATTTATAAGCCACAAACCTGTCCATTACGTTTCTTACATCCTCAATTTTTGAAATCTCTTTCAAGAAACTTCCAATAACCCGGAGTTGATTATCAGAAGGATTACCAGTGAAAGGAGATATAGTTAACACATTTTCTGACTGTTGTTTGACCTGTATGATTGAATCCTGAGTTAGATTATGATACCAAATAAGGCTATTGAATGATGTTTATCGATTACATCAACTAAGATGACGTCTGAGGGTGGAAGCCCAAGAATTGAAAGGTCTTTTTCGAATTGATTTTGAGAGTTTAAGCGGCAATATTTTCGATCAAGGATTTTTGTGAAATGGAATTGAAGATTGAGAGCTTCTATTGCTGCATGTGCATACTAGGGAAACATAAATGAAAAGTTGATGAAGTGAGCGGTTAACGCTGACAGATTACCTCTTTGACACTCGCGGTGAAGAGAACCAAAACATAATGTTTCGTCATTTTGCTAAGAAATTTGTCGAGACCTGGCCTCTTTGAGATATAGACTGTCCGCACATTTCCTCTGCAGTTGACCTAATGCATTACTGTGAGGACAAAAATTCACAAAGGAAAAAGGTAATACCTCAGTAGAGATCGTGGCACCTTCAAATTCATAGTTCTTGGCGTGAATAAGGGTTTCGTCAAGGTCCAATACTAAATACTTCTATTAATATTTATCTATTAGAACCTCCTGCACCAATAAACGTTTTACTCGATTGAGGGCGTCTGGTCTAATGATGCTATTCGATACTTCGGTTGAGACCTTTGCATTAATTAGAGAGTTGAACACTTGAATTTTTGAAGTGTCTAAAGAAACCATTCCGCCAAATCCAAATAAAGTAATTCCCTTTTAGCGTATTAAATCTCGAATGAAATTTATAATTTATCCTATGCTATAAATGGATTTCAAAAAAAAAAAATCGCTAAAAATTGATAATTACCAATAATAATTTTTTAAGGAAAAGAAAGTACTTTCAATTGTTCTGTTTAATTTATTTTCGATGCTATTTTAGTCAATACTTATTGGAACTAAGAAAGCAACACTTTGATCTCTTGCTGATAAAGGTTAAGTTTTCCAAAGCAGCAGACTACAATTTTTCTGCCAACTTAGTTGCTCCAACAATGAATTGTAACGAGCGGGTTTGGCTTTTATTTGGAAAAAAACGGTGCTTACTTCCCCTCAATTTTTCACCTATCTTATAAAATTTTTAAGCACCCACTTGTTCAGCTATGATTTTCAAAAATAACGATTTAATAAATATTGAAGGGCTCTGCATGAAAGTCTTTCACTAGTTTCATCGGGGATCACGGAATATATAAATAAATTAATTAATGACGGGAGTGGATGGACCATGGACACTGATTTAGTTTCGAGCCCGCAAGAAGATGAGTTAGCATTCTTGCAAGGTTCTGGCCACTGAAAATCAAGAGATTTCTCAGACTACAGTCCTATTCAAATTTCGATTCGATCCTTTTGTTAAAATAGACTTGATTGAGCCAAACCTTTGTGATCAAGATTTTAAGCAGAAAATGCTTTGATACAGTTTATTTTATCTGATTTTCAAATTGGAAATCAGTGAAGTGTAAACACAAGTCAATCAAAAGTTCATCGAAACGATGAATCCGCTTCATAAATACAACAATATTGCCGAAGAAGAAAGCGTCCAGAGTCAAAATAAATGGCAAAGTGACTTTGACACAACAATTGACAATTCTTTCACTAGTCATCTGCGAATATGCCAAGAAAGTTCCGAAAAATCAGCACGACTTCATTTAGAGTTTTGGTCGCATTTAAGTAGAGATAATCCTGACCTTGCCAGTCTGTCTGAGCTTGCATTCAAAATCGATAATTCTGTAGCAAACGCAGAAGGACAATGGAATAAGCTTGTAGAAATGTATCCAAAGTCATCCGAGGCTTTCGAGGCCTACGCTAAATTCCTTACTGAGGTCAGATATGACAAAGAAGCCGGAGAACGTATCATGCGTCGCGCCAGGGAAATGAATACCCATGAGCAAAAAAAAATAGATTCAAATGAATATCATCCCGTCAATGATGCTGGAGAGGATATGAAATCTGAAGAACACAAGAGTTTAAACCCAACTTTTGAATCTTCTCAAGCTTTGATTAAAGCGAACGCCGAAAAGAGTCAGCTTTGTTTGATTCGATATCTGAGAAAGGCTGCAAAAATCCTTCTCATTATCCTATTTATCATTACTCCAGTCACTCACATTCTTGATATCAAGGGGTTTAATGAATTGAAACACCGAATGCATCTCGTAGCCCTTTCAAATCAACAGAATTCAGAGCTTCAACGCATTGTGATGGACAGTCAGAGTCTTTTGCTTATGAATATGGGAATTGCCACTAACCACTCGGACAAGTTTTTAAGAGAGAGGGTTGGCAATGCCACCTCGGATATGGAGAATATTGGAAGCACTCTTCAGATAGGGACGCTACAACTGTCAGCATCACATTTGAATTTACTCCGAGAGAATTCAATAGAAATGCAAACCTTTTCAAAAAATGATCAAAGATCAAACATACATGTCAACCTCAACGAAGCGGCCCAACAAATCGTCTCGAAGGCACGAAAAGTGATATATACCCCACTTGAGAATCTGAATGCTTCGAACTCAGATCTTCACTATGTGCTTTACAACAGCTTCAATCACTTCTATCGCGGCCTGCGACAATCCTCGGAATTTTATACTTCAGAAGTGTATGAGAGTTTCTTAGAAACCACTGACGGCGTCCTTATTTTTCTTATCGTTCCTGCTTGTTTGATTTTATTAGTGCTCATCGTGCTTATATCTGGTTTCTCAAGAGCTATCAAAGGCAGAGAAGAGGCTCTGGCTCTGTTGTCAGCTATACCTGACGAAACCGTAAAAGCGCTACAATCAAAATGCAGAATATTCATCTCGAGCCTCGAGGCAGGTGATGGCGATAATAATGAGGAGGAGAATTTTGAAAACCAAATCGATTCTCCATCAGATTCAACCGAACAGCACCGGAGAAAGGATATTAAAAACATTGGGAGAAGTCGAAAACGGCCGATTTTGCGACTTATAATCTCTGCAAGCTCTCTTCTACTTTGCTTAGTGGGACAATATACCCACTCAATTTATTTTCTCAACCAAATCATTGGTATTTTCTCAGATTTTGACTCTGCGTCTTCTGCTGAGTCCTTATTTGGCTTTGTTTTGAACGCTGAAAGGTATAAACTCATTGGCTATTCCCCCTCTTAACGCCTTCATTAGACAACTGATAATCGACAATAAATTCCCTATTCTGAATAGAAATGCTCTAGAATTCGTTGAAGAACATACTAGAAGAAATATGTATTACCGCTATTTTGAATTGGAACCGGTAAAGCTCCGGGTTAAAAGGTGATAAAATTAAGAATACCTGAAATTTTAGGAATTATCATTAAGCCGCATGTGCCAATTGAGAGATTATTGTGATCCCTCACATGAAAATTTGATTCGTGGACTGTTCGCTCGAATAACGCAGCACTTGAAGAATCTGCAGTATATATTTGATCTTTACAAGAAATTCAAGGGCGAGCCGACGATGAAGTTCCCGGATTCAATAGTTAACTATACGGTGGTGTACTCACCTCAATATTATCCTGGCAATCTTCAAAAGAACAACTGGCTGAATATTTTGAAGACCACTCAGGCCATAGAAGCTGGTATATATTGGGCACCTTTTCGTTGACTTAATACAAACTATTGTCATCCTCAGACACCTCGCAGCATGTTTACATTCGACAAGCGTTTAGTTACTTGATGGAACAGTATGAAGCTGGAATAGATACAAAGCAAAACGCCTTTGTGTATGGGGGGATTATTATTCTGGTCCTTTTTTACGGTTTTGCCATCGTGGCATATTTCACTTTTTGGCGTCAGGTGCCTAAAGATCCAAGCGAATACGTGAGTTTTTCAAAATAATATTCCTCTTAATCTTGCCTTCGAATTTGTAGATCGAAAGAACAAACTGCTTAATAAGAGTAATACCACCAAACATTCAGTCAAATATGAAGAGCAGTGAATTCGAGCTGAAGATTCTGGAATGAATGAGAACAAAATTAGAGCTTCTTGCACCTAAGTCACTGCCATTTTCATAAGTTATTCGATAAGTTACAAACAACATTGCTGTTAATAAATGTGTAAGCTGCTGGAACTCCGTAGCAGGAGGGTATCTTTATATAGAAATTCAAATAATGTATTCAACAACTATAATTAAGCAGTTTGGTTGGATTAAAGACAATTGGTAATTGTTGAAATAAAATTTGAAATCAAAAATATTAGACTAATCAACATCAGCTTGGTATCAGCTTTAGTATCAATCCAGAGGGGAAATTAATAGCAACACTTGATTGGAGTGGGCTTCTTTCTGTTTGGAATATTGAATCTGACTTCTAGTGAAAATATCATCAGCTTGCTTTCTTTTAATTTCTCAATCGAGCTGTTGTAATTGTGTAAAAGACTATGATTCTTTTTTTCCTACTATTACCTTTACTGCTGCGAAGGAAGTTGGGTTAAGGAAGAAATTGAAGAAAAAAGAGGCTAGAGCTCATAAACTTATTCTCTGTTATAACACCTGATGTAGTATGATTTCCTGCCTAGAAGATAGCTTAGAAGAGAATTTTAAAAAATTTGTTTTATCATAAATTTTCATAGAACCTTTTTTTTTTTGTTTGTAAATTTGCAAATTATAACGAATTTTCGAATTGTAATCTCTCAAAACACTCTCAGATTGAGTGATGGCATATTGCTCGCTCTGACTTAAAACTAGCAAACACATCATCTATCCAAGTATCTACTCCTCCAAGAAGCAGACTGACCGTATGCCCTCTGAATTAAAAATGAATTAAGCAATTTCAAGTCTTAATTGTTAATTCATTACTGCTCCCTGCAGATCCGACGCATATCACCTTTCCATCTGCTCGGAAATCAACCACTTTAGCTGTGTGATCGTTCGAACCCGTTGCCAGCAGAGCCCCATCATTACTCCATTTTACTGCATAAATTGGCTCTAACCGAATAAAAACTTATAACCAACACAGAAGTACATATTCACTCACCCTTATGAAGATCCTTGAACGTTTTTACAATTTTGCTTTCTCTTTTATCAAATACATGCACAAAGCTATCATCCCCGGCAGTTGCAACGAGATTCCCGTCGACTGAAAGATCCATGGAGTATGTCACTAATATTTTCAACTCAGCCGCGAGTAACATTCAGTTTTAATTACACCAAGCTTCTCCCAGCTTCAAGCCTTCTCCTAAAGTGAGACACTGTTTTTCTACATCCAGGACATTGAGTCTATGATAACCGTGCTTCAGAAAGATAGTTGGATCACTCACTAATGGACTCCATCGGGATCTATTGGTTGAGCCTTATTTATAGCGGTGTAAAAATGCCTTCAAATAAATAATTGATACTCGCGCTGTCTTTGGACATGGGTAACGATAGCTCATGCAATTTAACATTTGTATCCACATCACATAATAAAAGAATCCCAGACCAATCGACGATACTGATTATTTTGCCTGAAGGATCGAAATCCCATGAAGCAATTCGGTCTTTGTAAAGAAGAGGAAATCAAATGACGAAGAAGTTTTCTGTTATTTACTCTTAAAGTCTGGGTGCCATTGAGTTCTTCTCACAATTTCAAAAGTATTGCAGTCAAATAAATGATACGAAATTTTGTTTTTGACTGGTATCAAGGCAGCAAATGAGCGCTTCTTGTTGACTGCGAGATCTCCCTCTCCAACCTCTTTATTCAATTGGAATTAGCACAAGTTGCTTGGAAGAGAACTTACCGCCAATCACCTTACCACATGTGAACCGAGTGCCCTTTCGGAGTCCTTCGTGAGGCCGGTCTGAAAAGTTAATTATTTCGAAATTTGCGCACTCAGAGTATGAATAATCGGCTGATATCAATAGATTTGTGTTATGGATCCGCTTTAATTGAGGCCATGAATCTGCAACAAAAACGCTAAGTCGTATTCTTTAGGATTGAAGTGATTATACTTTTTCCACTTAACTGGACGCCGTCAAAAACTGAATGGCGTTTTCCTGTCTGTAGGTCATAGATGTAGATGGTGTTAGATTTTTGGTCAGAGAAAGCAAAGCGTTTCTTATTGCTCCCTAGCTCGTGTGATATGTGACAGAACTAGAGGAAAAATTACGTATGGTTGTAATTTGAGATTTTGGCTGGCTCGATTGTTGATTGCTGCCTGAAAAAGGCATGAAAATGAAAGATTTTATAAGCAAAGCTACTTGTTGTTGAAGTTGAAACCTCTTGGGGCTTGGAGTTTTCCATAGTAGAATTTATTGAAATAGATTAAATTAATATCGTATCCAAAATACATTACAACATAAATTCATTAAAGTTTTCTTAACACGTGCCTGATTAATTTAGTTTTGTTGTCAAGCATATGAGGCAATAACTTTTCTGGAAATGCAAACTTAATGAATAGGATAAGCTGCAGTTGACTCATTAGATTGCAAAACATAACATAAAAAGAAGAAGAATTCAGCACGAAACCCTCATCGTAAATACCAGTTAGTAATGATGGTCTCGAAAATACCAGGAGGATTCATTAATTTATGCTTCGTATCAGTTGTGTATCTTTATCCTTCGAAAAATCATTTATGAAGCAGACGAAACATCATCTCACGACATTTAATCTAATAGAGTTTTAATTACTCGAAATGGAACGGCCAGCAAAAAGGGTTTTCTCTCTAAACTAAAATCAATCACTTTGAATCGTCCAGATTGGTGCTATCATACTCACATGGCGACTCCATTTAAAGGCGTAAATCATCCCTGAGTAAACAGATGGTCGTCCGTATGTCTGAACATAAGAAAATAATGCATATTTGAGTAAATCCTTTCAAAAGGATGTACAATCTTGCTTTCTGTCCGATCAGAGAGATCAATAATGTGCTCATCTCCGCTTGTGACTAGCAAAATTCCATCTTATGGAGATCCATAGAACTGGTCTCTGCAAAGCAGAAGTGTCAAGAACCAATACTTTCAATATTTTTCCCACAGCAAACGAATCACTACTGGTAGGTAGTGAGGTTTTTGTACATTCGTTTTATCGTCGTTTTCTAACTATTGATCGCTACCTGCCGCTTTCATTAATAACTATCTAACTTTTGAGATCGGTTACGATCGAACTAAATTAGCATTATTTCGATGGATTAAATTAAATATTTGATCAAATTTTCAAAACCGAATAGAATCGGTTAGCATTTAAACGACTGAATTAAAACTGATGGATTCTGTTCTGGAAAACGGCAAATAGAGTGTGGCTATTTAAACCGAGAAGGTTTCCAAGGATATAATCAAAACCAATTCACGGTACCAAATCGCTTATCCTAAGCTAACCAATGAGATTCAATACTCTTTGCGTCCTTTCTTTATTACTTCTGGGCCTGACTTTAACATCAGGTCTCAGAACCACCTGCAAACAAGGTGGCATTTGTGCTTCTGTTGGCTTAACCACCGCAGATGCTGTTGAAACTGCTGTTGAGACTGTCGCTGACATCGTTGAAAGTGACGATGCTGTTGAAGAAGTTGCCACCTTTGTTGAAGAAAACCTTGTTGCCACTCTTGAAGAAGTCATTGAATTGGCTGAAGAGATCGCCACCACCCCTGAGGAGGTTGCTGAAATCGTTGAAGCCATCGCCGAAGTCGTTGAAGTCGTCGAGGTTGAAGA
>ENA-UOUE01001755-UOUE01001755.1-compost-metagenome-genome-assembly--contig:-NODE-1755-length-12410-cov-7.457310_pt1 | contig 12410 bp, 10 predicted proteins | sample MGYA00238146_ERZ747223 | MGnify/ENA primary metagenome ERZ747223 (study PRJEB28781, sample SAMN06268865) | compost metagenome | isolation source: single cell | place: USA: California, Emeryville, Joint... | reverse complement strand
TTTTTATGAGTTTAATTAGCAATAGAGGGTGATTGAAATTATAAAACTTGCTATTCAAAAAGAAATAATTGCGCATTCCTATGAAAATTATCGTCAAGCATTACACTGGAGAGGAGATACCTGTCGAGGTGGAAATCACAACTACGATAAAACAGCTGAGGGAGTCGCTCTCACAGTCCAACGGAGAGGAAATGATGTACACGCGGCTTGTTTTTGAAGGAAAAAGACTCGATAATGATAAAACTATTGCCGAGTATGAAATCAAGGAAAATGACACGGTTCGTTCAGTTGGTCTGCTGGTGAATTGATCATTATTAGCTACTTAGGTTCCTGATTCATATTTTCGTATTGCAACACATTTCTTTTCCATACGAGCTTTTCCTATTGAAAATCTACCCAAAATAAATTTTAAATCACTTAGCATTACTTTCTCTAAGCTGAATGCACTTATGGGTTTCTCAAACCGGTTTAGAAATCTATTAAATCGGAACGATCCTTCGAAATGAGTAAATGATCTAATGAAAAGAATGTTAAGCACACAATCTTTGTACGTGTGCATCGCCATTTCAACGAAATTTTAGAATTTTTTCATCAGGTAGTATTTCTTGAATACCTATAGCTTTTTAACATGACTTCATTGGATTTTCGATGAAAGAGCATTTGAACATACAGATATTAAGTAGTTTGATCTCTATGGTCTTTTATCTGTTTGTGACTTGTCAGAATATTTCAATTAATTTTTAACTGATGATCGGATTCCAACAAATTTTTCCCCCTTGAAATTGGAATTGCGAGTGGTTGATATTATAAAAATTACTATTCAAACAGAAATAATTAAGCAGTTAGATGAAAATCATCATCATCAAGCATTACACTGGAGAGGAGATACCTGTCGATGTGGAAGAGACAACTACGATAAAACAACTGAAAGAGTTATTGGCAAATTTATATTGAGAGTCCATGGAAATACACGCAGCTTGTATTTCAGAAAAAATTACTCGAAGATGGTAAAACTATTGCCGACCATGGAATCAAGGAAAATGAGACGATTGATTCTATTGGCATGTTGGACAATTGATTTAAATATTAGTAGCCCATTCGAGTCCCAATTCATATTTTCGTATTGCAGAACCTATCTTATCCCAGAGCAAAGTATTCAACAAATTTTAGGATCAGGTCACATTATTTTCTCCAAACTTGCTACAGCTTGTGAATTTCTCAAAATGAGTTAGAGATCTATTGAATCTAAACAAGCTCCTGGGATGGATAAATGAGTAAGACTGTTTTAATGTCCTTCTTTTTAATGATTAAACTCCAACTAAAGGCAGAGAAATAAATACTTCTCAGCATATCTAACTCAAAGAGGAACCATGATCATTTAAACGTTAAGATTTCATTAAACTTTCAATGAAGGGCTTCTTTTTACAGGCTGTATATAACACTAGAATTCCTGATTTTATTGTTGTTTATCAGATTGTTTACATGCTGTTCGAATTTGTTTACTGGCAATCTTTCTATACCGGTGACATATTTTTAAGATCGTAAATGCCAATTGCGTTATATTTCTCTTTGTCCGTCCTCATGACACTTGCATTCATATTTTGCAAATAGAAGTTGTCTGATAAGGATATCACTGAAGTGAGTAGACTCTACAAACAAGAAGTTGTTAATTGAGAATCAAAACTTATGTTATAAAATCTTAGAACTCGGCCTCATTGTGTTGATGGGCCAATGTCAAAATCTGCTTTTTCAATTTTATTTATCGTTTGGCAAATTTTTACCAATATCCAATATCAATTGAAATCTAACAAATATTGGGTCGGATCCAACCATTGAAGGGTTGTTCATACTGCCTGCTTGATGTGTAGATTTAGAGGAACCAAGAAAAAAGGCTTATGTAAGTAAAGGCGAAGCCATGTGCTATTGGATATTAAATACTCATCACTGCAGTGACTTGGACAGTTGTCAATGGCTCAAACTGGAATCAATCAATACATTAGCATCTGGTTTCGACTTCTATTCGGTTAGACTTTTTATAAATGGCAGCCTTTTCAATCAAAGTAGCAGAGTTAAAATTTTCCAAAATATTCTGCGCGAAGCTTCATTGAAAGATAAAAATTCTGCTTTGATATGTGCTGGTAAACATTTATACGAATATAGAGGGGAGCAAGCATTTTCTCTTAACAGACCCATTTAATTTCAAAAAAGTTTCGAATCTTTATTCTTAAGATCATACAGTCGTTTCAATAGTAGAAATTGATATGAATTAAGCCACTTTACATGAATCAACCCTCGGAAAAGAGTATACAATCACGTGCTGAATTTTTCCGTCATCATATGAAAAGATTACTATATATTTTCTTGAGTGCATTGGCTCTGTCCGAATTAAAAATTTAATTAACTCATTGCTTTAAAATTCCAAAGCTTAAAGACAGTATAGTTTAATTTTCGATTGCTCATTCCTTCATGTTTGATTATGTTGAAAAAATGTGATGAGAACTCTTGCTTTTCTGTAAAGGACCTGCATAATATAACAGTATCATTGGAAGAACACACTCTATCCATAGTTTTCTTACTCTAATTGAAGAGCTAACAGATATCGGCTTTGTGTTGAAATCCTCAATTAATGCTGATTATCTGAATGCCGGAGTAGACCCAACTGAGTTTGAGCTGGAGGCTGATGATGAACATCGTTAAGAATTTTCCGTTCAACAGAGGGTGATAGTCGTCTTTATTTCAATATCAGCAGCATTCCCAAAAATTTTTGAGCAAAATGAACTATTACAGTACATGCGACAAAATAAACGAATCTCTGTGACATAAAAGTGAATTTGATTAATTCCTCAAGGTCTTCTTGCAGGCTATCTTTTAAAGCTTATTAGACAGCAAAATTTATATCAAGTGAGATTGCTGCCAAACTAATTAAAAATTTTAAGTTGAGTGAACACTTTAAACTTCATTCCAAAAACTCATAAATTTTTACATCCACAAAACATTGTACGCGCAAGACCCTGGTTCTCGAATGGCAAATATTCATTTCGAGCACTTCAGTCCACAATTCCCAGTTTATAAACACTTTTTTTTTTGACACAATGCGCGGAAAGACAAGACTTCACCCGTTAACCTTAGAATATTGCTGAACTAAAGCTGTCTGAAGCAGGAAAGCAATATTGATAATGAATTTCGATGAGACTACTTGACTTCGATTTCTAATTAGGTAAATTTTTTTGTTTATTCCAATTAAATAGAATCATTGAACTCAAAATAATTAATATGAATCGACTGTACAATTTTCAAATCTTGAATCATGCGATTCATTTTTTTTAAGCATGGAAAATCCAAAGAGGAAAATTCCCAAAAAAAAGTAAGGCGGAAAGCCTTTTTGATTTGTAGTAACCATGACACTGCTGCAGCTCTATCATAAAACGAGCAAATATCACAAGGGACGATCAAACCTGCTTTTTTCCCAGCTAATATGAGCAAATCCCTTATCTATTTCAATAACTCCCTTTTTCTTGGTACTCTGCTGATGTTTCCTCTGCCTCCACGCAGACACTAATGTTCGCTAAGGACTCGGAGTGATGGAAGGCTATTTTTTCTGTAGGCAAGATTATCCCGCATTTTAGAATTCTCTTGGGCTGGTAGATCCTTATGTGAGGGGCATTGATATGCAGAGATCGGACTTATCTGATGAGAATGGACTCCAATAATACAAAGTTTATAAATCCAAGCAGGACTGAAAGTCAGCAGTTTATCAATGAGTCAATGAGTGTATAGTTATTTTTAGATATCAAAATTAATGTTCTATAAAATTCAAAAAAGGGGGCTCAAGATCTAATATGAGGACTATTTAAATTCAACCTAAATTTAGATAAAAGTATAAACTTTGATTTCTGCAAGAGAATTAATTGAATTGCAATGGCATTTAAAAGACTTGCCTTATTTGGCGTTCTTGTTGCATTCTTACAAAATATCCTGAGCGTAGCAGCTGAAGAAGAATTTGATCATGTCGCTCACAGAAGAGTGTTAGACGCCACCACTGACAATGCAAACTCGGCCCTTGGCATGGCGAAGTCCTGCTATAACGCGTTTGTTGCCAACGTCCCACCGTCTTTCTGCTACAAAAAGGGTGCCGATTTCGGTACTATTCCAACCACCTGCTCCTCTGGCTACTTCAGATACCTCGCTCTCTGCTATAAAAACTGCGACAGTGGCTACAAATTCGTTCTTGGTGTCTGCTGGCAGAAATGCGGATCTGGATACAGTGATCATGGTCTCACATGCTACAAGAACCTTTTCAAATGGCACTTCAAGAAGAGCTACATTCCTTCTTCATACACCAATTTCGACTCTAGAGTCACTTGTGAGGCTGGAAAATACAAATCTGGTGCACTCTGCTACAGAGACTGCAAGAAGATCGGTCTCCTCAACTGTGGCATTGGTGCCTGTTCTGCCACCTCACAAGCTTGTGCTACAACCATTGCCACTATGGCTGTTGATGCTTTAATGGCCATTGGTCAAACCGTCCTTCTTGTGGTCTCTTTCGGTTCAAGCTCAGCCGCAACAACTACCGCCAAAACCGGAGTTGAGCAAGGATTCAAGAAACTTGGTAGTTTAGCTCTCAAGGAAGCTATGGCTGCTTTCAAGACAGTCATCGCCAGAGTAGGAAAAAAAGCATTCCTGCAGCAAGTGGCTGAATTCGCCTTCAAAAACATCGCTAAATTCCTCGCGAAAAAGGTCGCAAAGGAAGTTTTAACCAAAGTCTGCGAAGAGGTCGGCAACAAATTGCTCGATAAAGTTGAGAAATCCTCTCAGCCAGTCCTCAACTTCCAGGACTTCGACCTTGGCAAAACCATCAACGGAGCTGTCGATAAACTCGTAGGGCCTTGCAAAGACACTAGCACCTCAAACAAAGCTATTGACTGTGCCAAGAATGTCCTAGACAAAGTTGCGTTCGTTGATCCAACCGGTATCACTGCGTTGGCTGCTTCAGTTATGCAACCAGTTTGCGACGTCTAACTCAATTATATTCGGATCTAATAACTGAGAGTATTCATTATATATTAAGGATAATAAGAGTTTAGAATTTCTTTTGGACACAAACATTGCATATCCCGCTAATCATTGACTCTAACATCAATTCAATTCCGAAGTTCAAATCGTTTCACTCAACAATTAGATTTTCTCAAACGTCTGACCGATGAACAACTATCGGGTCATATTTTTCTAAGAAAGAAATCTATGTAAAAAAATGGAAGCATCGATAGAATCACTGATAGGTAAGTCGTTTGGAGCGCTCAGGCTCATGCGTCTCACCTCGTTAAAACCGTTATTGATGCAAAAAGGATAAATCTCATTACGTTGATAACCGCTATGTTTAACAAATTCTATAATTTAGATAGATAAGCTCTATGAGAGAAATATAACTAAAAATTAAACATAAAAACTTTGGTAGAATTGTATAATTTGAAATTTTTTTAGTTTTGCATTATGTATATATAGATGCATACATAAAATATGTTTTTACAATTAATGTGCTTTCTCGTCTTCTTGGTTTCTGGCCTTCAAGCCTGAGGTTTCCGAGAGAGATATAAAATTAAATGATTTCAGCAGATTTAGGGTCTGTTCATAGCCAAGTCTTCCATTTTGAACTCCTCAAGAGTTGCTGGTTGTCCACCAGTGTTAGGTAAGATAGCTACTTGTTCCTGTATCTGCCAGGTAGTAATAAAGCTGTTATAATCAATCACGAAGAATATATTGTTGTCTTCAATGCTTGCAACATCGACAATCATGCTCTTGTGCAGACCAAACCACGTATCTTCGACAAATCCGTCGGCTTTGTAGATCTGCACAAGTCCTGTCGTATATCCAATAAGTATCTTGTTTGACTTCTTCAAGTATTTCAGAGTTGAGATTGGGCCATTGATTTTCTGGTGGGTGATTATTTTGGGAGTCGCTGGCGTAGCGATCGAAACGATGCAAATATTTGAATCGTACCCTCCAGAGTACAAGAGTCCATTGAAAACGAGCATAGACATTATTGCTCCTTTATGTGCCGGTAATACCGCTTTTCTGTCGAATTGAGGCACTATTCCAATTGTTTCTTTGATCCACTCAAAGAATTGGATGGTACCGTCAACGCAGCCAGCGATGATATAGAGCTTTCCATTGCTTTGTTCGACTTTAATTACTCTTGTTATGCCTGTTGTAGCCATTCCGTAAGCTACGGCAACGATTTGTTTCTTCACTTTGTCTTCGTCCCAGAGTTTGAGATATCCATCCAAGCTCGCTGTAAGGATCTTGTTGTCGAAGAATACCATGCTTGTTATCTCGTTCTGATGACAGTTTGGGATATCGACTTTCGTAGGAAAGCCTTCTGTCACGGGGATAATAAGGAGATGTCCTTTCTTGTCGGCGTCGGTGTAAGCTGCAACAAGAAGTTTCCCTTGGAGTTTCAGGCAGGAGAGATCACCGTCGACCGCAATTTCCACCTTTTTCGCGGAGTCATTCGCATCGAATATCATAATTCGGCGAGTGAAGCAGACCGCAAAGACAGGAAACGCTATTTCGACGAGTGCAAGGGATTTTTCTTGATTGTTCTGTGTGAGTAACTCAGAACCAATCAGATTGAGGTCGCCGCTAGGAGAAAATTGATGTAGACGTCTACAGTTCTCTACAGAGCAGGTTCCTTTTCTAAAATTATCACATAAATCCTTCTTAATGATAATTTTCTCTTCCTCAATCTTATTCTTAGCCACAGAAGCTATCGGCTTCTGGGCATTGGCTTTATTATTGTACTCATTTTGGGGGAACTTATTTTGAATAGGCTTATTAGAAGCATTATTTGGTTTGGTATGCATGTTTTCGTTCCTATTCAAATTACGTATTTTGGACACATCGTGACTTTTCATACAGTTTCTCCCAAACTTACAATAGCCGGTTCTAGCAAAATGCTCACAAATAGTCTGCTTTTGAGTAGAACTATTCATTGATAATGTGTTGTTCTGTTGAAAATTGTTTGTCAAATTAATTTCTTATTATAATAACCTTCAAACTAGGTGCTTAAATAACCGAAGGTAATTGGACAGTCTGATCAAAAATAGCCAGATTCAAGTTGATCAGAATTTGAGCGACCTGATTCGAGTATTCAGATCAAAATGCGACCAAATAAATTATACTACCAACAAAACTCTCGAGTACGAAAGGTCAAGGGTATGATAGATTCCACTGCTTAAGCAACTGATTGTCTTGCGAGGTGGAAAAGACTTGGCAAAGAGCATACATACCAACCTTGCTTATTCTCGAAAATGATAATTCATAAAGCTGAAAATGGCAAACTCCATGGAATAGTGAACGATGCTGAGATGAAGTCTCTCCTGGACTGCGACTCTTCGTTGAATTCTGGTCAGAAGTCTTGAGCTAAAGAGTGTTCGAGCCAAAAAAATTCTCATTTTTTAGATTTTGACTTCAGCGACTCAGAAATACCTTTATTTGGTCCATTTGGCTTTCATTCCATAAACAATATTTCCACTATAGCTGTTCCCGTTCATATATCGAAAGAGCTTTCAATGAGAAACGAGCAATTAGCCCTCATTCGCGAAGATCTAGTAAAATTTTTATCTATGTCTACTTGAATCAACGATACATTCAATCTTTCGGACCCACATTGCTGAAGGATAAGGGTCACACATCCCCAACATGAAAAGACTGCGCTTTCTTACAGATTTCCAATGAGAAGTTCTGATTTGTTACTTGACCTGTGAAAAGATTTCTACAAACTGGGATGCCTGATATTAGAAATCTGATCAAATTGAAAAAATAAATTTGCCTACTAATCTAATACAAGGCCCCTATGAGATATCTCAGACATCTAGGTTGATATACAGGTTGATACGCATTTAAACTCTGTTACAATGAATAAGCAATAATCACAATTTATTTTCAATATTTTCGAAAATTAAAGCTTTAACTATGTTCAATATTATCAACTCTGATAACAACAAGAGATTAAAAGTGAGTTCAGACACCTTTGTCTCGAATCAAGACACTAAAGAACATGTCAAAGACTTTTATCCGCTCCGAACACCAAGCAGTTTCCAAACTTGGAGCAATGATGATTATGGTCAAGCTGATGAAGAAATGGACACTTGGGTGAAGATTATGAAGACCAACTTGCTTGGTCTGATAATAGTGAAGAGGGTCCTGCTTGTGATGAATATGGTGAAGTGAAACCTGATTGGGAAAAAGAAGGTGAAGCGGACCCTGCTTGGGATATAGATATCGAAACGGACCCGAGTGAACCTGACCACGGTGATTGCGATGAGACAAACGAAGTGAATTTTGAGGTTGCGCTGTCCGTGAAGTTATTGAAGATGGATGATTATTTATAGAAGTAGAAATTTGTAGTTTTGTTGTTACAAAAACAAAACAACAGAAAATATGAATATGTACAACGTGTATATTGAATAAAGTGAATCAAAGATAATTTGTTGTGAATTATTTACTTATATAGAAAATTGCATGAAAAAGAACAAAAAACTTTAACAACACCTATATTCAACCCAGTATCTTTTTTTCCTTTTTTCTTGAGCATACGCTTGATCCTATAGACTTTGTAAGAATCTCGACGCGAAAGTACAAATGTAAGTAAGTCTCATCAAGAATTAGTCGAGGATTTCTCATACAATGCCAATAAATGCTGCTTGATCGCATGCAATATACGAAGAATTCGCAAAGAGTTGGGAAAACAAATGCAATTTGAAGCATGCTCCCTTTGTAAGTCATTTCCTTAGAAATTTTAGAGGAAAATCTCTTTGGACTGATCTAATTGAGAATATTTGCTTTGCTCAGCATAAAGCGCAAGCGCTCACTGAATATCAAATAGGTTTAACAACAGGAACACACTTTTCTGAAGAAACCAGCAAATATCTGCAGATTTCATCCATCAATCTAAGATCTTCATCTATAATTGCATAATTGCGAGAAATATTTCGGTTTTGTTCAACAATGATGTCCTTTTTGAGTCCCTAATTAGTTTTGAAATGTGTCTTGTCTCTTTTTCTCCTATTTCTGGTACTTGGCATAAGTTACATATTTAATGCTATTTAAGAAATCGTAACCGAAAAGCACTTAAAATGCCCTGCGCTCAGAGCAAATAAGCTAACCTCAATGCGACGGTGACATGTCATGTCGCTTTCTTTTCATCGTCATTGGCTGATAGTGATGAGTATCAGGAAATGTTCTGTTTGAGATTGTTAAAGTATACAGAGACAATTAAACTTGCTCTCTCCTATCTTTTATTTACCGCTATTTGTATTGCTGACATATCACTGACAGCATAAATGACAACGGTTCTCATGTGATGAATAATAACTAGTGGAATGAAATAGAATTCAATTTTCAAGCATTCAATGTGGAAAACGGAGGGCGCTCAAAAAAATTTTGTTTCTTGAGATCCTTTTGCTGTCAAGGACAAATAAATCTTGGTGAGAAAATGGGATAGATTGAAAATTGGAGGTCTTAGTGCTGCCGAAATTATTTTTTTTAATTTTTTGCAAAGAATACTACGTTCATGCTCCAAGTTCAATATCACTGGCCATCCTAGAAGCAATTGAACCTTCTTAACTCCTTATGTGAATGGACTGAAAACTTATCCTGCTAGCCAATGAGAATGCCGAATAATCTGCTAGTAGAGTTCGTGCGAAGCTTTTGATTTTTATTTTTCCAGGTGTTTGCCAATAAAAAAATTTTAACAAAACAAAAAAAACGACTCTGAAATCAAACATAACGTAAACTCGCTGAGCCTAGCAGCATCGGAAATTTTTACCAAACTGACTGTTGCCTCAAAACCAAAACTCGTAAGGTTGCGCTGTCGAGCATCGATGTCATTACCGATCGAAGTTTTGGTTGTCTCCTGCCACTCTTCTCCTATTTCAGACATTCTATTCCTCTTGAGTTTACAAAACCCAACGACTGGTAGTTTCGTGAAGAAAGAATCTTCTTATAGAGATTTATGGCAAAAATGAAAAGTTTAACAAAATTGTGATTCAATTCTGTCAGTTATGTTGCATTTGGAGCTCCTGTAGAGATTTATCGTGCTTCTGAGCAATTTTACACAAAAATTATCTCAAAACAGCTTGCTAGAGGAATAAGGAGCTGGAATACCCAAACGAGAAGCCTCACTGGCAGAATAGACTCATTATTATTAGACGGAGAACTTTTACGAGTATCTATGTTTTTGTGTTTGACTATAAAAGCTTTATTTGGACTGTGTTACATAATTTCACTCAATAAGAAATATGAAAAGGCGAGATTCGTTCGCCAATGCTTACTACAACTATCTTAGTCATTCTTCTATGAATATTGATACATACATAACTAGCAAAAGATCCTACAATTTTTTTTTGAGGAGCATAGTTACATTTTTTTATAATTATCTAAATCAAAGATTTAGTTGATAGCAACCGTTATTTTTTGTGTGAGATTAAATCAAAAACGTAAGGTAGTTTACTCAAGACTAACCAATCAAATAAATAAAAAAACTGACTGTATTAGAGGAGCACTTGAGCCTCGCAATTCAATCATACACCGTTTTTGATTGAGTCATGTTAATCCGACAGAAATTTGTCTGTTTTGGGAAGACGACGGCTATATATAGCCAGAGGAGAATCATATATTATATAATCAAATTTAGCAAAAGCAAAATTTCGCAAATCATCATTAACAGATGACTATAACATTTGTTCGGTCTGGATCAATAACAGCAAAGTTATTGCCCCTCATTCTCTTGGGAATGTTGTATACTCAAGTTTTTTCACTTCGAGTGTCTTCAAAAACACAAGGTTTATCTGCATTGGATACTTCATTAGAAGCGACTTTGGAGTCTGCGTTAGAGGCGACTTTCGGTTCCTCACTTGACTTGACATTAGAGTCTAGCAGTTCTACTTCTAACATGGCTCTCAACTCGACCCCGATCTCCTTTTTCTCCTGCTCCGGCCCTATTCAAGAGACTGGCTGGTCATACTCTGCGGGATTTAAAACAATCTCTTGTGGAGGTAGCACTTGGGTTGGAGTTTACGCCAAGGGAAACTCAATAACCTCTCCTCAATTCTCAGTTGGCGCCCACAGAGGAATCGTCGTCAGACTCAGTGTGGCTTATGTCGATTCTTGGGACAGCGGCGAATACTTCAAGGTGAAAGCCGATGGCGTTGAAGTTTTTTCTAGAGCAAAAACATATAATGGTGCCACACCTACCCATACTTGCAAAAGCAGTAAATGGAATGACGCTTACGAGACTGTCACTTTCGGATTCAATCACGTTGCAAGTACCTTGACCCTCGTTATTACCTCAAATCTGAACGATGGTATTGACGATGAATCATGGGGTATCTGCAATCTTACAATCAGGACTTCTGAGTATCCCGTGAGTCCAAGTGGTGTGCCTCTCACTCTAGCTGTCTCTGAAGCCAGCTCTACTATCTTTTTCGCTTGTTCCAGTCCTCCTAATGAAATTGGATGGACTTACTCTGCAGGATACACGAAAATTTCCTGCGCGGGCGACACTTACCTCGGACGCTACGCAAAGGGAGCAACGGTCACCTCTCCCTATTTTCTTCTCAGCAACGAACATCAAGGTATCATAGTTTCATTCAAATTGGCTTGGATTGACTCTTGGGACAGTGGCGAATACTTTAAAGTTACTGCTGATGGCTCTGAAGTTTTTTCTAAAGCAAAAACATATAGTCCCGATGTCACGGCTAAACATCATTGCGGGAACAAAGATTGGAAGGAAGCATACGAGACTGTCACTTTCGGATTCAATCACACTGCAAGCTCTTTAGTTTTTGTCTTTTCCTCAAATCTGAACGATGGTATTGACGACGAGTCATGGGGTATCTGCGATTTTAAATTCACCGTCTCCGAATATCCGGTGATTTTAGATGGAAGTAGCACCGTTAATACTTCAGGAGAACCCCCAGCACCCTCTTTAGGTTATTCTCTCTCGAGCGTCTTCCCATCCTCACTGAACTTAGGATGTCTTGATATCAGCGCTGTTGCTAATAGCTTAACTTCGGCCGTTTCGACCTTAGCCAATGCTGGCGGCCAAACCAAATCAATTATTGACGGCACAATCACCAAAATCGTTAATGGACTACTTAGCAGTGACCTCACCGGCGATATCGCTTCTTCGAGCGTCTGTGTTGGAAATTTCAACGGGTCGTATATCACTGACGAGATAGATGCATGCTCGGCGATGCTCTTGCCAGAAGATGCACATTTCTCTGTGATATCATTCACTCTGCCTATTCCTGGTGGAGTCTGCGCAGCTCAGCCCGGAATTGAAATAGCATCCTTCTGTGTTGCTATGGGCAAGTATAACGACCTTCCGTCTCTCAGCATTCAGGAGAATG
>ENA-UOUE01001754-UOUE01001754.1-compost-metagenome-genome-assembly--contig:-NODE-1754-length-12415-cov-12.450397_pt1 | contig 12415 bp, 7 predicted proteins | sample MGYA00238146_ERZ747223 | MGnify/ENA primary metagenome ERZ747223 (study PRJEB28781, sample SAMN06268865) | compost metagenome | isolation source: single cell | place: USA: California, Emeryville, Joint... | reverse complement strand
TTTCAAAAAAATTTCTAATATGTCTGAGAAGCTCTAGAAATTATCGGTGTAAGCATTCCAAACATTGTGACTGGCTAAGTTTGACTCAAAATGTATACGTGTATCGAGAACTCCCGCCACCCTTATGGAACAGGTTACTATTATATGAATGAAGAAGCATTACCAAGAAGTAATACTCTGACGAAATTCGTAGTCATATTCTTGCAAGATGCTATTCTGGATCGTAATAAGGTTAATTAAAGTTTTTTTTGATATTATCATGATGTAAGAGCGAATTGAATAGTAGTGTCAACTCTGATAGTTCTTTTTAGAAATTCTTTCAATGTCAGTCCCAACCGAGAAGAGAAAATAAGTTTTGAACAAGAATTGCATAAATTTTAGGAGTGAAATAGTGAGTTGGAACATTTTTCGAAACCCACATACCTTTCTAGTGGTTTTTATGTATCTACAGACAAATCTTGAAATAAACTTAAATCTATACAAGTTAGAGCCGCAAGAGATATGAACAAACTCCATAACGAAGAATCATCAATAAGAAATAAGCGAATTGAAAATTCTAATGACGAAGACGGTATCCAACTCAATGAAGTTCATGTTTTCACCTGATTTTATTTAATAGGACAGGGAAGTGCATTAATAGCGATTAAAATCGAAGAAGAGGAAGAGTTTGACCTTCAAGAGCTCGGCACTCAAGATATCCCACCTATTTCGGCTGAGATAGCTAAAAATTTAAATTCTACTTCAAATAAGCCTTGGAATTCTAACACCACATCACAAAATATCCATACTGAAAAAAGTGAATCTGTCGAGAAAGAGAAGGATGTAGATACTAAAGTAAGCAAAGCAAATATTTCCGACAAAACTGAAGATGAGAGAATCTCAGAGCCTATAAACCAGAAACCCGAGGAATCCTTGAGCAATCAGCCACAAAACACCCAGTTGCTAGAAAAAATTTTCCCAAATCTTCAGGCGAACTTGCCTACACAACAGCTGTTGCTGAATTACATTCAGAATGTTAATATGCAAGGTTGATTTAATCTGCTTTTTTGAAATTAACTCAAACACTGTTGAACAGGTACCAGTCAATCTTCTCAAACACTCAATCCAAATATGATGCTCTTTCTTCAGCAAATGATTAATATGCATCCTGGTTTGAAAAATCCAGAAAATCTACTGAATCCTCGCCTCTTACAACAGCTATTGCAACAATTTGCGATCTTCGATCCAAGTAGCAATAATCAATTCCCGCAGCCAGTAAATTCATTACTTTCACCTACCTATTTCCAGAATCAATCTACCTCGTATCCTTCACAATACACTGTGCAGGATTCGACAAAAATTCAACAGTTTCCTTTCAACAACTTCCAATCTCAGCAGTACCAACAGCAGTTTATTCCGAATCAACAATACCAAGCCTTCCAACCCTCACAAACTCAATATCAGGACGTGAAGAATCCAAATTACGACCCAGTAAAAGAGGAGGAAAAGAAAGAGATGTCAGTGACTGGACAACAAGAAAGTAATTTCGATAAAAATGATTTCAAAAGAGAGCATTACCAAAGCAACTATCAATATCAAAATTACCCCAAAGACAACAAAAGCCAAAGCCATCATTACAATAAAAATGATTCTCAGCAGCAGCAACAGCAGCAGCCGCCTCGCTCTCATAAGTATCGAAGCCGGAATGCTCAGGCGCAATATATTCCAAAACAAGAGCCTCAATATGAGGATTATAGAAATCCAGGAAATAATGCGAAAAATTATCAGTATGCGGATCAAAAGAGGTTCCAAAATCAAAATAGGAGCTCATATAACTATAATAGAATGGACCAGCAGCAAAACATATATCAGAAAAAAGAATTTGGAGCCTCTATGGGTAATCAAGGAAAAAGTTATCCCCAAAATCGCAATCTCGGAGGAAAGAAAGCCTTTGATTTGGTTTTAGATGACAGCACCAGCCTAATTAAAGAAGGATCTTACACCCCGCCCACTCTCGATGAACTGATCCAGCTAATAGAAAAAGCCCCCTCCATCTGCTCGAGAGGACTAGATTGCTCAGAAAAACACTGCCGTTTTCCACATCCTAATCTTCTTTGTGCAAAACCACTTCAATGCCTCTCTCGACCCAGACCCTGTCGCTATCGAGCACACTTATATTCTATAATCAAGGCTCTCGTCAAAACAGGTATAAGCAAACTTTCTGAAAAGAGTTTATTAATTTCTGCTCAGGGAGAGTAGAGCTAGAATCTCTGCTCAGAAAGCAAGGCGAAAAGCAGATATGTGTCTTGGAGTTGCTTGACTATCAAGTCGTCTTGAGCAAACTTGCTCTTGAGCAGAAGGAACGAAAGAATAAGGTTGCTGAGTTAAAAAAGAGCCAATACGATTCTCAGGGAGTTGAAAGCTCAGAGGCCAGACTGCAAGAAGAGCTTAGCGCGCTAAAGACAAGAATCCAGCAGACTGACATGATCAGACGTATTTTCCTCAAATGTATTAGCCACACGCTCCTATGGAGGCTATCAGATTTCCAAGACTGTTATCAAGAAATTATCCATGAGATTATGATCGAAAAGAATTGCGCGACCAATTTGCTTCCAATATACTCAGTCAAAAACGATATTTTCCATTTCCTCAGCGTCAAGAACGTTCGTCAGAATTATTTAGTCCTTGTGGGAGAAACAGGGTGTGGCAAAAGCACTCAATTACCCATTTATATATATCAATATCTTCGCTATAGGCCTAAACTCGGTCAAGCGATCATAGTGCAGCCTCGAAAGATCGCAGCTCTATCACTTGCTCGCAGAGTGGCGGATGAATTGCATTCGGACCTTGGGAAGTATGTTGGATATTGCGTTGGAGAGAAGGAAGGAGAGGAGAAGAGTTCTGACGAAACGAAAATAATTTTCATGACGGATGTTCAGTTCATGAAAACTTTAATACAAAACCCTGAGCTCAAAGGGTATTCCTTCGTTGTTGTTGATGAAGCTCACGAGAGGTCTATTAACTGCGATATGATGCTAGCGTTTTTCAAAAAGAAATTTAGACCTCAGCTGAAAGTTATCGTCACGTCAGCTAGTATCGAGGTCGAGAAATTTGCAAATTATCTCGAAACTCCACGGGAAGTCCGCGTGGTGGGTAGGCAGTATCCGATCACCATTTCTTATCTCCCAATTAACGCAGAAAACTCACACTACCTGCCTGAGGTAAAAACTCTGATTCTCAAGCTTCTGAGGCTCAAGCATCAAGCGCTCAATGATCCCGAACGATTTTATAAGAATAATCCTGATGTTGAGAAAGACATGTCGATTTTTACGGGCCATATGCTCGTGTTCCTACCTTCAGTAGAGGATATAGAAACATTGAAGATCCAGTTGAAAGAGGAGGCAACAAAGGATAAAGAGAGGCCAACTCGGACCATGCCTCTCTTCTTTGTGATGAAATTCCACGGAAAAATGCGAATAAATCAATTCGAAGAGATTTTTAAGGATATTTCTCCTCTGAAATTCACAAAAGTAATACTAGCGACTCGTGTCGCGGAGACATCGTTGACTTTTCCAGAGTTGTCAATTGTGATTGACTTGGGATACGAGAACGAGTCTTTTTATAATTCTGAGCTCGGCACTTATGAGACACGGTTGCTGCCGATTTCGAAATCATGCGCCAAGCAGCGAGCTGGAAGAGCCGGCAGAACCAGGCCTGGAATTTGCTACCGGTTATATTCACAAGAGACTTATGAGGGTTTTAGTGAATCCAAAACTCCGGAAATTGTAAAATTGAACCTGGAGCACCCGTTGCTGACGGCCACTTTGCTGGGGATAAACCTCCGAAAAGATAGATTTCTTGATAGGATTCCATCGAACAACATCAACGATGCTGAAAGCAACCTTCGGGATTATAGAGCGTTGAGGAAAGAGACTGGATTGTCTGAAATTGGCCTAAAAATGCAACAATGTCCTATAGAGCCTTACTTGAGTCGCACGCTATTTGAAGCTCTTGCGCTCGGAGTTTTCGATGAGGTCGCTATGATAGTTTCTATGCTTAAATTTGCGACGAATTTGTACAATTTCAATCAGCTGAAGAGCTCTGAGAAACTAGCAGTTAAATTACAATTATGGGAAAATTTCAGCGATTTACGTGAGTATGAAGGAGCAGATGGAGATCATTTCTTATATCTCTTCATCTTCAAGCGCTTTCTTCGGGAATTTGTACCTACCAAAAAAACCACAATTACCGAGATCCCTCTTGAGAAAGACACTAAAATAAGTAAGGGTCAGACTCCTACGACTCAGATGTCAGAACAACAAGCGGATCCTGCAATGCAATGGTGCATTAAGCATCATCTCAATTATAATACCCTCCGCAGAGTTAACGAGCTTTATAATGAACTCAAAACTATTTTCACTGAAGATCAAGTTTTAGAGAAACAAACGAAAGACGATAAATCACGCGTTGATAATATCTTGAAGAGCTTGTTTCAAACACACATGAAAAATATCTGCCTCTGGACGAGTGATCCACGCCTTGGTTACTTGCTTATTGGAAAGAACAATAAAGTTGAAAATGTTTATGTACATGAGCAATCCATTTATTACGGTAGAGAAGGCGAAACAAGCTGGATTTTCTTCTCGCAGATTCAAGATAATAACGCCTTGATCGCTCAATCAATCACCGCGATCAATGAACAGAGCATGAAGAGCTGGGCTACTCTGACAATAGCTGAGAAGAGATTGAAAGAAATCAAAAATTTGCTTGAGGGGCAGAGCTTCAAGGTGCTCAAGGCGAATAAGTGTGGTACTGCTACCATCGCACATTTCGACCAAAAAATGAAACAATTAAAGAATTTTCGATTAAACAATGGAATTGTTTACAAAGCGGACTTCGGCAGAGGCAGTATCACTGTCTGGTATCCTACAGCCTGCGAAGATGCTAAAGATGCCATAATTAGCGTAATTGTTAGATCCAAAGGTTTTCATGATAATGAGCTCCATGAAATAAAAGTGAGAGATAACACTAAAATGGTCATTTCACAAGGTTGCAACCTTCGTGAAGTTCTGATAGATGACGAAACTATTACTTTGTGCGCAAACGAGATAGACAACGATATTCAAGAGGCAGATATCCAGGCAGAAATAGAGAGAATATGCGGCAAAACCGATGTCGCTCAGGTCAAGCTCATAGCTGATACAAAAGATGATGATGCGAAATATTCAGTGCAAGTCGTTTGCCAGTCAAAAGAGATCGCAAAAACGCTATTAGAAAGCACGATCAAAACAAAGAGACACTTCCGATTGAAACCTCAAGAGGCTGTTAGCAGCACCAAGTCTCAGCAATTTACGTGTAAGGTGATCTGGTTTTCAGGACTGCCAAGCGGCGAAGCCACCATTACTTTCTCAGATTCCGAAACCGCGAAAAAAGCAGCCGATCGGCTGAAAGGAAAATTGATTAAAGGCTGTTGGTTGACTCAAGAAAGCTGCGATATCCACTTAGAGCAATTGCCTGGGAATATAGATGAAATAAAGCTGGCAAATTTGCTGAATTCGACCGCTCCTGGTTTAGAATATAAAAAGTTAATCGTCTGGAGACAAGATTATGAATTCGACGAAAATTTGGACTTTGAAAGGAGTATGGTACTTTCCCTGATCGAAGAAACGAGAAAAAGAATGTATGGATTTAGGAATATGACCGTCTCTAATAAACTCCAGAAATTCAAGTGCCAAATCTCTTTCCATACCTTAACAGCCCTTGAAAGGTTTATCAAAGAAATAGATTCGAAAGAAATTCCAGTAGAGACCCCCGAAGGGTACACAGTAATCACACTTCACGCAAAACCTCGGCTCTATATGGGTGAAGTCAGGCTGCATAAGGAAAGATATCGCGTCTTTGAGAAACAATACCAAGACCTTGTCAAGCGAATAAACGCACAAAATAAAAATCTTCTACGTGTTGAACTGCCAGAGAAGGATTGGAGCGAGAAAAAAGGGGTTAATTTTATAAAAATTAAAATTATACCAAATATCGCGCACAAGAGTTTGATGCAGGTTGCTCAGCAGAGCCTTGATATAAAAAAAGGGTTGAAAAACGAATCGAAGGGCAGGGTTTTGGAGAAGGTAATGAGCCATAAGCTGGCAGCTTTAGTGTACACGAAAGCGTTTGCTAAACAACTTGACTCGCTAAGTAAGAAATATAACGTGTTTTTAAGCCCAAAGGCTTCTAATAAGATCATTACTGCCTATGGGGTTAAGAGCAATGTCGAAGATTGTGAAACGGCGCTTTTAGCACTTCTCAACGAGAGGTTAGAAGATATGGAGATAGAAACGTTTGCTCCGAAAGAATGTGATTTATCTTCTTTCTTCACCAGAGGAATTTCCACTCTGCAGAGGGCGTGTCCTGGGGTTTTGATCAATACGAGGATTATCAAAGGAAACTTTATTTTTGAGCTTATTGGGCCTCGAGAAGAAATCGAGAAGGCAGAAGAGACTATAGAAAATGAACTAGTTGAATCGGACCCGCCTGAAAATGGGATCACTTGCTGCGTGTGTAATACGCCATCGATTGTTAATCCTTATTATATGCATTGTGGTCATGGATATTGTTTCAATTGCGCGAAACAGTACTTGCTTGCGTTATGCAAGAGAAGAGAGTTTGACTGGCGTTGCTTTGAGGAAAAATGCACTGCGAAGATTATTGTGAGAGATATTGTGTCGATACTTCCGGGAGATGACCTTGTTGATTATTTGAGGAATGGGCTCTTGAAGAAATTTTTTGAAGAGAAAGAATGTAAGCTGGTAGAATGTATGTGTGGATTAACGGCTTCGAAATACAAAGTTGGACTTGCTGGCAACAAATGTGTACACCTCGAGTAGGATATTCAGTTTGAGAAGGAGAGCGAGAGCATGAGAAAAACCTCTTGATATTTCGTATTCGTGGATTCTTTTGTTCGACTAGATATTTGAAATTAATAAGAATTTTATTAATTGAATTTGTGTTCATTTAGCGGGATATTCTAATGAATCGTGCAGAATCAAATTGTATCTTGAAGGGAAAAAACCCAGAATAAAGGCGTTTTTTAGGGGCCTGAGTAGCAGGCGTTTGAATATTCCTACTTCGTAACATCTTGAGATCTAAATCTCCGGTTCCGTCAAGAAAATAGGTGTTGTCTATTATTAGTACGCTGGTTCTCACATTTAAAATGGTCGTTTGAGAAGAATAAGAATAATTCACCATACTGATGATCATATTTCGAGAATAAGAATAAAGTAAGACAGTCGAAAGATTATATGAGAATTTGATATTTGCACATTCCAAATTTATCTGAACTGAATCTAACCTTAAATAGCCAAGAAAAGGCGCTAAAAGATAATCATCAGTGTTTTTTCAATAAAAACGAGAACCAAATTTCTAAATTTCCTATCGCCTTTTTGTTTAGAAAGAATGAAGTGAGGAAACGCATGATACTTTATTAAATGTCAAAATATGTATATAAACAGACTTTCCATAAATCAACAAATGACCATTCGATAGAAATAAATAAGATCTTGGCCTTAGTAACAAATCAATGAAATTTCATTCACTCACAACCTTTTAAGGCTCACAAAGCCTTCGCCTCCTGGCTCACCAGTATAGATAAAGCTTAATCTCGCACGAGGCGGCAACACTAAAAATTCGACTAAAGTAAGTCCTAAAATGAGATTAGAATTTAGAAATTGCTTTGTCATTGGAACGTACCTGTCACGCTACCAGGAAAATTTTTGCTGATGGTAACTTCTTTCGTCTTTCCGGTAGGATGATGAATCACGTAACTAACAAATAGCAAATCAATCAATGGACTGAATAATTCTTCTTACGAAGCTGTATTCACAGCTGAGAAGATTGGCTCTCCATTCAAGAGAACTTGAACCGTAGGCTTCTTCTTCGCGAAGAATCCCAAACTGATCTAAATTTTTCAAAGAATTAACTTACTACAACTGTCAGATGCACTTATTTACTTCATATAAGCCTGGTGCCACAGTTAGGAGACTGGATTTATCCTTTTCCCACAAGAAATTGTCTGGAAGAGTGTTTGTGAGTTGAATTTCCCAAGGAACGATATTTCCGCTCTTCAGCTCTCCCGACTTCCAAGCCCACCTTCCAATAATATTCTCTGTGCAAAGCGATTCATTCACAAGCGCCTGCTCGTTCAGCGCTGCCTTCAGTTCTGACAGATTGGACTTCGAATCAAGTTCTTTTTGAATTTCCGTCAGTGCCTTGTTCACATCATCAATATCTATTTTTGATTAACATTAAGAAAAAATCATCATCGCTTTACTTGGCTTCGCATCGACCAACTTGCACACATCTTTTATGTTAGCTTTCCTCGAATTATCTTTCTTTAGATTATCTAACTCAGCTCTGACTTCGTTCACGAAATCAACAAAATCTGAAAAACAAAACAACATTAGAGCACTGGGCAACTCGCGTCAATAGTACCAGCAGTGCTCGCTTTCTCTTCAAATGCACCATAGAGGGATGCTAATTTTTGGTGAACTTCCTCCAATTCTGAGACATTTGGCTTCTGCTCCATCAAATTCTGGATGATTGCTGTGTCAGCCTTAGTATTCAATGCAGCGTTGACATCTGCTATGTTAGCTTTGCTATTAAGCAGACTCAAAACCTCATTTTCATTCTCCCTCAGCAGCGATTTGATCTCTTCTTTGAATTCAAAGAATCTCTTTGAAACTTCTTCTTGGCTCGTATTTATGACAGATTGAACTTCATTAAGCTCGACCTTGCTCTCAACCACTGCTGAAAGCTTCTTTTGCAGCTCTGACAAATCCTTCTTGTCAATCTTCCTCGTGCTGATGTCCTCAATGACTTTCTTTACCCTCTCCAAATCCTCTTCTATCTTATCCACCTCGATTTGGATTTCCTTCTTCGTTGTTGCTGTCATACTCTTTACGAAAGTCGCAGTCTCTTCGATATCGTTTCTGCGGTCGTTGATCAGATTTTGAACTTGATCATTCAACTTATACAGATCCTCTGAAAGCTGTTCGTATGCTTGTTCTTGCTTTTTTTCTCTTCGAGATATCTGCTCGTCAGTCGCTCTCTTCAAATCCGTTTTGATAAAATTGATCTCTTCCAGCAATTCATTGCGGTACTTACTCACGAGATTATTCGCGAAATCAGTATCGCATTTATTCATGATTAGATTCGTGATTCGTTCGACCTCACGAACGTCGCTCTTTTTCGCAAGTTGGCTGTGGATGTGGTCTTTTAGGGCCTCAATACTACATTCAAGAGTCTCGAAGCGCTTTGAGATACTCTTTTCAGAGGACTCAAGTACTTGTGCTTTCACGATGGTAGTAGTATTGATTTTTTCGAGATCGTCTTTGGATGCTTTCTTTGATAAGCTTTCCACTAGGGTCTCGAAGTCATCCTTGTTGACTTTTTTGTCAAGTTGCTCGTAAAGCTTTTCAAAAGCAGAAATGTCTGACTTGGTTTCAAGCACGTTAATCAATTCTTGTAATTCAGCCTTAGTAAAGTGTAAGAGAGATGCAGATAGGAAATTAGAGATACTTGGTCTGCTTTTTGAGCTAGCATCGCCTCAAAATCGGCTTTATTGGCTTTCTTGTGAAGCGCGTTGGCGACTGTTTGTTTGTTCGCCTTGCTGTCTAGACTTTCGTTGACATCGGCAATGTTCGCTTTAAGGTCAACCGTAGCTGCCAGAGCATCTAAATCTCTCTGCAATGCAAAATTTGTCAACTTTCTGTTAAATTCTCGGTGCCATTCTTCGTATTTATTGTAGAGGGCGGTCATGTCGTTTTTATAGTTCTCAATGCTAGTTTTTCCTTCAAGAAGAACTTGGACTTCCTCAATTGTTGCTTTGCTCGAGACAATGTATTGAAAGTCGGATTTTAGCACGTAGTCCTTCAGCAATAGCTGGCAATCGTCAAAGGTGAGTTTTCCTTCCAGTGAGGAAGAGAGATCAGCAACTGATTTCGTAACATCTGATACGTTTGCCTTAAGTGAGAGACCGCTGTGAAGCTCAGCTTTTGAGGCCTGGTAGAAGGTTAGATTTTGCAAAAGAGTTGAATTTATCTTACTTTAGTTGGAAGTTGTCGCTCTAATATTTTGAGGGTCTCTCCTTGGGCCTTTACGACTTCGGTAAGCGCTTTAAAAGTCATTCTGATTATATCATTGGCATTTCTCCATTCATTCGTGCTCTATCAAGATAGTTCGATTATTTTTGTGGATTGAAAAAAGAGTGGTTTGTGTACTGCGAGGAGATCTTCGACAATGCTTGTTGAATAAGGATCTGAATCGTATTCAATCACCTTGGATGTTTGAGCTTTGGTTCCTGAGTATTTTTCTAAGGACATAGGAAATGATGGCTTTGGTTAAAAGAAAAATTTGAAATTGAATATCTGATATTAATAATTTGAAAAATTCAAAATTTATTCGTTGAGAAGCGAACTCATCATAGGGATCTCTAATTTGAAAGTGATCGCCTCTTAACTTGACTATTTCACGTCTTCCATCGACTTATTGAGATCCGTGACGCAATCTAGAGTTTGATGATTATCTCTTTACTGTTGAGATGCGATACTACAAGTATTGCGAGTTTTGATACTTTTCAATGGGATTTGCCTGATTCTATTGTTATTATTCATGCGAGCTTCAGCGCGGCTTTCGAACTTAGCCATCCAGACAACTTAGTACTATTTCTTTCTAAAGGAATTAATTCTAATGTCTATGTTTCGAAGTCATATTCCTACTTTTGACGATTAAACTTCGTCTCTGAATTCTACAAAACCAGCAGAAAATATAAAGTTATGAATGAAAATAGAAATATTATCCAATTCACTGAAGATGCGGTTTCCAACACGCAAGATTCAGTCAAACGCATGATTTACCATCAAAATAATAACAAAAGTAATCTTCCATCATAGATCAAGAAATGTATTTCCTGATCAAAATGATGAAAAAATAGCCAAGAAGAAATCCATCATGAACATCTATATCTCAAATAATGTCTTTTCCAATTGAACTGCAATGAATTAATATTAGTCTTCTTTCTGACTCCTTGTTTACTCTCTGGAAACAATGAAATTATCGTTACTTTCTATCTTTTTCCGTCAGAAATTATCATAAACTGACAGAATTGTTAGCTTGAGACTGCTGAACTGTTTAATCACTCAGCACCTTCCAGCATCATTTAAAGATTCTGGACTTTGTGTTTTTATCGAACTCAAGTGCGAAGCAAACAAAATTATTCTTGTAGAAAATCAGTTCAGTCTTTGGTGATGCTTGAGGATTATTCAGGTGATGCTTGAGGATAATTTCAAGTGATGCTTGAGGATAACCCTGGTGATGCCTGAGGATATCTTTATCATAAAAACAAATTCCAAGCACAAAACACTCCAAATACACCACTTGCCTCGCGAAGAGCGGTTGTTGGGAACTTTTTCGAATACAAGTAAAACAGGCGCGGTTTAGAGAATTCAAATTGTAGGCGCATTGAAAACAGCTTCGATAGCTCATATCTTTACTAGTATGTAAACTATACCTTGAAAAATGCCAGCCCTCACAAATGCTCTCGAAAGCAAACCGAGAATTAGTTGAAACCGAAGTTCTGGAAAACTGTAGTCGAATTATTTTTTTGTTTGTTTGACGAGCACGCACTGTAAGAGCAGGCCTTCCAAACCATGCATAGGCCCATTGACTGAGAGTGATTCATAGCTTTTCCTCGTTTTGGATGGTTTCTGATTTGTTGCTCGTTTCCAGAAAATTTTCATACTTTTTTACAAAACAGTTCGCAACGAATTCCTTTTGCTTTTGAGTATTAAATTTCAAAAATAAAGCTTTCAAATTTTTTCTTGATATAGCCCATCTGGAGTTGATAAATTAGAAAGCAAAGTAGAGAGAACTATCCTATAGGAAAAAAAATAGTCAGGTAAGTCATACAAAATTTCCGTGAGTTTAAATTTGAAATATAGCACTTAATCGAAAATGGATTCTAATAAACAGTTATTGAAACTTCAAATTTCAATCAAATGGAACTCTTTTACAAGTGAGATAAGGAATGCGAACATAATTCTCTACTATCGAAAGAGAATGAGTTCCCTTTCGAATTTATTTCAAAAAAAAGAGAAAAATCTAATCAATCCAATCTATCCTGCTCTACCATTCCACATACTTTAGCGAACGTCGTTATTAAGGTGTTTCCCACTGATTTCGGACCGAAACCACTTATTTGGAAATTGAGACTTGGGAAGCTCTGGAATTTATATTTTAGGATTTTGGAAATAGGTCCAGTGACGAAAAATTTGATCTCTCCAAAACGTTCACTTTAGTTAAATTAGTTGAGTCAGTGATTTAGAAGGGAGGAATTTACGAATCATGCCTATTTTGGTATTCATGCGTGTATTGCGGCAAACCATGG
>ENA-UOUE01001753-UOUE01001753.1-compost-metagenome-genome-assembly--contig:-NODE-1753-length-12422-cov-2.866100_pt1 | contig 12422 bp, 11 predicted proteins | sample MGYA00238146_ERZ747223 | MGnify/ENA primary metagenome ERZ747223 (study PRJEB28781, sample SAMN06268865) | compost metagenome | isolation source: single cell | place: USA: California, Emeryville, Joint... | reverse complement strand
CTATATTCTCCAATAAAAACTGCGCTTTCCGAAATCTCATTGTAGCTAAGGTCAAGTTCTTCTAATCTTTCACATCTAAGATTCATTCCTATAGAGCTTGCTCCCATGTCAGTATTATAGTTCTTTTTTAAATGGAGATTTTTAAGGTTTTTCCATGAAGGATTATTTGCAAGCCAAATAGCACCATCATCAGATAAGGAGGTTGAAGTCAAGATTAACTCTTTCAGACTAGTCCAGTTTTGATCTAGAATGATCCCAGCGTCCCAATGCAAGTAGTTCCCGATCAATTCAGTTTTTCAAGGTTAATCCCTTTCAGACCCCTTTCAAGTAGCTACTTGCAGACCATTCGGATTGAAAGAGCAAATGAGAACATAGCCAATGTGGCTCTTCAATCTTCTCACTTCTTCAAAATGTAAGTTTCGAGTTGCATGGTTCTCAAACACAGCTGTCTTTCCTTGGGAGCCGATAATGAGATAATTACCACCAGGAGAATGAGCAATCCAAGTTCCCTCCTGATCCAGATGCAATTTGGGAGTTATTCCAAATTGAACTCCATGCATGTCAGCACCAACAAAGTTTGTGCTTTCAAGCCAATCTCCTTAAAAATTCACATCTCGAAGGTTTGAATTTGTAAAATTGGTGTCTTTAACTATCCCATGATTTAAATTTGCACTAGGAATACTAACCCCACTCAGGCCCATTCGACTGAAGCCAGATCCGGCAGCTTTTAGACTTGTAATAGCGTTCTCAGCGACAACTGAAAAATGGCATTATTGACGTTCTTAGTTAAGTTTTTCAAGTGGCATAATTCCGAAACCAAATTTTAGGAATATTTAACCCTCCAAATCAGATAACTCAAATAGCGTTCCTCTCATGTCAAAATGTGTCCAAACTGCAGGAATTAAAATCAGAAACCATTATAATAATTTCCAATTTCTGCGGAAAGCTCTATATTAATGTTATTTTATTTTAAACGTCTTTTGGGATATCAATGACTCATACGAGCAGCGCCATACTGTTAATCAAAAATTCAGCGAGGCCAACTAGAAGAGAAGTTCAAAAAGTGAGTACCGAAGTATCCCTTAACGATATTTAAGTTCGAAGTGAATTAATTCAATTTGATACGTGCTCAAATTTTAATAAAATTTATTTTGCACTCTCAACTCTCAGTCTAACAAAAAATAATGGATATCGAAAACAACGAAGAATCTAAGCGCAGCAACCGCGATATGGAAATAATTGATGCTCTATTCAAGGAGAAACTGAGTCTTTTTGGTACTCTTTTCCTTAACTACCCCTCCTATCCATTCTTCTTCGGAATAGCAACCTAATTTTTCCTTTCTCAAGACTCTCAATTCTATTTCTCATGGCATCTTATTTTACATAGAAAACCCACCTTCAAGGCTGCTTGCGCTGAGTTCATGGCAGAATAATAAAGTTAGCGTCTTTGATCTTGGAAAACACGAAGAATATGCAAAATTCGATGGAGCTAATCTTAAAACCAAAGACCGTATTGGAAATTTTCCTATATGCCATTGAAACATGTATCTAATAGGAAATGTGAGCTGGACGCATATCAAGGAAATTCCAAACACGACTTTGCTCGTCTCGCTTCATAATTCATACAATAAAGCCTCTAATTTGGAAATAGTTGATATTCCAAAAAAAGGTTTCGTGAGAAAGATATACTCATTTGAAGAAGTCATTGGATGTAATATTAGCTGTCTCATTTATTCTGCACGAAGAATGAAACTTCGAGCCTCTTACCTTGTTGTTGTTTCCAGTCCTAATTTGAAATGATGTTCTATTTTGTTAGTAACTGGACCAGGTTTCGCAGCTTTCAATCCCAACAGAAATGTCCTTGGAGCAATCTCTTTGGGCGGAGAGATTGCTTATCACCTGTTTAATATTGATTTCAATGCGAGTCTCGGGAAATACAATGTGAAACTGCTGAGGAAGTCAAAATGGCATACCGAAAATACCTCTACAGGTAAGCAGAGAAATCTTGTCTGCCTCAAAATGACTTTTACTTTTTTGAGTTTTCTATTGAGATCTTCTCTAACTATCTTGATACTTTGCTAGATTCGGTAGTCACTAGTCTTGATTTTGATCCTAATGGAGAGGCGGCGGCGACTATCGATCGTTGGGGAGTTTGCTTAATATCATCGATTAATACAGACAGTTACATCTGTCATCTAAAGCCAACGAATGAAAGAGGTAGTTTAACTCATCATCATCATAGTTTGATTTTTCGATGCAAATATATGTATTCATATCTTTTATTATTGATATATCCTCCTTTTTGATGATGAAATATATTTTATTAGATGATTCTGGTCGTTGCAGATGGAGCACTAATTCTGGTGAGCCGATCCTATTTACCAAGTATGAAAACAACAGACTCAATATCTTGGATATCGAAAAGAAAGTTTCTCTCCTAAAAGAACCAATTCAATTTGAAAAAGAAGGTAATTGCAATTTACAAATAAAATTTGAAGCCATTAAATTAACCTCTATCTCTCTCCTTAATACCATCACAACCCTCAACAGAGAAACATATCTGAGAAGGCTGACTTTTCTTTTTGATCCCATTTTTAATTAATTCATTAAAATAAATTTTTTCATTATTTCTTCTAAACTTGGTCTTTTCATGGGAGTAGGGTGGACTTACTGGATCGACACTTGTCAAAGTGATGGAAATTTACTTGCAGCTGGCGGCTCTGATAAAAACGTCAAGATCTATGATCGACGCCAATCGAAAATCATTGGAATATTTGAGCCTCTTCACGCAAGTAACTTACACTCCAAATAATTTTCCTAAGATTTCCTGTTTTCTAGAAGAAGTAACTTGTGTGAGATGGAATCTCAATGGAGATTCCTTAGCAAGTTCCTCATGTGATAATACAGCAAATTTGCTGAATTTTAAAACTTGGAAAGCCATTCCTTATGGTACTACAGCAGACGGAGGTAATTCACATCATCTTAATTCTCCTGACAGCACTACTCCATTTAGAATGGGCCATGTCTGTATGCCTCATCTAGATAGAAGATTAACGAGAAGGGTTGAAAAGAGGAAGAAACTCAAAAATAGGGTCAGTTTGTAATATTCAAAAAATAACAGTTTTTCCTCTTTCCTGAATGCACAATGTGATCCCCCCAATTATAAGTATTTAAGAGACAATGAATCACTGTCTAGCGATTAAAAGAAGATGAACGCATATATTGCTTTTCTAAAAAAGTATAACTCAATTTGTGTATGAAAACCGAGAGGAACTAGTTAATTTTGATATATGGATTTGATAATCAGTAGTGCTAGATCACAATAAACTCTTGAGTATCATATCATAGTGCAGTTTTTTGTGCTCTGGACTTTTTTATTTGATTCCGATTCATTAATACAAAATAATTTATTTCCATACCTCTGGAAGTATCAAAATCTCTATTTAAAATTCATTAATGGTTTGATGTTTTCGTTTCAGATCCTCATCGTGTAATGTATATACATTCATTAGCTTTCCTCTTGTTTTAGATTTTTTGAGATTGCTTGCTTTGCGTTGTATCTCAGAATCGACATCTTTTGAAACTGAAGCATGACTGACGAAGAAATCTTTGATTTATTTGATTCGTTTTCTTGTAATTCAGATACATGAGTAACTCTCAGCATTTCTTAAAATTTTATCTCCTAGTTACAATACCTCCCAGCACACTAGTGTTTCAAACCAGAATATTCAAAATACACAAATTAATTGGATATGCGTACAAATATAACAGTTGGTATTGTCTCTCAACAACGGCATATCTAAATTTTTAATAGTTCTCATTTAGGGAGCATTTGTTCCTTCTTGAATAATAGCTGGGAGTTTGGACACTATTATCACTTTCACTTTAAATTTCGGGAAAATTGTTTACATGTTCTATCATAGGCTCCAATTATAATATAATGCCATATTATTTCCTCTTTACAGTTATAACAATGCAGCGTTTATGCAAATCTAATTAAAATTCTTCTCAATTCTACTTTAGATGTTTCAAATTGGCTCTCAAAACAATGATTAATTTTAATTCTCTTTCAATTTATCGAAATAATGAGCATCTCAAATGAAAACTTCAATGCAAAATTTACAGATAAACATCACAACATAAGCTCTAGAAAACATACACAAAGTCTCATGGCTGACTAAGCTCACTCACAAATTCAATATTAACTTAATTAATTCCAAGCTCCATAGTAGTATCGAACATTTGGTTGTTGCTGCTGTTCTTGCTGATTAGAATAAAAGGTTGGATATTTCGTCTTCTGCTGTTGCTGCTGAGACGGTTCTGCCGTATGTATCGTGGTTACAGTTGGATATTCCTCTGTCGTCGGATACGACTGAAAATCATTTGAAGGGATCATTCCGCCTTGATATGGATTGGATTGTTGACTGCCTCCAATTTGCACTCCCGCTCCAGGGAATGAAGGGTTATGCTCATGAAGCGGTTGGCCTGTCCCGAATGACTCAACGACTGGCTCCTTCGGTTTAATCATCGACTCGAAGTATTTTTTCACATCTCCGCTTGTTGATTCCTAAAATTTATTTTAATCAGATTTTCATCGAAATACTTACCACTTCAGGCTGTGAAACAAATACCACGGAAGGGTCATTCGGATCAACGAATGCAGCATGCCTGTTCTCAAGATTGCCGGAAACTAGATCATTAATAAAGGCTGGGTCAGGGCCCAATTCCTTTCTTTCTTTGATTTGCCCCAAAAGAAGGGAGAAGCACTCGATAAACTTGCCGCACCCTCCACTCGTGAACTTTAGCTTAACTGTAATTAAGCCCGGAAGGCCAAACAAAGGTTTCACCCTCACTATCATTGGAAAAAAAGTCAAAATTAGCTGCGCTTTATTTATTTACGCAGGAGATAATTGGCTCCGAAGACGGGCTGCTCGAATTTTTCGTCTTCGATATTGTAAAACGGTATATCGAATGCAGAGAAAGACGGGTGTTTTTTATCGGCGACAAAAACCATGCGAGCTGTTGTGATAAAAAGCTGAGAGGAATTGAGTAAATGAGATCAATATTGAGAGGTTTACCTTTCCCTTTGCTTTTTTTTCTCCACTCGCATTGTCGATCTTGATTTCAATCTCGATATTTTTACGTAGCAGAACCATATATTCGCCTTCAAGTCTCATTGGCTGACCTGCTGAGTTAATGGGAGGATTAAATGCCATTTTGATTATTCAGGAATGTATCAATATTGTTTGATGAAAAGATTTAATTATAACGAAAAAAATTGGGAGGATAAATAAATAGAAGATTATCGCTTTAATTTATTCGATTAGCAAGAGCAATACAATCAATCATTGCTTTTCTTTTTGTAAGCTCAGAAAAAATAGGAAAAAAATAGTATTCTTCAATGTCATCGACAGCTGCAGGATAATCAAAAAAGGTGGATTTGAAATGAGCTAAAGGGATTTCACCATTACAATGAGATTCGTTGAAGTTCAGGAAAGAACAGTTTGTAGATGAAATTTTTTCTTTATGGTCAGTAGATTTGATGTTTAAGGCAAAATATTGCATGTTGAATATTGAAAGAATTTCGAAGAGATCTATCAAAAAATTAACTTACACAAACTCATCGTTCTAAAATCGAAATTTCAGTTTCCTATCAAAAAGATTTGAGAAGCATGAAGCTTGAGATGGTAAATAAAATTAGAATCAAAGTAGATCTAACATAAATACAGATCGAAAAAAATTTATTTCTCCGAAAGAAAGATGAGCTCGATCCATCTAAAACGACTGAATTGTGATATTCTTCTTTGATAACTAATCAATATTAAACAAATGTGTCTTAGAATTGGATAGTTTCTTGGTAAACTATTATGTCAAGGTCTTTGATAATCGAATTAAGGTGTCTTGCTACAAAAGATGTTTTTCGAACCGGCATTCTCTTCGGAAAAAACGTTATGCAAGGTTTGGAAAATTTATTTAATTGGATCAAGATATGAAGAGGAAATTTCACGATATGGATTGAATCCTGAAAAAAATTTCCAGATTTTCCACTTTTTGTAAATCATAGACATTTTAATTTTTCTTTTAGATTCATCCAACGTTTAATTTTTACTTCAGCCGCTTCGTTTTGACGCTTTCTTGTTGTTGAAATAATTCAGATTGTACTTATTCTCACAATTATAAACTAAAAACTTCTCAAACAAACCAGCAGCTTCATAATAGAATTATTGCCAGTCCAGTTCTCATGATTCATGTGTAATCTTGCAGAAATGCAAATTTCAATTTATTCCTATCGAAACTCAACTAAAATGCCTTTTGTTTTTAAATGTTGATAGTTTTTTTTTTTTGGTAGCTTAATATAAAAGAGCACCATTCTATCAATAAATGAGGTAGCAAACTCAAAATTCACGATCCTTAGACCCGACCCAATCAATGACACAGATAATGAAAAAAAAGATATCAAATTCAATTGCTCTGACGGGTGATTTTTACAGGAAAAGACAAATGAATATTCGCTCAAAAACGATAATCGATCTTAAAATTTTGATATCTCAAACGTCATTAGTAATTATATTATCGCATATTGAATGGACTCACTGGCAACCCAAACATATCTTATTTTTTTGTTAGAGTATGTTAGCTAATGATCTAAAAAAAACATTTCAAAAGAGCAAATAGATCAATATAACATGGAATAGTTAACCCAAATAGTTTGTCTAATCAGTTGGAACAAACAATAACTACTGCTTTGAGGGCAACTTCTATCCTTTCCTCATATAGATAGTCTTCTATTTCTTTTGTTTCCAATCGGATCAAAAACAAAGTTAATACATTTGAGATTCAATTCACTATGAGAAACATTTTTTTATGTGAAATGAAAGGGATTCAAAATATTGATTTTCAACTAGGTGAAGTGTCGACAGCACTGAATAAACCTCCTTCATATTTACCAATTTAATTGATTATCATGTCTCAAAGAATACACCCTCGATTAATCGATTTATTTTAGTTTCTTCGATTGCTGATCGCACTGGTAAAATAAAATTTAAGAGCACTTTAATGATTATCCGATTTTGTAAACGTCCCCTCAAACTTTCTTTCGTGAACTCTTGACATTCGCAATATGTTTTCATTGCTTTTTCTTAAGGATAATTCAAGAGTTACCTTGCAGCCAAAAGTGCAATGAAATATTACATTTCCTAACAAAATCGCATAACTCAACACGTTCCTATTAACTTATAGTACAAAAGACAAACGAGAAAAGATATTTCTGTGCCTTCGGCATAACTTCTCTGCGATGCAGCATTACCGATTTTTGCTGCAATAGCAGAATTGGATCACAAATGGGTATTTTTGCAAGCAAATTAGCAATTAAAAAAACTTCTATAATAACTTGAATTCTGGTTGAAAAACCCATGAATAAATATAAAGCGTGTCAGAATATGTTTAATGAAAATTAAAACTGAAAAAACCCGGCCTTTCGACGCTCCAACCAGTAGCGAAAAAAAAACAAACTGGCAAATGGTTGGGGTCCAACGAGTAAAATGGCAGACAATTTAAAGTATTCGATCGGAAATAGATGACATAGCTCGTAATGTATGAGGGTGAAGAAAAACAAAAAAGTTACCTCGTACTTATACGTCCAGTACGAAAAATTTATAAATTGGAATAAATAAAGCACGAAGATGAACCAAATAGATTTCAAAATTACGAGACGGTCAGGATTCTTTGTGGGAGTCTCCATCTCTCTTGGAATCCTAGCTTTGGCTTGCCTCAACCTAATCCCATTTTATCCAGGCTGCGTGTTTACTGTGTTCGCGCTTGTGAGTAACATTTTGAACTTTGCCTGCTACATGGGTCCATACACCATCCAGTTGCACTTTTGTAATGCACTGTATACGCTTGCTCCAATATGGGTTCTGATCTTGGACCCTTGCGCTGTGAGATTTGCGCAATCTCTAACCGCAATCAACATCTGTTTTACTGCCATTGAACAACGAGATAGAAGGATCAGAGGATTCTTCACAGCTCTCATGAGCTTAAGCTGGCTTTTTGTTCTCAGTGCTAAAGGCACCTTGATTGGAGAATGTGAAGAGAGTCTTTCAAAAAATTTTGGAAGAGACAGCATTGTGACCTCAGTTGTGTCACTACTACTCGTCGCGGCTTTCTCCGTTCAAATTGATACTTATTTCAAGGCCACAAAAGAAGCTCTTGGCCAAGTGAGAGACCTAAACTCTAAATTAGAGAGCCTCAATGGTGACCTCAAGCAGCTCCTTGCCGATAAAGACAATTTCATCCTTCTCTTCTCTCATGAGACGCGAAACCCTCTCAATATCCTTCTGGGTAACCTTGCCCTCTTGCTCGATGAGGTCGATGCGCCTCAGGTCAAGAACAAGATCATACGGTGTAAATTCTGCGCCGATTTACTCCTTCAGCACCTCAATAATATCCTTGATACAGGTAAACTAGCAAATAAAGGGACTCTCGAAGTGACTCCTACGCCCGTAAGAGTATATGAATACCTCCAGTCAACATCCAGCTTTATGGAGATGCTGGTGAAAAAGAAGGGCTCGCTTAAACCAGGGCTAATGATTCCTCAGAAGCTTCCTAGCATATTAAGATTTGATATGCAGAGACTGACGCAGGTGATTTTAAACCTTCTCACGAACGCTGTGAAGTTCACAGATAATGGATCAATCACAATGGTGGTTAGATATCTCAAGAAGAATTCCATTGAAGAGTCTGATTATTACCCCACCACAGCATTTGGGTATCAGCTCTTGAATAAACCGAGGACCCCGAAGATTGACTCGTCGTCAGAGTTTTTTGAGAATCCAATGGGAAGTGACATTCAGCTTACTGACCGTTTTAGAAGAGAAATCTGCACTTTGGAAGAGACGAAGAATTCTTCATCAGGAAGTGATGCTGGGGGACAAGGGCTCTTGAAGATCGAAATCTGCGATACAGGATGTGGCATCAAGACAGAAGATATAAACAAATTGTTCCGAAAGTTCTCACAAGTTCATTCTGAAGGAGCTCAAAGTGCCATTGGAAGCGGATTAGGCCTTTGGATTACAGAAAAGTTATGTGAGTTGATGAACGGAGGCATTAGGGTGTACAGCAAGCCGAGGGTAGGAACTTGCTTCTCGGTTTTAATTCAAGCCGACTCGTTGCCTGTACAGCCAAGAATTTTAACAGGCCCGCAAACGACTCCCAATGAATTGATCTCTAGTCCAACTTTCTTCGCTTCTCGAAGAGTCTTACTCGCCGATGATGACCCCTACAATCTTGAATTTCACGCGCACATCATGAAAGAACTAGGTTTCGAGCAGGTCGAAACTGCCATTGATGGCCAAGATCTCGTTAATAAATTCAAGATGAAACCTGAAGGATACTTCGAGGTCGTGATAACTGATGTCTCAATGCCGCAAATCGATGGTATTCAAGCTGCTTCCAAAATTCGAGAGTTTGAATCGGTTCAAAAGAGGAAGCGAAAAGTGAAGATTGGGTTCATTACAGGTCATTCAAACCCCACTGACAAAGGAAAATGTGCGAAGGAACCAATATCTTCTCTCTTCTATTTATCCAAGCCAATTAAGTCTTGCATGCTCGAAGGTTTTTTTGATTTTAAGTCTTCTTCTTCTCCACGACTCAGAAAGCCAAGTCGGCCATTGAAGAAAGAAGAACCGCTGATTCTGTGCGTAGATGATGACGTCTTCAACCTTGACTGCTTGTCAGAGATGCTTGGGAATCTTGGAGCAAAGACAATAAAAACGAAGTCAGGAGAAGAAAGCTTGTCCAAGTTCGAAGAGATTGTGTTGAATGAAAAAGGAAAACGCCTGAATTTTGTGCTCATGGATTGTCGAATGGGTGGCATGGATGGCTGGACAGCTTCACATCGAATGAAGGAGATGCTGAGATCTCAAAACAAGGGAAATATACCGATTATTGGGTTGTCAGGAGAAGAGAAAGCCAGAAACCTAGAGAAATTCAGGTTTTCTGGAATGGATGATATGCTTCAAAAACCAGTCACCAAAGCAGAACTCCAGAGACTTCTTACAAAATATACGGAAACGGGAATAAGATATGTCAAAACTGAAAATCTGTAGTCGAATAAAATTTTTTTCTCAAGGTGAAATAATTTTCGTAGTTAAGTTTGTCGAAATGAATTACAAAATCTTTCTTTAAGTATAGGGCTTGAGATGATGGAATACCATTAGCATTACTTTCAAATTTCAATTTTATTCTATTCTAAAGAAACCTACGTTTTTTATGTATTGTTCTTGCTTCTTGAATGAAACTTCGATTAAATCGTTCAATTTGAATTCTACGAATAGTAAGATATTGAAACATTCCACAACACCACAATGAGCCATCGAAGCTCATCAAAATTGCAGAGAGGTCAATGCAAATGTACGCTTTTTGGTCAAGGATCTTGAAGGTTGAAATGTATGAGACTTGATGTGGAACAAGACAGATAAACAATATAGTTTCAAATCATTCCTAAATTCAAGCTAAATCTTTTGCAACATGGCCAAGAATCCTTTGTGGACCACGGAAAGGTTTCTTCTACATTCACCTTCAGCCAAGACACCAAAAAGTGCTACGAATCCTAAAAATCTTGAAGTTCATATTCCCATCACTACAGATTTTCCCTTGATAATTGGTTGAAACTGTACAGAAGATCATCAACAAATCCCTATTGAAGTCTGAAGGCGAATAGGATACATTATCACCAATTGCTTTACGAGATTCAAGCTACTTCGATAGATGGGAGTTTGAAATACCCAAAAATATGAATTCAGGGTTGAGATAAGCTTAATTTCAACTTTCAAACCAGAAAAGTGAGACAAACAGCAACAATTGTTCTCTTCTATTTCCAATCGATTCAATCTTGTGCGTTTGAAGTCTGAGTAATCTTCTCCACGGATAAGAAAATGAAATTTTTCTACTAACCAAAATGAACCACTGAAGCTTTGTTAGTTGATGACTACAAATTGAACATAAATTGCTTCTCTGGAACGCTTGAAAATCTTAAAGCAAAAAGAATAAAAGCAATATGTCAGTTGAAGAAAGCTGTTCCTGGTTCGAACGTAATTCGAAATTCTCCAAACTATGCGTATAGATTGTCGAAAGAGTGAGATGGATGGTTGCTACAGAGGATGTTTAATGAGCATACTTAATGTTCAACATAACTTTGTTAATTAGTGAATATTTCTCATCGGGTTAAGCTTATTGTATTTTTTTGCAAAAACCTCCACAACGATCTGATGTTAATTCCCTGAAAAGTAGAATCAACGCGAGCAAACAGATAAACTTTGTGAAATTTCAACAAGATACAGATTGTTCTTAATTTTTATTTTCATGAATGTTTTTTTCACCTCAATGCAATAATTGCCCTAACTAAACAATTGAGTTCGAGTATGTATGGAACCTCTTACTTTCGTTGATCGTAGTTCGGTTAGCTCTTGGTTATCTATATCTGTCTCATCATTCGAAGCTTTCCACCACACTTTCATCGATTCCATTAGAATAATCCCTTCAGGAGTCTTTCCAAAATCCTCAGGTGAATGACTTCCAATCTTCTTAATCAACTGAGCCTCATCAATCTTCAAGTTTTTAGAAGGTCTCATAATTTTTTGAGGCTCTGCGCTTTGGTTCTCTAATTTTTTCATCCTCGCTTCAGACCCGCGTCTCTCTCAGTGAGGTCATTACTCTTTGGATACTCGCCAAGTGAAAGAGGACGCACTTCCTTCCTCTTCCGATACTTATTTTTCAAATACCTGTACACAACCACAGCAAGACTGATCACTTGGATTAAACTGAGTATCATTCCAGTGAAAGTCGAGCAAAGACTAAAGGCTATAAAAGCGAATCCGATCTCATTCAACGTAGTTGCGTCAATGGTCACAAAATGATCAATAATTGCAAAGACGAATCCGAAATTCATGCACCCGAAAGCGAAGATCTCGACAATCAGTGTGAGTCTTCTGGTCCATGTGTCCTTCAAAGGCTTAAATACGATCATGTAGATTATTAAAGCCAGATTAATGTACCAAGTGGTCAATATTTGCCCAAAAGGACAAGGAGTCATCAGAGCGGTCACGGTTGCGTAGATGATACTCCTCGTGAGAGAAAGCGGGATATAGAAGAGTGGAGTCTCCTTTTATTATCAAAATCATCGTAGAATGTTTTATATTTTCTTAAATGGAGAGGCTGCAAGGACTCTTTGGTTTGGTGCAGATATCTGATATTAGATACAATCACATCGAGCACATAGAGAGCGAGACCGAAGTAACTGACTAGAACGATGCTAATCGCAGGGGATCCTTTGGTAAAATAAGATGTGGGTTCTAAGAGAGATGAGTTATATCTAAGATTGACCAGAGCCCAGAGCCATCCAGATTGGAAGATACCCAAAACGA
>ENA-UOUE01001752-UOUE01001752.1-compost-metagenome-genome-assembly--contig:-NODE-1752-length-12423-cov-5.199336_pt1 | contig 12423 bp, 6 predicted proteins | sample MGYA00238146_ERZ747223 | MGnify/ENA primary metagenome ERZ747223 (study PRJEB28781, sample SAMN06268865) | compost metagenome | isolation source: single cell | place: USA: California, Emeryville, Joint... | reverse complement strand
TATATTCGCCAAGCTTTCGAGGTACTGTGGTAATCCACTTTTTTTAGCGCTAGTATCTCGAATCCAAACGCCTTTATTTCTTTCGTCAAAACCTGAGAGCTCGTTCTTAGCCTCTTTGATTCTTCAAATGTTGTGAGATTGTATCTTCTGGAGGGATGGTTTCATACATTTTCGCCCAATTCTCGAGGAAAAAGCAACCCTTTTCTCTCATAAATGAAATATTTGTAGAACCCAACGTTTCCACAATTTTTATTAAGGAAAAATTCTTCCGAAGGAATTCCACATCAGAAATAACATCACTTAACAATTTTCAATCACCCTTTCATCTTTAAGATTTATGGTTTCGGGAATTCCATCAAGTTTGCAGTCCACTGGGAAATAAGGAAGGGTTGCACAAGCAATTTGTTGACCACCTTCGCTAATCTCAAACGAATCGATGAGAACAGAGCCCGGACAACGTTGCTGAAGACGAAGTAGCACTTGTACAAACAAAGTTGCCGCGTGATTATAGTTAGTTGACGTGTTCTTTTGTGCAGTCAAGTATTCTGATAGTATGAATTTCACTTGAAGTGCGATCTTCTGCTTTAAATACTCTATAAGTAGACCTTTCTGCCACAGATTTGAAATTTTGGTAGGTGAACTTGATCTTAGGAGGCATGGCAAATTTCCTTTCCTCTTCTGCATCTGGTTTTGGCAGCATCTCCGCTTTCAATAGGCTCGATTATGAGAAAATTAAATCTTGTAATTACTCTTGATCAGTTCAATTATGTGGAGCATAATGAGCCGATGAAGTTTTCGTTGAGAGTTCAATTCATATAAATGGAAAGTGTACAAAGAATCAATGGCTTCCAAACTGTGAGAATCTCATTGCCATTAGTGTCTCCTTTTAGAACACTCTGCAGAAATTAAAGAAACCAAAGATAAAGCCATTTGAACTTTTTTTCGATAAAGCATTCCAGAAGTCCTTTCCAATAGATTATCATCTAGAGTCAACGAGAAATGGTTCCAGCTTCTTCTCAAAGATTCTTAAAGGAAGCCTATGAAACTTCATAGTATTCACAATAAAGAGCTGTATTGTTGCTCTTCATAATTGAATTAGTGCGTCTTTCCTTACGATTTGATGATACTATGTTAACTGGAACATCTCTAAGGCATCTTTGATCTCTAGCAAGAAATTATATTAGGTATTATTATGTATTCAACGATTATCTTTCTTCCAGAAGCTCCAATTATTTCTGCTCAAGAGTAAAGTAACTCATTTTACAAGCAATAAATCTCTTTAAGTCAATCCCAGAAATCCCCGGCATCAAGAATGTCAGGAAGTGGCTACGCTGAAATAAACCTCATCTCTACCAATCCAGCTCTCTCTATAACTGCCTTTATGTCGCTTTTCTCAGCAGGATTAACAGTTATTTTGGGCGTATACTACCGAATCGATAAACAACCTTTAGGAAACATGGTGCTCTCTGTGAACGGCGCAAACTTGGTGTTCTTCCTCATCAAAGTCAGTGGGTTTGTCCATCAGCCGCCAGACACCGAATACTGTCGACTTCTTCTTCCAATCGCTCGTGGATTCATCAATATCTCTTTATTCATGGGAACTTCCTTCGGTCATGCCCTCTACATGATCGTCAAGCATCAAACTATAGACATTGTTGATAGAATGTTCAAATATTACGTCCTCATCTCGGTTACAGCAGCCACAGCGTATTCTGTTTCAGCGGCTTTTACGGACTTCATTAGCTACTCAGAAACCCAAAAAACCTGCGTGCATGTTGTTTATTTCGACAAAACCGACACGCTGGCTATCATATACATGACTCCGACAATAGTTTGCTGCATCCTTGCCGCAGTGTGGTACTGCCTTTCAGGTGCTGAGCTGAGAAAGAGAGGAATTACTATGAAAAAGAGGGATTTCATTGCCTTGATTATTTACCCTGGAGTAACGATATTCTGTTGGTTCCCTTTCCTAATCGTGGATTTCCTTATGTCTATACAGCTGGGAAGCAGTCAGGTCCTTAATGTCATTCTAGCTAACATCTATCAGCTCCAAGGCGTACTGGACGCGTTGGCATACGGTGCGATTCCAAGGATAAAACAAGCATGTCAGTCTTGGCGAAAAGCGAATAAGAACAAGGCTCTTGATGATACTGATGATTCTTTGATGCATGATACGGAAAACATACGTATTGAAAGGAAAAGCGTGAATAAAAAGGCTCCGCAAAAAATTGAAATCTTTGTCAAACCTACATTTAGCTAAATCATAAAGATGATGGAGAATCTGATTTTTTTTGAAAAAATTAAAGTGAAATTTATAGTTGTTCATGTAATTGAACTTGGTCCATCCAATATTCATATTAAAGTATTCATGTGAAATGGAATCTCGACAATGAGAAGAGCATCATTTAAAAAATAACGAAGCATTTTCTATCATCTTTTAAGGATTAGGTTCAGTGAATATTATTTTAGGCATAAAACAGCTATTTTCCAGTCCGGAAATGCAATAAATTTACTAACAATACAATGGAAAGAATTGCAGTGGATTTGGATCTTTTGAAGAAAGCTGTTCCAGGATGGAATGATGCCAACGAAACCAACATCAAAATCAAGGCTCTTTCAGTCTTCGATTCAGAATCAGCAGCCTTGTATCGAGTCAAATATGCAAACTCTCCACTCAATATCACTTATCGCAGGTTCGACAACGAAGAATGCTTCAAAAAATATAAATTACCCGAGGACGATGCCCTAGGACCTAAGCTCATCTACTCTCAGTACCCAATCATGATCCATGAATATATCACTGAAGCAAAAGCTCCGGGTCTCGATGGCATATTGAAGCCAAAAGTTTATAACTCATTGTTCAGAGAGCTTACTAAATACCATAAAATCAGGCCAGGCGATGAATTCACAGGAAAAACTTTTCTTTCAATCTATTTAAATATGAAAACCGAGGAACAGTCTCCAACTGCTCTCGCTAACTTCTGCCAGGCATGTGATAGCGCTCAAAACAGAGATGATTTAACCGAAAAAGATAAGAGCTCCTTCAAGAAGATTCAGAAGATACTAGATGAAACTGAATTTATTTCCAAATTGGTTAAGCCATTGAGATTATTCTGGTGCCATAACGATCTTCATGAGTCGAATTTGCTGTGGGACCCAATCACCAATAAAATAACTCTCCTTGATTTCGAGGATTCAGCCTACAATTTCAGAGGCTACGATCTGGCCAACGTATTGCTTGAAACAGAGTGGGATCTGATCGATGAGTATCCGAACTATCGCAAGCTAGGAGCCAAATACGACCAAAAAGACGAAGAGCGCTTTCTATTGCTATACACTCTTCATTGGATTGACCCTATCTGGGAGAAGAATCCAGCGTTGTCAGGAATTGAGTTGGAGAGCCTCTCAAAAGATGATATTAAAGTACTGATCCCTAATGAAGAAGAACGAGAACTATTTTGGGAAAATTTCGAGGAGGTGAAAAAAGAATATTTCATTGGGAAGATCTGTACGAGCTACGTTTGGACAATTTGGAACGCATTGCAGTTTAGCGTCCCTGAAGAAGATTGGCTACACTTAGAATTAGCTTGTATGAAATTTGATCTTTACTATGAATGTAAAAAAGCGTACCTTGACGTATTTGACGTCATCATTTAGATATGCACTAATACTGATCGATTTTACTATTAATAGCCTTAAATTGCTCGTTTTTCAAATCTGTTACGTGTATATGTGTGACTTAGATCTATTACGTGTGATGCCCTGCTTTTTTGAGCCTCTAGCTAACGAAATATCCCAATTAGACCTCCCTCAATGGTTTCTCAAATCTCAGCAGGCTAGCTATGTTTATCTATTGGCTAGTTTAAAATCTAAAGATTCTATATAGTCAACGTATACTTCTCAGCGTGGAATAAACTCTCACTTTTCAAATAAAAACAACTTTTTCTACGTGTTAGAGCGACAGATAGCACATACCGATCCAAATCGTTCAAATCGATGATGCAAATTTTTCTAAAGAACAATCCATTTTTGGCTCTTTGCAAGAACTTCAAAAAAATAGGTTAGAACCCTTGAGATACAGTGTATCATAGATCTATTAGCGTTTAGAAAGCTCTCGAATTCATTATTAGCAGAGGGAATTTTCGCTTTTCTCGGGATTAAAAAACCTCATGGGTGCATTCTAATTACCTTTTTAAGAATTCACACCTTATAAACTTCCCGAGCAATAAAATTTCATAATCAGAAAACAATATCTTCGGGTTTTTTCGCCTCGGCGATGTTGAAGTTCAATCTGTTCATTCTCTGCCTCGAAATCTACGCCATTTTGGTGTTACTCTTCGAGGTGGAGCTCCCCTGCTCCTCAGCTGCTAACCAAACTCCTTCCACGAAGCTGTTTGTTAGCCTTTTGCCTCTTATGATGACTATTCTCTCAAAGCACACTGAAGGTTGGAGTGCAACCACTATTCCAGCCTTCCTCTGCTCCATGCTGCTTCCAATGGGCGCGATCCTTGAAGGCCTGCCCAAACTCAGCTTTGGTGTGTTAGTTTCGTTTTTGGCTATCACTCATGCGAACGCGATCAGAAGCTTCCCAATCAAGAAACTTATCCAACCAACTGGACCTTTCCGCGTAGGCTATAAGACCTACAAGGACAAGAGTGATGTCATCTATTCCGTGTTCTATCCGACCTTGAACCCGACATCGATTCTCGCGAAGTTCATCCCTGACGAAGACGCTTGGAAGAAATATCGTGAAATCGCTCAAGGAAAAACCAACTTCCCTCCAAAGTGGCTTTTTGATGTTCTAACTCATTTCTGCACCAAGCTCAACCTTCTCGTCAGCGTCGACGCTCCTATTGTCTCACAACAAGAGCTCAAACAGCACACACACCTCGAAAAATTCATTCCTGTGGTCTTCTCTCATGGATTGGGAGGCAGCCGCAATAATTATTCCTCAATACTCACCCAACTCGCTTCCCAAGGCCACTTTGTCGTTGCAATGGACCACCAAGATAATGTCAGGGATCTGTGCTTAGAGTGCGAGAAACACGTATTCAAATACCTCGGTATGAGAATCAGAGAGATTACTCAAATGATCAATGAAATCAGCACTTGGTCCGGTTCATTGAGTAAGTTATTCGGAAATCAAATCGAACTCGACTTGAGCCGCTTGACAGTGATGGGACATTCGTACGGAGGTTGTTCTGCTTACAAAGTCGCGTCCCAGGATGAGAGAGTGAAGCATTGCGTGTTGTTTGACCCATGGATGACTCCAGTGGAGAAAGAAGCGCTTGATAATAAGCTGGGATGCAGTCTCTTGCTCTTTGAATCAGGAGACTGGAATGAGCAATACCCAATCTTCGAGGTCACGAAAAGAAACCATAGAGTGATGGAAGCACAGAGAAGCAATGAGTGCGGAGCGATTTACTGCAAGGTCCCCCACTCTATTCATAGCAATTTCTGCGATGATATACTGCTTGTGGGAGGCGTGATGAAGCTCTTGAAGATGATTGAGGACGTTGATAAGACCGCGGAGATCTACAAAGGGGCTATTAGAATTGTTGGCAATTATTATTCCAATGTAATAGCAAGAAAACAGAATAGTGATACTTTTATCTTATTCGAAGCTGATGAAAAATTCCCATTACAAAAATATGCGTAATTATGGAAATCTTATTATTAATAGTCAATATTATTACATACTCTGTGTCAAAAGCTATATAGTGAGTATGAATTATTTTCAAAGCAGTTAATATAATCGAGTTTCTTTTGGGTTAGTAATCGCTCAAGGTGAGTATCGATATAAATACATAAGTAAGAATAATCAATGATGATTCTGTTGGAGCCAAGATTACATCTTTCTTTCATCTTGGAGAAGACTAGCTGAGAATAATGAAAATAATTGAAGAGACTATCAAGTTAAGGCATCTTATCGTAGTATGAAGGTGTTACTATATATAAGCTTTAAAGATGCTTATTCAGTCTTAAATATTTGGAAGATAGAGCCAGAAAAAGATCTTTCACATTCAGCAATTATACAAGCTTTTCATCACACCAAGCTGTTACGCAGATTCGCTGCGAAGATTGTATTATTCTCACTGTATGATCAAGAATGTTTGTCGAATATAATTTAATCGAGTTGAGAATTACGAAGTATTTCGATTAACGACTACGATTAAAAAACGTCATTTCCAGAAGAGTTGTGCAACAACAATGAATTCCTTAAAGATTTATTCAAATAAGCTACTCGGGACGGAGGACCATGGTATTTGTAGAGTACCTGAGAATACACGAGAACTAAAGAGAGATTATCATTCAATGTTACGGTTTAAGGAGAGGCCAAAAAACAACGAAAACTTTATCGGTAACGCAAATAGAGTAATTATTCATCATAACCTATGCAATTGTTTGGAATGATCCTCCTGAAACTAAGAGAAAAAGATTGTAGTTTCACTGACTGCAGATTAATGGATTAAAAAACAACGCTTGAAATGAGAGTAGATGAAGAGCTTAATTATCTTTGTCAATGCCGCGGTTTTTATCCTGATATTGTCAACACTGTGCAGATAAATAACTCTCACGAAAACAAAGCCGCATTGGCAGCAATGAATATTCTCAATATCCTGTAATGGGAGCGCGATGTTTAGACAAATAGGGAAAATCAGTCTCGAAAACTTATTCAAAAGACGGCACTCCAATAATCTGCAAAATGAAAGCAGTCGCCTTTTCAAATCCTTTGCAAGAGCCCCTCATCTCTTGTTCAATGTCAATAATTTCCCTCTAAGTACCCAATTTCAACCGACATCATCTACAAACCCGTTTCACATTTTCTTATGCTCATACGCACTTCAGGAGAGTTTTCCTACGATGGTTGTTGTATTAATTTCTTTGTACATCGCATCTTCCTTTAACATTGACTTGACTCTTTGTTATTTCTCATTTCCAAAGAGCGTATAAGCCATGGCATTCACAACACCAACCTATGAAAACCATCGACACCAATCCAATTTATTAAAGGATGACTCAAGCCTCCAATCTTTCTCTGATTGTTCCGAATTTACGACTTTGCATTACATTAGCAGTTTATTTTCACACTCTATTAATTTTCCATAAACGACTAATGAATATTTCTCGAAATCATTAACAGCTATAAGAATTGCCGAAATGCAAATCCAGGAAAAAGAAATTTCTTTCGTACTCTGATAACAGCTCTCATTCCCGTATTTAAATACGCAAATGAATTCATATTCATTTTAATAAATCGAACTTAGAGGCCCGAGGTCCTTACCTTTATCCTTTACATTACCTTTCACTTGCTAATTAATCATCTTGACCAAATACCTTTCATGATAAACCTCAAAACCAAGCACGGCTCTCTCATCCTTTTGAGCCTGGTCTTCCTCCTCAGTAATTTTATTTCACTATTCGTTCAAATTTATGAATATAATCAATAGGCTTAACATTTACAGCAGCAGCGACCACAAGCTCCAAAACACAGACATTACTATCATCAACAAGCATTGTAAGCGATTCTGTTACGGATCTCCGCTGTCTAGGAGACACGCAGGCAACAGAAACTGAGTTCACTTACATACCGGAGAATCGAAGCTATCAATGTGTTGGCTATCATCTTGCAGGTAGATACGCCAGCGGCGATGCGATTACCGCGTCATATCAACTCGCTTCTCATAAAGCGATTAAAGTCAGTTTTAAATTGGCTACTATCGACAAGTGGGAAGATAATTCATTCTCAGTGGCAGCCGATGGCGTCGCTGTGTACACCAAAGAATTTAACTATCAGGATTCCGATAGAGCGAGTCTATGCGGCGAAGATTGCTCCAACGACCACATTGAAGCCGTCAAAATCGGTTTCAATCACACGGACTCTGCGCTTAATCTCTCATTTACGTCGACGCTCGACCAAGACGTTTCTGTCCACAGTTGGGGTATTTGCGACTTAACAGTCGAATTGCTTCAATGCAGCGTGTACAGCAACGGCGACTGCCTCCAAGACATCCTGACCGACAGCATCGAAGTGTTTGGATGCAGTTCTTCAGCCGACAGCTTTTTCAGTGACCACTGGAGCTATCTTCCCACTAAAAGCAACTTCCAATGTGGAGGAAACACGTTTGTGGGAAGACTCGGAGCACTGGATAGACTCCAAGGAGTTTATACGATTCCTACTGACCACGAGAGTATTTTCATCAGCTTTAAGCTCGCAGTGCTTGAGGCTTGGCGAGATTCTTCAATAAGAATCGCGGCCGATGGAGACCTTGTGTTCAATCAGGTTTTCAACCGCAACGAAGGCGACGGCGCCATTTATGGCTATGGATACGGTGATCAGTCTCTTTGCGGAACCACCTGGCCTGACTCCATCGAAACCGACTACGTTGTAGAGTTCAATCACAGTTCCCAATCGCTTTCTCTGATTATCGACGCAGCTACCGATGCGTTTGGCAACGAGAACTGGGGTATCTGTGGTTTGAAGATTTCCGTAAATAGATGCCCGCTTGGCACATTCGACAACGGTTTAACGTGCTCAGAGGAATGCCCAGCAGGTACTTACCCTTCAAAGGAGAGAAGAAATTGTCTGCCTTGCACGGATGAGGTGTGTCCATCAAGTCACACATATACTGACATTGGATGTATTAGTAGCAATGGTTCATTTGATTCTGATACGTTGAGTACTTGGGAAATTGAAGGCAGTGGAAACCATTTGAATGTGGGGCATGATACCGGTAGTGGATACACCTATCTCGGAAAATTCGGTCAAGGCGTCATCCTTAAAAAAACTTTATATTCACTTCCTCAACATACTAGTCTCACGATTAGTTTCAAAGCAATGGCGTTTAACTCATGGAATAATGGAAGTCTTATTGTAAAGGCGGATGGAGTGAAGGTATCGGAGACAAATTTTGCTTCGTCAGATTTTACAGAGGATTTGGATGCAATTGAGTGCTACAAAGATGCGCCTGCAAGAAACGTGAGTGTGAGCTTCAGTCATACTGGGCGACAGATTACACTTGAATTTACGAGTGACTTGGATGAGATGTCTAGAAATGAAGGATGGGGAATTTGTGGCTTAGAAATTGTTTTCTCAAATACCCCTGAGAGTGAATCGCCAGGAGATGAAGGTGAAACAAGTGAGGCGCCGCAGACGGGTAGTGAAACAGAAACAGAAGCACCGCCAACTGAATCTGAGACTGAAACATGGGCTCCTTGGCCTGAGTCTGAAACCGAGACTCCAGCAACTGAATCTGAGTTCCCACCATGGGAGTCTGAGACTCTACCACCATGGGAATCAGAGACTCTACCACCATGGGAATCTGAGACTCTACCATCTGAGACGGAGACCCCTCAAACTGAATCCGAAACTCCTCAAACCGAAACTGAAACTGTGACTCCACCTATGGAATCAGAGACCGAGACAATGCTCCCACCAACAGAAAGTGAGACTGAAATCACTACTCCTCCAACCGAATCAGAAACCGAGACTGCCATTCCACCAACTGAGTCTGAAACTGAAACTGAAACTACCATCCCGCCGACTGAATCAGAGAACCCAACGGAATCAGAGACCGAAACAACCGCCCCACCAACTGAATCGGAGACCGAGACTACAACTCCTCCAACTGAGTCTGAGACTGAAACCACAGCTCCTCCAACCGAGTCGGAGAATCCAACTGAATCGGAGACCGAAACTACGACTCCTCCAACTGAATCTGAAACCGAGACCACAACTCCATCAACAGAATCCGAGAATCCAGCTGAATCGGAAACTGAGGCCACTACTCCACCAACTGAGTCTGAGAATCCAACTGAATCCGAAAGTGAAACTACAACTCCACCAACTGAATCAGAGAACCCAACTGAATCGGAGACTGAGACAACTACTCCTCCAACTGAATCTGAAACTGAGACCACCACTCCTCCAACAGAATCCGAAAATCCAACAGAAGGTGAGACTGAAACAACTACTCCACCAACTGAGTCAGAGAATCCAACAGAATCGGAAACTGAGACAACGACTCCTCCAACTGAATCCGAGAATCCAACTGAGTCTGAAACTGAAACCACAACTCCACCAACTGAAACTGAAACCGAATCGGAAAATCCTACGGAAACTGAGACCGAGACTTCTACTCCACCAACTGAATCTGAGAATCCAACAGAATCAGAAACTGAAACCACTAATCCACCAACTGAGTCTGAAACTGAAACTACTACTCCTCCAACTGAGTCGGAGAATCCTACCGAGTCTGAAATTCCAACGGAATCAGAGACCGAGACCACCACTCCTCCAACTGAATCAGAAAATCCAACTGAATCAGAGACCGAAACCACAACTCCACCAACTGAGACTGAAACTGAATCGGAGAATCCAACTGAATCCGAAACTGAAACCACGACTCCTCCAACTGAATCAGAAAACCCAACAGAATCAGAAACTGAAACCACCATTCCACCAACTGAAACTGAATCTGAGATTCCAACCGAATCTGAGACCGAGACAACCACTCCACCTACCGAGTCAGAGAACCCAACGGAGTCTGAGACTGAAACTGAGTCTGAGAATCCAACTGAATCCGAAACTGAGACAACTACTCCACCAACCGAGTCAGAGAATCCAACTGAATCTGAAACCGAGACAACTACTCCACCAACTGAGACTGAAACTGAGTCTGAGAACCCAACTGAATCAGAGACGGAAACCACAAATCCTCCAACTGAGACTGAAACTGAATCAGAGAATCCAACCGAGTCTGAGACTGAGACAACCACTCCTCCAACTGAATCAGAAAATCCAACTGAATCTGAAACCGAAACAACTACTCCACCAACTGAGACTGAAACTGAATCTGAGAATCCAACCGAATCCGAAACTGAAACTACAACTCCTCCAACTGAATCAGAAAACCCAACGGAAACAGAGACTGAAACCACCACTCCACCAACTGAGACTGAAACTGAATCGGAGAATCCAACCGAATCTGAGACCGAGACAACCACTCCTCCAACTGAATCAGAAAACCCAACGGAGTCAGAGACTGAAACCACCACTCCACCAACTGAGACTGAAACTGAATCTGAGAATCCAACCGAATCCGAAACTGAAACTACAACTCCTCCAACTGAATCAGAAAACCCAACGGAAACAGAGACTGAAACCACCACTCCACCAACTGAGACTGAAACTGAATCGGAGAATCCAACCGAATCTGAGACCGAGACAACCACTCCTCCAACTGAATCAGAAAACCCAACGGAGTCAGAGACTGAAACCACCACTCCACCAACTGAGACTGAAACTGAGTCTGAGAATCCAACTGAATCCGAAACTGAAACCACGACTCCTCCAACTGAGTCTGAAACTGAAACAACTACTCCTCCGACTGAATCAGAAAACCCAACGGAGTCAGAGACTGAAACCACCACTCCACCAACTGAGACTGAAACTGAATCAGAGAATCCAACTGAATCAGAGACCGAGACCACCACTCCTCCTACTGAATCCGAAAATCCAACAGAGTCTGAAACTGAGACCACAAATCCTCCAACTGAATCGGAGACTGAGACAACTACTCCACCAACTGAATCTGAGAATCCAACTGAATCAGAGACTGAAGCCACCACTCCACCAACTGAGAATGAAACTGAATCAGAGACCGAGACAACCACTCCACCTACCGAATCAGAGAATCCAACTGAATCCGAAACTGAAACCACAACTCCACCAACTGAGTCTGAGAATCCAACCGAATCAGAGACTGAGACCACCACTCCTCCTACTGAATCCGAAAATCCAACCGAGTCTGAAACTGAAACTGAAACTGAAACTGAAACTGAATCAGAGAATCCAACCGAGTCTGAAACTGAGACCACAACTCCTCCTACCGAATCGGAGAATCCAACCGAGTCTGAGACCGAGACGACCACTCCACCAGCCGAGACTGAAACAGAATCTGAAAATCCAACCGAATCGGAGACTGAGACCACAACTCCTCCTACTGAATCTGAAACCGAAACAACCACACCACCTACAGAATCAGAGACTGAGACAACGACTCCTCCAACTGAATCGGAAACTGAAACAACTACTCCACCAACTGAATCGGAGACTGAGACACCGACTCCTTCAACTGAATCAGAGACTGAGACTACGACTCCACCAACCGAGTCTGAAACTGAAACTGAAACCGAAACCACCACTCCTCCTACTGAGTCAGAGACTCCAACAGAAGCTGAAGCTGAAACTGAAACCACCACTCCTCCAACTAATAACACTGAACCAAACCCACCAACCACCCCTGGAAACTCTTACTGGTTCTGGTACTACTCCTTCACCTTCGAGTGGCTCGTTGTTATTAAATCTGTTGTTATCGAAATCATTCACGGTGTCAGATGGATTGAAGTCAATGATGAAGG
>ENA-UOUE01001751-UOUE01001751.1-compost-metagenome-genome-assembly--contig:-NODE-1751-length-12436-cov-14.936726_pt1 | contig 12436 bp, 8 predicted proteins | sample MGYA00238146_ERZ747223 | MGnify/ENA primary metagenome ERZ747223 (study PRJEB28781, sample SAMN06268865) | compost metagenome | isolation source: single cell | place: USA: California, Emeryville, Joint... | reverse complement strand
AAATAATACATTCCAACCCCATCAAATAATTGAGATGGACTAAGAGGAACCCAGAATAAGATCGCGCTGCTTTCAATGTGAGGTCAGTTGGTTGTTCCTGATAGTAATGCTGTTTTTTTGTGTGGATAGATATTATCTTGTATGTAATAAATTTCAAAGGTAAAATGTAAGATTCAGCTCTCTCAAATAACCTCCAAAAGAAATCTAATGAAAGAATCTTACAGACAATTAATATTCTTTGTCCATTTCTTAAGCGAGAAAGTATAAATTTATTGAGATTGCCCTTTTCTAACGAAAAGGACTCGAGAAATCCATAATTTGGTAACATTCATGTGATGACTTTTTATACTGTAGCTGTATAGTGCCTTGCTTGGCTAATATTTCGAAATAAACATTATCAAGCTCTCACATTCGAGACGTCATAAGCAGATACTTGAATCATAAAAAAGAAAACGTTTATCAATCCATACAATTTCTCAAAATTGAGAGAGAGGGAAAAAAATTTACACATACACCCATACACACATGGCGAAAAAATAATTCGGTATTTCTCTTTAGAAGTCTTTTAATTCGACTTCAACGACTTTTCCACTCTCATCATTACCTTCATGACTTGCTAGAGTTTTGTGAACGTCGATGATTGCTTTGCTAATGTCAGTTTTAGACAGATATATCAATTGAGCAGTGAAATTCAGAGTGTATCCTATATGAAGTCCTATCCATGTTCCTAATGCTCCCCCATTTAGAACAATTCCTCCAATGAACTCAAGTGGAATTCCAATTACAAAATCTGTTAGAAACATTATTTTGAAAGACTGAGCTTCTTTTCCAAGAGATCTTAGCATGATTGGGAACAGCATTTGTCCCATATCCGTTACTGTAAAGCACATGTACATTAACAGCAGCTGACGAGTTTTTTCTTTAATGACCGGATCATCAAGCAAGAATCCTGAAAGCGGGCCTGAAAGTGCTCCAAGGGCTAAGCTGCAAGCCACGCAAGAAGAGAACATAAAAATATTCGCTGCCTTAATATACAGCTTAGTTTTATGCAGGTTTCGTTCTCCCACAGCGTTCCCAATGAACGATCCAGCAGGTTGCTGGACGGCACATGGGATATTTACTAAGAAAGTTGCAATTGTGATGTAAGTAAATGAGGCATCGAATTCAATAACGCCAAGATACGCTGTCACTATTTCACCGCATAGGAAAGCGAAGTACTCAACATAGCTCACCATTCCAGTGTAAAACTGAAATTTTAGCTGCTTCCAGAGTCCTTCTAATGAAGCGCCATCAAACCAGGTTAAAGTGAGACTGAAATCCTCAGATCTTCGCATATAGTAGAACAGCACTACCGTTCGTCCCACCTCACTGAAACCTCGGCTAAACCCTAACCCTGCAAATCCGTAGTCGAAAATAAAGACGAAGATGTATGAAGTGAAGATTTCGAACGCAGTAAACGCAACTTGAATGTACACAGGCATGTTAAACACTTGATGGCCTTGAGCGAACGTTCTCAGCAAGGTGAATGCTATGGAACCCACTTGAGACGGAAGCATCCATAATGTGTAGCTCTGAGTGCTGTCTATGAGAAGCGGATCGTATTTGAGGTAGCTTAGAGCTGGTCGAAACACCACCAAAGTGAAAAGATAAAGAAGGAATATGATCAATGCTATCAGAGCACCTTTATGAAGGATGCGACCGCATAATGCGTGTTTTCCAGCTCCTCTGGCCTGCGCGACGAGAGTTGCCATTCCAAAACAAAAGCAGTGGCTTAATCCTAAAGCGAACATTATCATCCATGAGTTTCCGAAACCCATTGCTGCGATGATAATGGGGTTGTTGTCTTTTGACATGAAGAAGATGTTGCATACCAGGCCAATTCGTTCAAACGTGAAGAACAGATAACCGAGAATAGTAGGAGGAACTAATGCCCATATCGCTCCTTTGAGGGTAACGTCACTTGGATGTTCTTTGCTGTGGAAGCTGCCTTCAGGTGTTAGTAGGTGCTCTTGCGTCATATCTTGATAGATGTAATCAAATGTAGCCAATAAAAATAAATCTCAAACCCTTATTTTGTCACATCGACCAATTAGATGGATTGTCTCATTGAGGATCAGAAATGTAAGAATGGGTTTGTTTAAATTGTTAAACTCGAGAAGAATCTATCTTCATTTGAACCAGTGATCTCGAGAAACAACGTCTACATGTATAAAAAGAGACAATATTTGCTGAATTCTGGATTTGCGCATGAGTTTTAAATACGAAGAAAATGTCAAAATATTGTTGTAATGGAATATAACGAGTTTGAAATAATTGGTCCGGCTAATTGGTACCCAGTCATGCTTAGTTTGAAATCACTGAATAAACATAAACAAACCAAAAAGTGAGATCCATCTTTAAACAACGACACGCTTCAGTTAAATATAGTTACGATAGATATGTATGCGTGAAACTTCTCAAATTCTAAAAAAAAAAGGGGGAATGAGATTTATTCCGTCTAGAAATCTCTTAATTCAATTTCAACACCTTTCTCGGTCTTCTCGCAGTCATAGGTTTCTTCATGGCTTGATAAAGTCTTGTGGACCTCGCGGATACTTAGAGCAACGTCAGTTTTCAGGAAATAATACAATTGGCAAGAGAAATTGAGGAAGTAGCCAATCTGCAGTCCCACCCACGTTCCCATTGCTCCTCCTCCCAAAACAATTCCACCGATGAGTTCAAGCGGTACTCCAATAACAAAATCGGTCATGAACATGATCTTAAACGAAATAGCCTCCTTTCCTAGCGATCTTAAAATGATCGGGAACTGCATCTGTCCGATATCCGTAACCAGAAAGAACATATACATAACCAGTAACTGGCGAGTCTTCTCTTTTATCACGGGATCATCAAGGAAGAGTCCTGAAAGCGGTCGTGAAAAAGCTCCAATACTCAAGGCGCAAGCAACGCAAACTGAGAACATGAATATGTTAGACGCCTTGATATACAGATTTGTTTTCTTCAAGCTTCCTTCTCCGACTGCGTTCCCAATATAGGAACCCGCCGGTTGCTGAATAGCGATTGGGATATTGATAAAGAACATCATAATCGTGACGTAGGTAAACGAAGCATCGAATTCAACGATACCGAGGTATCCCGTAATGACTTCAGCGCAAGAGAAGGCGAAGTATTCGACGTAGCTGACCATACCTGTATAGAACTGGTATTTGGTCTGCTTCCAGAGTCCGTCGAATGAAGCGCCATCAATCCCGATCAGGGTTTCTTTAAACTCTTCGGATTTTCGCATGTAGTAGAAGAGGACGATACATCGTCCCACTTCGCTGAAACCTCTACTAAAACCGAGGCCGGGGAAGCCGAAGTCGAAAATATACACCAAGATATATGAAGTGAAGATTTCGAATATCGTAAATGCAGCTTGAATATACACAGGCACATTGAATACCTGGTGGCCTGCACAGAAGTTTCGGAACACGGTGAACACCATTGAGCCAATTTGTGATGGAAGCATCCAACATGTGTAGCTTAGAGCTCCATCGATGAGAAGTGGGTCGTAGCCGAGAGCTCTCAGAGAAGGTTTCAAACACAACAAAGTGACGAGGTAAACCAGTAAAATGAAAAATGTGATCAAGGCACCTTTGTGAAAGATGCGACCACACATCTCATTTTTTCCAGCTCCTCTAGCCTGTGAGATCAGCGTTGACATTCCGTAGCAGAAGCATTGGCTCAAGCCCAAAGCGAACATGAGCATCCAAGTGTTACCAAAACCCATTGCTGCGATGACAACTTGGTTGCCGTCTTTTGACATAAAGAATATGTTGGTAACTAATCCTGCTCTTTCAAACACGAAAAAGAGGTAGCCAAGGAGAGAAGGGGGTACCAGAGTCCATATTGCTTCTTTTAACGTGAGATCGTTTGAGGTTGGTGGCTCGAGGATGCTGACTCTGGGAGTTAATAGATGTTCGTGTATCATTTTTCGAAGTTTTAAATGTATAAATTTCTGATTAATCTGTTAAGTATAAGAACTGGAACGTCCTAAATTAGATTCGCATTAGATCTAACGTCCTAATTTAGGTTTAACTTGATAACCTATTTCATGCGTTTGAGTAAAGTAATAAGCTTCTTTTGATTAAGAGGCCAGTTTAAACGGTGATTCTCAAGTTTAAAAAAAAAAAGAGTCACTCACACAGAGCAAAATTTTACTGAAATGCTTCCTAAATTGTCAGCAGAACATTGATGAGGCGATCAATTAGCAAACATTAGAGGATTTGAAAGGAATGCTCGTGCCCTTACGTTATTACTGAAAAATGTTGAGATCTAACGGATTTCTTCTCAATAGAGTATTCAAACAAAAAAATTACGTTTAACAATAGTATGCGAGAATCCTCTAATCTTACAAGCAGTGCTATCGAAAATCAATATTGAGCGCTTCTTTAGTATGAAAAATCTGCTCTTTCTTTAATTTTTTAATTTGATGAGGATTGAATGAAAATGAAACTCCATTTCGAATCATTTAGTTTAAATCGGACGGCAAACCCAGCCATCCAAGCAATCATCACTTTTTCCATGGTCCTTGACCGTAGATTGTTAGGATTAACAGAAAATTGCAATTCGAAATGCAAACGTTATTGTATGATTAGATAGCTTGGGCGGCCGAGAACGAGTAGGATTTGAATTTGAAGATCCTTTTGGAGTTGGATACAGCACAATACAGTGATTTCAAAGTTGCCGAAATTAGCATATTCAAAATTCTTTTCGAATTTGCACCGAATGAAATTTAACTCGTGAGAATTAATTAGCTTCGCAATGCATGAAATTTCTCGAAATACAGTTTCTTTAGTGCTCTCTTCAAAGGTTATCGTTTCCTTTTACCTCAAATCTCATCAATAATAGTCCATTAACGCAATATTCCGAAACATTAGACAATTGTAAGAGCTTCTCTTTTTTTTTTGTTCTTGTACTTTCATTAGATCTCAAAGTAGGGTTTTTTATTGATAACATGTGTAAAAGAAATCAGTAATTTGATTGAAATTAGCACAATGTATTCTGATAAAAGTTATAATGGCATCGCCAACAGGTATTCACACATGTACTAACATGTATCTCTGACAGTCGATTGGAAATGTCGCTTCTAATTCAATAAAATCTACTCTAGTTTTTACAAAACGAAAAAGGCATGACGATAACAGTGAGCAAATAATTAATCCACGAGAGACACGACGTGTTTTGAGTCTTGGTCATCGATTGTGATTTTGTATAAGATTTCTTCACTTTGCCTTTTCTTCCTGCGATCACTCATGGATTGACTCTTCATTGCACCTTTGTCGAAGATACTTGGAGACATGTCCTCCTCGTTTTCTTCATCAAATCGGAATCGTATCATCACTCTTCCGGCGACTTTGGATCCGTTGTAGAGGTCGTACCATAATTGCTGATTCTCTTGAACAGTCAAAGTTTCGACCTTAATTGAAGTTGATCCGATGAGGTTCTCGGGTTCGGCTGAGCCATGGTAGACGCTGACCTTGATCACCATAGGCTCGGTATTTTCGAATTCGCAGATGAATTCTTGTCTTGTTAGGAGGGATTTGTCCTTCTCTAATTCTGCAAGAACAGGGTTAACGCGCAGATTACCAAGTGTATGCTCCATATGTAAGAATTTTCTTTGGGATGTTTATGAAATGTTTTTGCCGAAATATATATGTAAATGCCGAATACGAATGGATTTATAGCAAGCGAATACTGGATCTCTACCAAGCTGATTCCTAACTGAAGAAAAAGTTCGAAATAGTAGGCCATCAGTAAATTATTCAAAATCAGAGTTACTGAATAAGGAAAAAGAATACAGACCAAAGCAATTTTAGCTGCTACTGATTTTATTTAGTGAGGCCTTTCGAATAGAAGTTTACTAAAAAAGTAGAAATTTAGCTTCTCGAATACGTCTCCAAACGCACAAAGCGGTTCAAACTTCCACAAAATGGTAAAATTTCCAAAAGTATTTAACGTGCTTCTTTTAACTGCTTCCTAAAGAGGACGATTTGAATAGTTTTACTTCTATTAAGGAAATTTATTTAATTTTTCGTTGCAAAATCTATGGCTAAAATTCTTAGAAGGCAACAAAAATAATAACCCAATGTTTCCGCACAGACTTAGCTGCACTACCAGTGTTAAGGAAGTTAGTTCTTTGTTTTGTATCCGAATGAATTTAGGAAAAACCGTACAAAGAAAATACCCTTAAATTTATTTTCATCTTGTAAAATTTTTTAGACCCGAAAATTTCGAAGGATTTTCTTCGAGAAGGAAGGGGTATTCTCGATTTATTGCAACAATGTTAGATTACTGAACAAGAATGAAAAACGCTCATGTTCTAGATTAGAAGTTGTGTTCCTTTACATTTCCTATTTTCCAGAAAATATTTTCCTGCCAGCAGCGCATTGTAGTCAAAGCAAAGTTGAACTCCGTCTTGATTTAACTGCAAAACAAACGGAACAATGGACGAAGCATGTGCAGTAAGAGCCAAATCTCTCTTTGTCTGCAGGAATAAAGTTCAAAAATCGAGCAGACAATTTTTCTTTGGAAATCATATCATATTCTCAGTTCGTCGTGAGCATGAAAAATGAATTTAATTACAAAGAAGGTAAAAATTCATTCAACCTTCATTAAATTAGCAATAGATGTTACTATCATTGTTGATGTACTTGTTAGGGTCGACATTTACTCGAAAAAATTTCAGATTCGAAGTAAAATTTGAAAGACTCTCCAATAAAAATGCCAATACTTTTCCCACGTAATAAAGAAGAGTCAAAATAATCACTATTTACCCTTTCGAAGCTAAAGAATTTAGAATCATCAGCACGTATAATTCAACGAGAACCTTATAAGTTTTCTGAATTTCTTCATAATTGATTAGCTGAAATATTCATTTACATGTTTTCGAAATGCTTCATTAATATTAACCAATTCGAAACTCGAAATTATTCTGTACCATCGTTATTTGTGCAGCAAAAATATCGTGCATCACTAATTGCTACCTACTAAAGTAAATGCCTTCGGTCCAACAATAAATAAACATAGCAACAACTACAGTATCTTAATCTAGTAGTTGGAATTCTTTTTCTTTTCAGATTTTTTGAACGCAAACGAGTCGGTTTGTATTTTTTTCTCTGTGAGCTTATGCTGAATAAGCAACTTCGACACGTAACTTGGATTCTCCAAATTCATTTTATGACCGGCATTTGGAACAATATGGATATCTCCAACTATTTCTTTTTTGGACAATACGCGATAAGCGCCTTTTGTACACATCCAATCATATTTTCCATAATAAATTTCACAAGGCATCTTCAATTCACACATCACGTCTTCAAGAGGAAGGCAACCCGAGGCTCTTGGAACCTGAAGGATGTAATGCAATGACTTCAAAGTACTCTCAGGTAGCTTGAATATTCCATCGATATAAGCGTAAGCAAGTTCGAGCTGTTCTCCTGTAAAGTTAGCTGCCTCAATAAATCCTTTTAATAACGAACCCTTTAAAATGCCGAGCCCATTGACGAAGTCATGAGGAGACTGCTTCTTCTCAAATATATCAATCATCCTCGTCGTTACCTGCCGTTTGACCCAGCTTTGATTTGACAACACCGTTTCTTTATTGAACGGTTCTCCTCTCGATACACCCGCAGGAGTAATCAACATCAGTTTTTTTACCTGCTCTGGATATCTCAACGCATACATCCCACTCATATAACCTCCAAAAGATTGTCCTGCTAGGTGGAATCTCTCAAGTCCGACTTGTTTCCTCCATTGCTCCAGAGACTCCACGAAGTAGTCTATTGTTTCTTCTGTTGATGTGCAAGTGAATTCAGGTCTGGAGGAAAGCCCCATTCCGATGAGATCGATGCACCAGAGTCTGTAATGCTTGGAGAGATCAGCCATCATTGGATAGAATGAAGCCAGTCCAGCAAGAAACCCGTGGAGTAGCACGAGGTCTTCTTTTTGATCGTCACCTGATCGAGCAGTATGTATAAATTCAGGTTTTCCATTCAACTCGATGGGAACATCGTAAATCTCGATTGTTTTCCCGATTTTAAGGCCCGAATATTTGTCGATGAAGATTCGTTCAGCGTTTTCCATTTTTTCTCGTATTGATTGGTGGTGGGCCTCTTGAGCACTCTTTTTGCTGAAGAAGTTGAAGAGCTTTTGCATTTTAGTAAAAGATTTTTAGAAATTTTATAAGTGTATTAGTTGGGTTCCAGACGTTTATTAAGACTTTTTTGATATCGAAGTCTAGAGTGAATCTTCGAAACAAAGAATTTTCAACAAAATAATTAACGTGGTCATTTTCAATTAAATTTTACGTTCGATCCGTTGCAATTACTGCTCTTTGGATTTGATGCTGGTAAGTAAAAACCGGAAAATTCCTAATTGACAACAAAAATAAAAATAAAAATTGCAAAACACACCCAATTTTTTTGTTAAAGAATGAGGAGTCTTAGGGCAATGTGTTTATTTATTATCTTGTCTAGTGATGCTTAATTCTTACAAAAGTCTTTATTTTTAGCCTCCATTAGAGTTTTTGATTTATCTAGTTAAGCGATCTTTTCACATGCGTTGACAACGTTAGCAGTATGTCCAGAATGTTCAACTTAACCTCATATTTTTTTTTTCAATGAGGCTATATTACAAATGTAGCCTTTTCAAAAAGCCCTTCGTTTAGTTGAAAGCTTGTTTGAAGCTAGTTACCTTTTGAAATTGCTTTGCCTCAGCAAGAGTATATCGTACTAAATAAATGTTTTCCTAAGATAATTTAGATACTTATTATTGGGGTATTATGTTTTATCAAAGTGAAGTAGTGCGTTGACTATGAAAATCGATTTAATACTCTAAACCACTGCTATATAAATCGTTAAAAAATCGTTATTTAGTAAAAGCTTATCTTAATGAGTTTATTAAAAGTGTCTCATCTCATAAACTCCCTCAATCTTCCTTTTAATCCAATGTGTCCATTGCATTATCAGCTTCTAACATTTTTATCGTCTTAGCCTCAAGCAGTTTCGGTCCAAATGTCTCCTCAGATGTTATTTCCTCTACAAGCTTGTGATTAATGAGCAACTTTGACACGTGATGTGGGTTCTCAAAGTTCATTCGATGACCAGCGTTCGGTACAAGGTGAATAAAACCATCGAATTCTCTTCTAGCTGCAACTCGATACGCACCTTCTGTGCACATCCAATCGTTTGCTCCATAATAAATTTCACATGGCATCTTCAACTTATGCATAACATCTTCCAGTGGATAACATCCCGAGGCTCTCGGAATTGTTAGTATGTAGTGTAAAGACCTCAAAGTACTTTCAGGCAGTTTAAAAATGCCATCGATGTAAGTGTAAGCAAGCTCATATCGCTCACCAGTAAAACCTGCGTTTTTGACAAATGTTTTTAATATCCAAGACTTCAGAAACCCTAGGTCACTCGCAAGGTCATGAGGAGTCTCTTTCTTCTCCCATACTTGAAACATTCTCTGGAGGATTTTTCTCCGAAGCCAGCCTTGACCGCTTAACAGAGCTTCCTTATCGAATGCGGCGTCACCTCTCGATACACCTGCCGGAGTAATCAGCATCACCTTCTTTACATGCTGTGGGTATCTCAACGCATACATTCCACTCATGTAGCCCCCGAAAGATTGTCCTGCGAGATGGAATCTTTCGAGACCGACTTGTTTCCTCCATTGCTCTAGTGACTCCATGAAATAATCGATTGTCTCTTCGGTTGATGTGCAAGTGAATTCTGGTCTGGATGAGAGACCCATCCCGATGAGATCGATGCACCAGAGTCTGTAGTGTTTGGAGAGATCGGCCATCATTTGATAAAATGAAGTGAGGCCAACGAGAAACCCATGAAGTAGCACCAGATCTTCTTTTTGGTCATCGCCTGATCGAGTTGTGTGGATGAATTCAGGTTTTCCGTTCAATTCGATGGGAACATTGAAAATTTGAATGGTTTTTCCTACTGTAAGGCCTGAATACTTGTCGAGCGTGATTCGTTCACATTCCTCCATTTTACGCCTGATAGACTGGTGGTACTCTTCTTGAGTTTCCTTTTTGCTGAAGTAGCCAAAGACCATTTGAATTGTAGTAATAGTTTGAAGTAAGTTTTATAAGCAAACTCGATTCGAAGCGTTTATTTAAGTCCCACAAATTGATATGAAACGCTAATAGCAAATTTTCTGACTAAATAACGTAAAGTACCCAGATCGAAATGCAGCACGTTGCAACTGTTAGTTTTCTAGTGCGAGGGTTGCTCTTTTATTTAGTTCATGTCTTTTTAGGAATTAGAAAATACATCAGACCCTAGTCGATGAATCTGTGCCGGTCAAATCAAGCACGAGCAAAATCAAAAGAAATAATGACGACTTCACTCAATTCGAAACGTTAGGAAAGCCGTAAATTCCAGATCCCTTAAGTTTGATGAAAAGAAAAATGAAGATTCTAGTTAGTCGTTTTTCTTTTCGGGTGTACTGTTCATGAAAATAAAAGTCTGAACAGCGAAATATGAGAATACATTATTGAATTCTCTTCTTCTTCTGTTTGACAAAGGTATTGCCTGACGAATTTAAACCTTGGGAGCCATTGGAAACGATTAAAAAATTGTATTATTTGCTCGAAGCAAAATGGGAAGTTAATTCTGCTGGCATTTCATAGTTTCCTCAAAATTGTGGGAAATAAGGAAGATCAGGGGAATATTGTAAGATACAATCATTATAGTCACTTGAAAAATATAGTCAAGCAATCAATCATGTTAAATAAGATTAACCATCAAACTGATTAACTAAGAAAATTTAGGTAAATAATCTCGTAATCTAACATTCAATCTCAGCATCTTCTAAGATCTTTTTCATTTTGCTTTCGAACATTTTCGGTCCGAAGCCTTTCATAGTTGCTTTTTTCTCTACGAGTTTGTGCTTAATTAGCAACATCGACACATATCTGGGATTTTCAAAGTTCATTCGATGGCCCGCATTTGGTACAATGTGAATAGTACCGTTGATTTCTCCTTGAGAAACAACTCGAAAAGCACCTTCAGTGCACATCCAATCATATTGACCGTAATAAATTTCACATGGCATCTTCAACTCGCACAGCACATCTTCCAGTGGGAAGCATCCTGAAGCTCTCGGAATTTTGAGGATGTAGTGTAATGACTTCAGAGTGCTTTCAGGAAGTTTAAATATACCGCTGAGGTAGGTATAAGCAATTTCGTTTTGTTCCTCTGTAAAGTCAGCTCCTTTTACGAATTTTTTTAGCAGCCAAGACTTGAAAAACCCGAATTTTTTGGCAAGATCATGAGGAGTTAGCTTCTTCTCCCATACTTCAATAAATTTCTTTGTTATTTGCCTTTGGAACCAGTTTTGACCCTCTAACCATGCTTCTTTGTCAAATGTTGCTTCACCTTTCGATACGCCTGCTGGTGTAATTAGCATCACTTTCTTTACATGCTCTGGATATCTCAAAGCATACATCCCACTCATATAACCTCCAAACGATTGTCCTGCTATGTGAAATCTTTCAATTCCGACTTGTTTCCTCCATTGCTCCAGAGACTCCATGAAATAATCTATTGTCTCTTCGGTTGATGTGCAAGTGAATTCTGGTCTGGATGAAAGACCCATCCCGATAAGATCGATACACCAGAGTCTATAATGCTTGGAGAGATCAGCCATCATCTGATAAAATGAGGCCAATCCAACTAGGAACCCGTGAATGAGCACTAAATCCTCTTTTTGATCGTCACCTGATCGAGTGGTATGTATGAACTCAGGTTTTCCATTCAACTCGATGGGAACATTGTAAATATGAATGGTTTTTCCTATTTTGAGGCCCGAATATTTGTCAATCATAATCCTTTCACTGTTTTCCATTTCTCTTCGAACTGATTCGTAGTAGCTCTCCTTTGAGTCCTTTTTGCTGAAGAAACTGAAGACCATGCTGGATTTTTGTAGTGATTTGTAGAAATTTTTAAATGTTAATTGAGTTTTAGAGTCTTTAAGAAACCTTTGCTGATACCGAAATCCGATGTGAATCCTAATCACAATTTCAACAAAAATTATTCAAAATTCAATTTGTTATGGTTAACACGTTGGATTAGCTCGTTACGTTTTTCTGGTCTTAATCTGGTAAGAAAACCCGATATAGTGCGAGACAGTGGTTAATCACAAGGTCTGGTAGAATATTTGCCGGTCAGATTGTTCTCGAGTTTAATGAGCCAACTCATATCTCCAGAGATAACAGAGAGAGGATGACATAATGTCTCTGACTCTCTCTCTAAAACTTTCAAGATTGCTATCAGAGGCTGCTTTTTCAAGCGATTAGGTCTGTCTTTATTAGAAAACGGGTTTTCAGTCCTTATTGCTTTATTTTAATATTGTTGCATAAAACAAACACATACAA
>ENA-UOUE01001748-UOUE01001748.1-compost-metagenome-genome-assembly--contig:-NODE-1748-length-12451-cov-10.486423_pt1 | contig 12451 bp, 5 predicted proteins | sample MGYA00238146_ERZ747223 | MGnify/ENA primary metagenome ERZ747223 (study PRJEB28781, sample SAMN06268865) | compost metagenome | isolation source: single cell | place: USA: California, Emeryville, Joint... | reverse complement strand
TTGAAAAATCATGAGTTACCAAATAAATTAGTTATTACTGTCTGGATTCATTAGTGCTAAATTGATCATCATATCTTGATTATAAGCAATAAAGTCAGTGTATAGCCTCAAATATCGCATCTTGCAGTTGGAATGCGTAGCATAGTCATCATTTGTCCATTGTATAACTCCGGCTGAGGTGAGCGCATGGAAGGAAGCTCCTGAAGGTGCGCTTCGAGGTTTGAAAACGGTTGTAGGTGCTGTGGCGGAGGTACCACCCAACACGTATCGAAATCCATGTTGAATGTTCGTCAAAACATCAATGCTCAGAGAAAGAAACACCCAAGTGTTTAATGGCAGCAGTGCATTGGCAGTAGTCTAAAACATTTTTCACCGTTATTTATCAAAGGTAATTTGGACATCATTACTGGTTCTTCAAACCTCCAATAATAGTTATCATCATTGTTCGTTGTAGTTAAAAAGAAATGCGAGTCATTCTCTTTTAAGAGAGCACCAGAAATTCTCCCAGTACCAAAGTCCTCGCTATTTTTCAATTTTCAGATCTGATTCTAAAGAAAAAGTCGTACGATGTATCGAGTGAAATCCTAACATAAATCTCATAATTGCCAGACCAAGAAGTTTTGTAGATCCAGGTACTCCATATGTATTGATCCGTGCTTGTGAAGGCTGGTGAGAGATCACTCATTGTCGCACTCGGGTACACTGTAGGGCTGGAAACGATCTCTGTTTCTTGAAGATAAAAGATCTGAACAGTGGAACTGACAACTTTAGATACGACATTATTTTGATGCCAAGTTATTTGTTAGTTACTTCTTAATGCGATTAGTAGAGGGAAAAGTCCACTGCAAAAGAAGTTAAATTTTCGATTTCCGCTCATTGAGTTTCAATTATGAGGAAAATTCAATTATGGGTGTATGGCTTGTTCAATTAAAATAATAATTTTTTATTTTTGTTATCACGAATTAATCTTTAGTTCAAATTCTGATTTTACATCCTCTGTTCTAAACCTGAAATTCGACAGCTTTGAAGAAGCTATCACAAAATTAGCAGTAAATTCATATTACATGTGTTATCTTCGGGTTAAAGTATGCTTCATAATAAAGAAGAAATTTCGAAATTAGTCGTTCTTTAGGCAAAGCAAAACTCACAAAATAAGTTGTCGAAGTTCCATAAACTACGCACAAATTTCTTTGAGCAATGGAAATCTACGTAGTATTTTCTATTAAAACTCTTCAACATTCTGATCCTAAAAATAACAATAGCGCCTAACTGTCCCCATAGGACTTTAGAATGGCAAGAATTCATAACAGTGCGTGTTAATCAGCCGAACAAAGGCGAATTAAAGTTCCTGGCATTTCATAATGTGGGTTTTAGTTAAAAACTATGCTTGATCTGTTTAAACTGAACAATTAATAAAAAAAGGTCTTTTCTAAAGAATAAGAGGTAACAAAAGAAATAAAATTTAATCAGGATTGAATTAATTGGTTCCTGCGTTCGCCGCTTTTTTGGGAAGGGATGTAGGTGTGGAAATTCTCAACCTTGAGATAGAGACATACACATAGAAAGCATAAAAACGCTTTCTATAAGAAATTTATTATTGTATTGAAGAACATGGAGTTGAGATAGAGACTGGCGCAATTTACATAGGAGAGAATGTATTGGAATCCAGGACGTATTCATAGTTTAGGTTCCGATTTATAGCAACCGCTTATAAAACCAACCACGGAAACAGCTCAGATTGGATCATCTTTCTCTCTTTTTTTTTGAAAATTCAACAAAGAGCTTAAATTGGGTTTCGACTTTTTATTCTTATTAGAGGAGAGGCTCAAACCACTTTTTATTTATGGAAATACGAAAGTAAAAAGTCAATGGGAAGATTTCAATCGAGGTTCTTTTCAGACTTTGAAGGTCCTGCTGAAAGGTCTTGTGTAAGAACGATTGTGAATTAACTCCAATGAGCAGCATTGCAGATGCAATCCATCAACTTACCAATTCCAGAGTTACAACTATTAAAATTTAAAATTTTCTATCATGGTGTCTGTATACTGAATGCCCAAACAAAGATTGCTTCTTCTTTTGCCACAGACTCTTAAATAATGTTGCGAAACGGCTTTCACTTTTCCATAAATCTCAATTTAGAAGTTATTCTCTAATCCTATTGCTTTTTCATAACGTATTGGGGCTAGCTGTGGATGACTAGGATCTTACCCTCAAGTGAGGTGTAGTTCGCTTTCGATAAGGTTTCTAATGCTTTCATTAACATTCCATTCGGGATCAAAACAGACAGACACTCAATTAAAAATGATTATTGAATTTAAACAATGAAAAAGACAGGAGATCTCATTTTGTGAATTAACATTCGTTTAAAATTGAACGAAAGAGATCAGAAAACAATTTTATTAGCAACTTTACCTCTTGAGTAAAACGTATTAATTATTCAAACATATGACAGGAGTAGAAAAGTGGAGCTATAATATTTTCGATTTGACGAGAACATGAAAAAAGAATTGCGTTGATTAGCCCAAGATCCAAGCCTATCGCTTGAGATTCTGAAATAGATTTGAAAAACGAAAATCATTTCCAGCTCAATTTGACTTGATTTAGAGGAAAACAAAAAAAAAGCACATACACACATAAAACTAATGAATATGTGATTCTTTTGATATAAATTGCATTGGAAAAAAAAGAAAGGCGGCTATTTATTAACTGAACCAATTCTTTTTGTAGATTATTTCAAGTTTCTGCCAGTATCGTTTACATATCTAATTCGATTCCAAGAACTATTGGAATTGATATCAATTGAGATACCATAATTGTGGCTTCTTCGAAGCTGAATTTGGCTATCCTCGTCGGCTTGCTTTTGTGGTGCTTGCGTATGATGACGTTCCTCTCGTTTTTTTGCCCGCCTTAATCGAAAGAACTCGGCAATTTTGACAAGAATATGAAAGATTATAATCGCGACATTAACTCCAATAGTGGTCCAACTCAATCCAAGCCTCACGTGATATAACCCAGAATTCTCAAGAGAATACATCACTAGAAATAAGATGGCTATGATGATAAATCCGAGTTCGGTGCCGATCACTGTTATTTTCGTTGCAGTTGTCTTGAATAAATTTTTGGGAAGTGCGAATAAGATAGTAATCACATTCAATACTATCAACACGCTAAGTTGAACAATCACCCACTTCCTCAAAAGTTCTAACACCAGCATTATGATAAGATTGAAGAATAAGGTCCAAAATGTCATTATTCGTCCTAGATAGGTTTTGCTGCGATATTCTTGGCAGAGAAGGGTGACCAAGTCAAAGAAAGGTCGAATAGATTTCAGTTTGGCCTTGTTTTTCCCATGGTAGAAACTGACAGAAATTGTCAGAATCAAAATAAAAACAATGATTATTGTATAGAAAATAGCGAATCCAAAGCTAATTTGCTGATATGCTCCATGAATAGGATTGAAAGCGTAATTAAGGATGAGGGCTGACCAGAGATAATTGTACCGAGAAACAAGTACTGTCATGAGAACGCTTTTCTCGAATGATTGCTCGGCTGCAATCAGGCTCTTTTTAATTCTGGAATTTTTATTTTTAAAGCATTTGCCAGCTACCTTCGCGAAAAGGTAGAGTAATAATGAAATGCAGGTGGAGAAGACGATGCCACCATAGTTGTCAAGAAAGACTTGGCTAAAGGAGTATCTGAAATAGTCATTAAATATAATTTGGCCTTGGGAGTCTGTCCTCAACATTGGGTTGGTTGATACCTGGCTATTGTTAAAACCAGGTATTTTGTTGAAAATATTGGGCAAGCCGAACTGCCCTAGATCGGTATAGTTGTAGAATGCAGCCAAAGGTGTCAGATAATTAATATTAATCAGCTTCATAAAATTAATTCGAGCCATAATTTGTAAGATTCGCATCAATTGAGTGCTAGCTCCTTTAGATTGGATGTAAACAAGCAAAGCAGAGGCTGCTGTACTAATAGCTATGGCTTGAGCTCCAGAGCCAACAGCAGTTGCTGCTTGAGCAACTGTGGAGTCTGTAAGAATGGGAGCTGTAGTATTTGAAGGAATAATGCTGTATTTTTGACTCAAATTAGAATTGAACTGGTTGAAAGAAAGCAACAAGTAACGAATTTCACTGCTCTCGGTATAAGAGAGGAAATTCAGCTGATAGGAACTGGAATTAAGTTTAGTAAAAGTGAAACTCATCTTAGACCAGTCAGTGCTCAGAAGATTGGTAAAGTTTGAAATTAGATAGAGATTGATTTCTGCTAAAGAGTCTTCAAGATGCCAAGGGGTGTCGAAACTGAGAAGATAAAGTTGAGGCGCATATTGTAACTCAAACTTGAGGATTTTGACGGTAGTTCTTGTGGAGCAGGACTGATCAATCTCATTGGGATAGTATCCCGGAATATTGTTGCATGGAGTGCAGGTGTTGTTTGTGGTTAGCAAGTAGAATCCCTCGTAGCAGCTGATGCAGCTCGTTGCAGTTTCGTCATTGCATGATTTGCATGTCGGGTCACATTGGAGACACTCAGTCTCCGAGATAAAGTAGCCATCCGCATCACAGCTAACACAAGAGTTATTTGAGGGTACAAAATATTTCGAAGCTACACAACTAACACAATTAGTTGGTCCCGCTCCAGTGCAAGTTTTACAACTTGAGTAACAGGGCAAGCATTGAGTTCCCGAGATAAAATAGCCATCTACGTCGCAATCAACGCAAGAATTATTCGAGGGTACGAGGTATTTTGAATCCTCACAGGTCAGACAATTTGTTGGTTCCGTTCCAGTACATGTTTTGCATGTCGAATCACATTTCGAGCATTGAGTTCCCGAGATAAAATAGCCATCTACGTCGCAATCAACGCAAGAACTGTTCGAGGGTAATAGGTATTTTGAGGTCTCACAGGTAATACAATTTGTTGGCGCTGCTCCATTACAAGTTTTGCAAGTGGAGTCGCATTCCAGGCATTGAGTACCCGAGATGAAGTAACCGTCTACATTGCACTGGACGCAAGAATGATTTGAGGACACGAGATAAGTTCCTGAATAACAACTCAAGCAATGAGTTGCCAGATTTTCGTCACAAGTCTTGCAATTGATATCGCAAAAGTTGCAAGTACCATCGGGTTCCTATATGGAGAAAAGAAAATTAGCAAATTTTGGAAAAACTTATGATGATTTACCATCCTACCACCATCAAATGTACATTCTAATAATGAAAGTAGATATTTATGTTAAGAAAAGTAGTCGGATAATTCAGGTTACTTTGACAGGAGTTAGTATCTGAATGGAGGACGTACCCAGTCGGGCAGCTGTCCAAACATTTCGTTTCAACCCTTTTGTATCCAGGGTTACATTGGAGGCATGCTGTTTGAAGAGGGTTGATGAATCCCTTCAGCGCACAAGATGGATCTAATGCCAATCATCTTAAGATATAATGTAAGATAAAAATTTACCATCAGTTGGTTCATACAGGCCCTCTGATCCTTTAAACCAAATGAAATTCAAAATATCATGATTTCCTGGCTGCGTAATACTAGTAGAGCCAGAAACTGTCGTTGAACAAAGTTGGAGCTGATCAGTATTCATATCGTAGAATAGATGTCGAATGGTAAAATCTCCAAAATAAACTCTATTCATGCCATTTCCATTTACCCATATCCTGCCAGAATAGTAGCCAGTTGTAAACGAATAAGGGTGGGCTTGAACGAGTTCCACAATCACTCGATTCCAAGCATCTATTTTATCATGAAAGTAAGAGATAAAAAAAAAGAAATAGTACTGGGTGTGAGAGCAGCCGTCGAAGTGACTGAATTCACCCATACTCCGCCGCCAGTATGCTGCTGGAGTTTCACGGTATAGGAATAATGAATTTCTACTAGAAAACCCTTAGCAAGGTTTCCCTTATTTCGGAAAGCAAAAAGAGTGTGCTTCCAGTTCTCTTCAACCAAATAGATATCAGCGGCAATAATCACACTATTCGCGTTTGGTTCCATCAGATCGACTCTTATCTGGGTATCAGGTCTGCATTGCACAATATTCCAAGATACAAAAGTTGGATCCCATGTGGTGTCTGCCGTACTCGAACCTTGGTGTTCCCAAATAAAATTTAGGTTATGCAAGAGAATTCGAATACCAACGATTCCAGTGGTAGAGCTTGTCGCAGAAGAAGTATAGGTATCAACCGGGAAGGTCTGTCCGCCATTGACAGCAGTGCTCGTTGCAAAATGAAATACATACAATTTGCCTATTATATTACAGTAAAGCAATGAGTTGCCGAACCAAAGTAGTTTTTACTATCGCGATCCATTATGGCCAAGCTGATCATCAAATCTTGATTATATGGAACAAAGTCAGTGTAAACTCTCACATATCGCATTTTGCAGTTGCAATGCGAATAACCGTTCGCGTTTGTCCATGTGAAAGTTGTGGATGAGGTGAGCACATGGAAGGCTCCTGAAGATGGGTTTCGAGGCTTGAAAACTGTCGTAGGTGTTATAGCAGAGCTACTTCCCAACATATATCTAAATCCATATTGAATGTTGCCCGAAACATCAGTGCCTTGAGCGAGAAAAACCCAAGTGTCTAATGGGAACAGTGCATCGGCAGTACTCTAATTATTTTCAAGGGTTATGCATCAAGGATAAATTGGACATGATTACTGGAACTTCATAGTCCCACCAATAGTCCGGAGCTGTTGTTGTTGAAGATAGAAAGACAGTCTGGTGGGTTGGGTTCATGGCGCATCCAGCAATTCTTCCGAGACCAACATCCGTGCTAAATTTCAATTTTTTTAGAGCTTATTAGAACGAAAAGTTGATACGAAGTATCGCTTGTAATTCTAAAATAACTGCCCCAGCCGTTCGGCCAAGAAGTTTTGCGTATCCAGGAACTCCATGCGTATTGGTCTGTGCTTGTGAAAGTTGGTAAGAGAGAAGCCATTGTCGTACTCGGGAACCCAGTAGGATTGGAAATTATCTCTTCTTCTTGAAGATAATAAATCTGAACAGTGGAGCTGGCTACTGTAGTGGTGATATCATTTGAAGGAGACGCTAATTAGTTATTTTACTTCTCATAATAATTAGCAGAGGAAGAATTCCACTTCGAAAGAAGTTAAATTTTCGGTTGCTGCTCATTGAGGTTGGATTCTGAGTGAAAATTAAAATATCGATAAAATATAGTGTGCAATTAGCACAATATATTATTGCTGGACTTATTGATTCACTCTCGAGTCCAAATTGAAAATTTTACAGCTCATGCCTGAGCATAAAATCCAAACGACCTCGGTGAGACAGGATAATAATAGCTGTTGGTTGACCAATGCATGTGCTGGTCCAAGTATCCTTTATCAAGAGGAAGAAATTTTGATGGGAGCCCAAAAAAAAAAAACACTGGGCTATCGAAAATTTCGTAGCACTATTGAATCAGGTTAGACCAACTCCAAATTGACGAGAATTCACCCAAACAGAAGATTCTGTGAGTGAGCTCCTCTGAAATTTGAGGATTTTTGTGATATAAAATTTTAAAGTTCAGGAGTGATCGATTAATAACAGCTTCTTCACAAGCAAAGGAAATAAAAATTTTATTAGATCCGAATGAATCGAACCCATAGATTCCCGCTTCATTTTTTGAAAGTAAACAATGAATATCGAAATTTCTTCAACGTTAGAGACGTTCAAACATTGATTGAGTAGAAATGTCTTCCATAAAAATTTATCTGTTACTTGAAAGAAAATCGAGTTGAGATAGATGTATGATTTATTTTAGCAACAATTCAAAGCAAAAGTCATTTAAAGTCAATTAGAATATAAGCCTGTCTGACATAAATATGCGTCTCTATTTTTTGGGAATCTCTCACGGTTGTGGTACATTCAAGACATCATCTGTGTTCCTCAGAGTCTTGCGACATCTTGTGTAATCAAGGCTACGAATCGTTCATTAGCCCCATTGGTGATGTCACTGATCGAATTTCCCATATTATTGAAAGTTCATATTATTTAATTATATTTGCCCATTTTTTCTTTGCTGACAGCGCAAAAGAAAACTTTCATTGGAATTTATTCTGATTCCAAGATATTGAGCAAAATGCTGAGAGAGCTCTCGTAGAGTCTGATAACTAGCCACGACTGTTTCCTGTTATCTCTACATTGAGGTAATTTATTTTAAAAAATGTTAATGAAACGCTGCGAATACATATACGATAGAGCTCCTATCGAATCCGATAATCTTTTTCGGTGATTTGACAGATCAAGTTCTGGAAGACTGGGACATTAAATTATGAGTATTTGATTTCAAGGGGAATTCTTAATGAAGGCGATAAATTGCCTATCTAGGTCTATCCAAGTTGAAGTATTAATTCATTAAAGTTATATAGTTGCAAGCAAATTAATCGATGTATTTTATTTTCTGGGAAAAGGTTATTTCCTCCCTTGAGATTGGAATGATTCAAACCACAAAATAAACCAATATACTGCTTTATTTGAGCTATCTGAATAATTAGCAAGTGAAAATGAAAACAGAAACACTAAATATGAAATCTCACCGATAATTATCACGTTTATACCATCATTGAATGTGTGAATTAATATGTTAAATGTAATGAAAAGCTGACCTAACTCAAGGATTCTGTAGAAGGCATAGCAGTTAATTAGAATGGTAAAGATAACTCATCATGCTCCAGAGTTAAATAAAATATTTCTTAAATTTCAAAGAATCATTGACTTTTTTAAATTGCTACTAATCCACCTACTCTCTTATTACTTCATTAATATATAGGATCTATTCTTTAAAGAAAACCTTTTTCTGAAAAAGTAAAAGTGTTTCGTTTTTTTTTTTTGGGCATACTGTGTATCTTTATTTTTGTTTGACTTTGGACTAAAAGCGAGCATTACATATTGTTATACTTAAATCGTGTTCTGATCATTTTATAGGAGAATAAAACTGAATTATTCCTGATAAATCTGAAATAGATAATAAATATGAAATTCTTCTTGGCTTATGAAAAACAAAGTTGCATAGAAAATTTTTTTAATGACCTTTTGTGTTGATAAGGTAAAAAGCTGTTTCTCAAAGCTGAACGAAATTTTTTTGCTGGTTAATTCAAGTATCTGACGGTATCATTTACATTCCGAAATCTAATTGAGGAATCTCTGAGATCCTCTCCAATTGGAATACCTTCAAAACTAATAATTTATAATCTTAAATGGTTTATGAAAGCAAACATTGTGATAAGAGACCAATTATTCGGACTTTTCGTTTGTCGGCAAAGTGCTTACTTCTATGGAGTATATACTGAATAGTCAGTCTCCTTTTAAAAATGAATAGAAATTATGTGAATGAAACAGGAGGATTTCAATTTATTTAATCGATTAATGAAGAGCACTTTCCATTCAACAAATCAAAAGTATAGAAATAACTAGAAAGCTGTTCAAAATATATTTTTCAGCTGATTAATAATTTGTCTTATACATTTGTTTAATGTTATCATAAGAGTGAATGTTCACTGAGGAAGGTTAATCATTTGGATTTCAGCGTTTGAGTTATTTTCAACGTGATAGCTGATATTATTTTCCCTTTTAGCTGTAAGGGGTGATTCAGGCTCAAAGCAGAGGTGAAATTTCTTTTCGCTGCTATTTTGATCGTGCTGCTGCCCTTGCGTATTCGAACTAGCGTGCAAATCGTGAGAGGACTGTTGAAACTCCGAAGCAGGACTTAATTCATCCACAATAATCTGCTTTTTAGGCTCTGTTTCTTCACTTCCCGAAATTTTCGTCTTAGAATGTTCTTTTTTTCCGTCTCGACCTTCCATTTTTCTTTAATGGTTTCATAAAGTGATATTATTACGATCAGCAAAGAAATTGACAAATTTATGATCACCACAGCAAGAATCAGAATCATTAATATGAACCCCAGCAAGTTGATTTGATCTGCGGAGATAGTTTGTGTCCTGTCGTTGGTTCCGAAAATGACTCCGAAAACTCCCATCACAACCTTGCTTCCTTGATTGACTAGGACGATTGCCATGTTGAAATTAGATTGATATGGTCTTTTCCAGGGGCTCAGCAAGAAAAATCCAAAAACGATGATGAGATACAAGATTGATTGAGTTAATCCGGAGTCTTGAAAAAAAAAAATCACGAGAATTTGGAGGAAGGTTTCTAAAAGCATCACCAGCACATAGTTCCTGGCAAATCTTTAGTTTTCGTGGAAGTCCTCAACAAGAATTCCTAGGCTATCTGGAACTTTTCTCCATTTTTGATCAGTTTCTATAGTAGCAGTCGATTTGGGAGGTGGACTGCTGTCTGAAGCTATTTGCCATTGTAAATGTCTTTTATTCAGTATGTATAGGAAATATATTGCCAGAACAGCGTAAGTGATCACAATAATGACCGCTAGTGCAAAAGAGAAATTAGCGTACCCACTTGACACGTAATTTTCTCTCAGTTGAATCATACTATTCAGGAGTAATTCGGGAAAATCTCCCAAATAATTGGATAAAAAGCCATTGCACATAAATTGGGCTCGGACTTTGCGCAGGATATCGGAGGTTTTCGGAAATCCTTTAAGAATAAAAACTAAAATATTTAGTCCAAGGATAATTCCAAGCAAGATAAGTTCCTTGGCAATCGCAAAGGAGGAATTATCCGATAATGTTGTATTCAGCTCCCAAAATTTGAATTTCCTAATCATTGAATTGGGATTATTCCTCCGTTTTTAGAGTCCATATTTTCAAAAATATTGGAAGGATCAAAAGATTCCATTTGTTCACAAAATGACACGAAATTTCCTGGCGATAGAAGATATCAGGAGAAATTAGTAAAGGAACAACTTAGTCCATCAGGCTACAGCTACGAATCAGTTTTAGATAGGCAAGAACAAAGAGAAGTTTCTTTGTTAATTAAATGAACAATAAGCTGCATTAGAATAAAATTATATTATAACTTTTTTTGAGTTAAAATTTAAAATAACAATTGGGAACTTCAAAATTATAAAGATCTAAAAGGAAATAAAATTTTAGTAGACCTCACAAATTAAATCTTTGAAACTTGCTTTCTTTTTGAAAAAAGGCAAAAGACAGTGTATCCCAACGTTGGAAAATGAATTCACAGAACGCAACCATAACAGACAAATCTAGTCGAAGGAAAATATGATTACTGAAAAATTAAGTGATGCTGAATCATGTATGCAGTGAAAATGCTTAAAAGGTTCCTTCAGCGATTCAGAAGTATGAGTACTTGGAAAAAAGATGTCGAAATCTTTCATTTGGGTCTTTATGACAGGTAAGCAGGCTTGTATAGCATCAAAATGTTCATTTTTTCGGTATCTTTGACAGTCGGGGGTTTTTGCAGAAGTTGAACGTGCAGCTCTGCATTCTGTGATATCTTGAGAAGAGAAGGGCTTAAATTGAATTACTCGTAATTGAGGCTAGCGAATACTTTTTCGGATCGAGTCTTCATAATGTTGTTGCTGTTGTTTAATGGTTTCCTGGTGAATAATTCAATCAAATAAGATTAAAATTCGAAAGTAAGTGATCACAAGCTCGTCTTAGCAGATTAGAAGGACATCGCGCTCATTGTGGATTATTTATTGTCAGGCCAACGAACCAAATGATTGTTTTATATTGGAAGCTGACAGTCAAATGAAATTATGTGTTTTTTGCTTAAAAGTAGTCATATGTTAGAATTCAACGATTGCAATCAAGGCATTAATATCACATTCTTATTACTGTGAAGAGACTTTGTGGACAAGTGCGTTAATCAACTCAGGAAAATCATTCTACAATCAACAAATACGTGAATAGATATAGATATAACTATAAAGTAATCCAAAATTCAATATTTGAAATTTTTAATAACTTAGTTTATTGATGTTGTGTATATTATCATCAGTTTTCAGTGTTTATTGAGCCGATTCTGTCATCCGAATTTCAGATATTGAATCATTTCCAATGTGATACCTTTTGATATCATTAACTCTGTGAACCTTCGAAAGCTGTAATGACTGTTTCGAGTTGCTCCGAACTCGAAACCTTCTTTCATTGCTATTTTGATCGAGCTGATTTGCTTGTACATTCGAATCTGCGTGCAAATCGAGGGAGGACTGCTCAAACTTAGAAGAAGGACTTTGTTCTTCCACGAAATTTTGCTTTTGGGCATTTATCTCTATATTTCTCGCTGAGAGATTAGAATGGTTTCCTCTACGCCTCGATCTCCATTCTTTAATTTTTTCATATGATGAAATTATTATCATCAGCAAGGAAATTGCCAAATTGATGATCATCACAATAAGAATCAGAAGCATCAATATTAACCCCATCAAGTTGGTTAGTTCCTCGGAGATACACTGTAGCTTGTCGTTGATTCCAAAAACAGCTGCGATCATCCCCATCACAATCTTGCTTCCTTGATTTAAGAGGAGGATCGCCATATGTAGATTAGATTTATATGG
>ENA-UOUE01001747-UOUE01001747.1-compost-metagenome-genome-assembly--contig:-NODE-1747-length-12471-cov-7.947555_pt1 | contig 12471 bp, 9 predicted proteins | sample MGYA00238146_ERZ747223 | MGnify/ENA primary metagenome ERZ747223 (study PRJEB28781, sample SAMN06268865) | compost metagenome | isolation source: single cell | place: USA: California, Emeryville, Joint... | reverse complement strand
CCTTCATCGACTTTTGTCTGCAGCATTCGCTCCAGTTTGGTTATATGATCAGATATTAAATTGGTATGCTCTGTACGTATAATATTCGAAATCTTTAGATGAACTTGCTATGCAAAACCTTGAAATTATTATTTGATCGAGAAGCTCTCAAACATTTCAAATAATACAGTAAGCACCGAGTTTATAATTTTGAGAAATTTTCAGGACGAGGATATGAATTATACGTATTATTGGTAATAATCTTCCTCTTGCTCATCATATATCATTTCATTTTCTTCAATTTCCTGCATCTGCTCTGGGCTCAGCTGAATATAGTTTCCTTCCTCATCCACGAGGAAATTACCATACTCATCCACCAAGTACCCTTCCTCATTCACATGATACACGATTTCTTCAACATCCTCTCCTTCTTGCACCTCATCTATCTGAGGATCTACCATGTAAGGTCTATTAAACGGATCACCTCTGCCATAACCTCCAGGTCCTCTCTGTGGCTCTATTATTTATAAACATCATCTGAATTTGTTTGATAATAAAAATTACGATTTCGAGCAGGCCCTGCGTTTGACTGAGGATATTTATTTTGATTCAAGTTCTTTCCACCCTTCACATTTAGAGGAGGGAGCTAGGAGGAAAAAAAAAAGAGTCAGTTCTCAATTGATAACTCGAATAAGCAATACTGGATTAGGATCTTCTTGCTGGAGCGGAAGAGGCCTCTTGTTTGCTCCAAGTCCTCCTTTTTGAGGAAAACCTTGGTTGTATCCTGCTGGCTGTCTTGGATCATAAATGGGTTCTGAGGCTAACGATCGAGGCCCAAGCGATTTTCCGCCTTGAGGCTGATTTTGTCTCGGATCTTCTTTCGTAGTTGCCGCATTTTCTCGTTGTTGACGAGACCTTTTCAGGAGCCCCTTTATGTTCCCTTGGAAATTATCCTCTTGTTCTTCTTCATCCTGAGGCTCTTTGCCCCTTTTACTCGCGGACTCAGAGAGATCGCCTTTTTGCTCGAGCACATGGCTGTGCTGAGTGGAAGTTGGTTTTTTCAGTTTTCCTGAGCTCAACGATACATCATTTTCGTTAGTCAAAAGGCCGCTCAGCCCTTCAATTGTATTCGATTCTTCAGCTTGGAGGCGCTCGTGCCGGCTTTCAGGTTGACTTTCTTGTGGCTCATCGTAGCGAGAAAGTTGTGAGCGCGGTTTCTGTGTGTCCTTTGATGTTTTAATGGTTTTTTCTTGTGTTTGCTTTTTGTTGAGGTCTTTGTACAACATTTTAAATGCGCTGTTGGACTTCGTCGCCACCGGTAGATCATGTAATAGAGGGAGTGGTGAGCTGCGAGATTCGACCGTTCGAATAGATCCGCTCAAAGAAGATGTTTTGGGGTTGAAGGAGTCTTGGTTCATATGCTAAAAGATTATTTATCATCAGTTGAAGTCTGAAAAATTTTCATTTACATTTGCTGTATTCGTTAACGGTTCATTCTTTTGAGTATTTCGGTACTGCTGAGGCTCTTCATCGTCAATGCGCACCGATTCATGGGTTTGGATGTTATGGATATTACTCGCTGCCACTCGTCCAAATGCAGACTCTCGAATTGTGTTTTCATGTGAATTTCCTCGCGTTCCCTGACCCCCTTCGCCACGCCTTCCGTCTAGCTGAGACTCAAGGAGGTTATCTCCAAAATTCAAAGAGTCTCGCACTCCTCCATACTTGCTGTGCTTATTCCGGGTTTGATCTCTATCATTCGGCAAGATAAATGACTCTCTTCGGATTTCTTTGGTAACCACGTCCTCCAGGTAGGCTATCCTCGACTCTACTCCCTGCAGGTAAGATTCCACATTCTTTTGGAGAGGCACGATGTTCTGCTTGAGTGTCATCGTTAGGTCCAACTCCATGTGTCTCTTTATGCTGCTCAGGTTCAGATCATACAGCTCATACTTTCCTCTGAAATCCTTCTCGATCAGCGCCACATTCGTGAGAATATTTTCGATTTCCTTAATTTTAGCGTCGAGATTTTGCTCCACATTCGCTGTGACTCTGCTTTGGCTGGCATTGAAATCGCCTTTGCTTGCGCTTGCGAGATGTGGCTCAATTATCTTCGAAAGCTGCCCTTCATCGACTTTTGTCTGCAGCATTCGCTCCAGTTTGGTTATATGATCAGATAGAATTCCTACAGTCGTCTTCAATGACGTTGTTTCGTTTGCTAGCCGCTTAATCGCCTCTTCTTTGTCTCGCAGCATTTCCACCAAATTCACATCCATTATCTTCAAATTTACCCTCACGCTCTCATTAACCTCATTTATTCTCCTGTCCAACTCATTCAACACACTCTCATTTGTCCCAATCCTCGAACTCTCAGGCGACGATCTGCCTCGTTTCTTTATTTGATCTTCCAACGAAGCAACCATATTCTCAAGGTCGCCGAGTCTTTTTTCATATCTGGCACTATTGTTGAATTGATTACGATCTTTCTCCGCTTGCGCTTGGATAGCATCTCTGACATTGAGTATCTCAGTCTGCGTAGTGTTTTTAAGTAGAAGGAACTTGCTTGTCATTTCTTCCATCTAATTGTTGAGCAAAAGAATAAAATTGTTAGATGAGGTGCTGTGTTTTCCATTTTACATCTCGTTTGAATTGATTAATCTTTGCGTCTTGGTCAGCGACGATTCTTCTCACGTATTCCACCTCACTTCCTTAGATGACAGCCCCCTTATTAGAGAAATTACCTAAAGTTTTCACGGTGATCGCTGGATATTTTCAGCCCTTCGTCATAGGGTCGAAATTCTGCCATTCTTGACACTGAATCGTTGAAGCCAGAAGTTTTACTGAAATATTTGTTTTGAATATTCGCAAGTTCTATTCAACCGTGAAATGCAATGAAAATTCATGACAATACCTTGTGGGTAGCTAGGTTGAGGTCCTTCAAAGCCAGATAATAAATTATTGACTTTAGGATTGAGCTGAGATTGAGTCAGCTTTGTGTTTTTGCTCATGTCTGTTATTCTTAAATAAACTCAAAGAAATAATTTATCTGTTTATGAACTATGATGTATTTTAATGCAATTGTTATATTTTGAAAGAGATATGCCATTCGATATTATAGGGAATAAATCAGCCTGAATCATCACGCACTTGAGTTCTTCAAAATCTTTGAACAGGAAATGCGGTGCATCGGTATGCTTAAATCATCAAATGCAGAATTTTAGGATATAAAAGCAAAATGTTATGCATTTCTTTATAAAAGGTACCTTATATACTTTTTTTCTCTCCGATATGATACAGATTTTATGAGAGAAGTAAAAATTCTCATGTTATCTAACAGAATATACATATACTCTACCAGTCAAAGCCCCCTTTTGACAGGTAATTCCACTCTTTGTAATTAACACGTTATGTTTCGTCAATTTGAAGGGGAAAAAAATTTACCAAGTCGGTTTATTTAATATTCAAATGCCCATTGATCATTCTAATGGCAACGTCTTTATTTCTTTTAGGTCTGAGATTTTCTAAGTTCACAAACTCCTTGGTGAATACGTTCTTGCTGTTGGGAGAATCAAAGTGTAAGTGTTCTGCTACCAAAAGTATGAGATTACAAAACGTCTTTTTTCGAGTTATCGAACGGAGCGAGCTTAAAGTCTACGATTGATTCACAATTCAAGGCTTTCTGTGCGTCTTCGGCCGAATCAAAAACGATCTTGTTTAATACGTTTTCAGAAGACGCTTCACAAATTGTCTTACGATTCCTTTCTCTTGTGAATACATCCTCGGTGATGGCTCAACACCTGCTTCTTTTTTAATTATCTCTATAATTTCCTCTACGCACCTGCCAGACTCAACTCCCTAAAGCCAAATAAGCTTCTTCAATTCATCGACAAGGTTATTTACATAAATCAGCAGCATGTGATTCCACGAAGGAAGAAAAGTCTTCCCTTGAGGCTCAGTCGCTCTCTGAGGCTCGTTTCTTTGTGGCACTGTAATAGGAATAATTAAATACTAAATTTCATTATAACAATTTACTCTTTTGCGGTTGCTGCTGTCGTCGTTGCTCTGACAAGCTCTTTGAAGGAATCTCTTCAGGACTGCTATTTTTATTAGTAGTTTCCACTTGCTCTCCACTCTTTGCTCTTTCTGTTTCTTTTTCCTGTTGTTGCTGCTGCATCTCCTGACCCTCCGCTGTCGGAGCATTAGTTTTCGAACTTTGAAGAATGTTATTAATTCGACTCAGCACGCCTGTCCTCGTGTTCTTCGAGCGAGTTATCTCCTCGTTCTTGGAACTCTTTTCAACATATTTCACTGTAAATTTATCTGATGTGATTGAATATTTCACGCACTATCGCACTTAATTACCTTTCTTGTTTGCCCCGTTGTTATTCTGCATATTACTATTAGTAAAGCCATGGATAGGACGCTCATATTCATATTTATCGATGTCATCAGGATTCCAGCGCGTTTTTCCTCTTCCTTTAAATATCACTTTCTGCACAGAATAAAACAATTCTCATTCTCGTTGCCGCTAAATATTATAATATCACCTGGTCTTCAGGGATATCCTTCGGCTCGGTATCAACAATATTTCGTTTTGGTCCTTGTTTTTTTAATCTTTGCATAATAATTTCATGTTTTTCTTTTTGACTACGCGTTAAGTAATCTGTTAAGCCTAATAACGGTGCTCTTGTGTCAGGCCCTTTAGTTATAACCACAGCTTTCAAATTTTCAGATTGTTTGCTTTCTTCCGGACCGTCAGATTCACTATTTTTCGTTCCGCCCACTGTTTTGTTAGTATTTCGAGTGATAGGCTGCTTATCCTTCGAACCTTTGGGTTCCTCATGGCTTTTTGAAGGCATTCCATAATGGTCGGCTATCATATGAATCAGCATTCGTTGATACGGATTGAGATTTTCAAATGTCAATTTTTCTTCTGAAGGAATTTTTAGTACAAAATTGGTGTTTGCAGGGTACCTTCCTTTTTCTGTGAGAAGCTTACGATCTTTTGCTCCGCGTCGAATATAAAATCTCTCGAGGTATCTTCACAAAAAGCTGTTTCAAGTGTATAGTCCATTTTCCGAGCTTCTTTTATTTGAGTTTGAGTTTATTTAATTCCTATTCAACATACACGGATTATTTTGAGAATATTTTGGGGTAAGCTTATAGAGAAATACTAGATCATTGTTTATCGATTGCCAGCACATTTCGCAGCAGAAACTATCTAACTTAAGTTTGATAGAAATGATAGTACTAAGTATTGTAGTGAAGCTAATTCTGTGAATTATCTTTTATAAATTGAATCGAGCAAAGACTTCCTTTGCTGATTTCTATTATAATGTTTTCAAGCCAATGCTAATGTATATATGGGGAGACGAAGCATTTTTTGCTCCTTTCAAAACCGCTTGATAAGAAAAATTTGTTGAGGTATCACCTTTCTCAGAGGTTCTGCGATGATGTTAGCCGTTGAAATAAAATTTACTGTTAGATCCAAGAGAAGTTCCAGCTTGTATGATCGATTGAAGGTTGTATTCAATGTTCTTCTGGAATTGAAGAATACAAAATTTGAGTGAGTCATGTCCTTGAATTTTTTGCCGAGTAAGAAAGATAATTCTCTATATTATTGAAAAACCTGCGCATTTTTAACTATTTTAGCAATTATCCACTTATACAAGTTCTGGCGATTTATTATATCTCGGCTAACCACGAATCAAGAGTAGGTTTCAACTGAATTTTTTATAAGTCTTGCCTTGAGCATACTCTCTACGGTTTTCCCGAAGCATGATGCAATAAAAAAAAGAAATTTTGTTTTATTCTTCAAGATAAACAAAAGAAAGAAAATCTTTTTGAGAAATATTCACAAAATATATTTCACTGTATAAATGCTCCCCCATCTCAGAGGAAATCGTTTTGCTCACCAGGTCGCTGACCCAAGTACCCAAAACCCATTCGCAAAACCAGTCTCTCAGCCGACCAATGGTTATGATAATATGAGTCCATACAATACTGGGACTCAACCAGGCTACTCACAACAGCAGGAATACAACGCAAACACGCAGCCTCAGTTCAGTCAACCAACCAAGACTTTCGCAAAAGAAGCCAGCAACCCATTCGCTGAACAATCAAAACCTAACATGTATCCCACTCAGACCACCAACCCCAACGCTGGTTACACTGGCGGCTATCAACAGACCCCACAGCAGCAATATCCTACACCTACACCTCAGCAAACAACACAGCAAACATCTAAAAAAGGCAAAAATAACAAGGTTGATCCTGATAAAATCCCAAGACCCGAGATCGATATGCAGTCTTCCTATGCTCCAAAGAGATTTGTCACTGCAGAAGGACAAGCGCCTCCTGCATCAAACCTAAACTTCATTACCATCGATAACGGCGTCGCAGGACCACGCTTTGTCCGTGCATCACACTATTCGTTGCCTCCAGAATCTTCGATTTTGAATACCATGGGCGCTCCGTTTGGAATCATCCTCCAGCCTCTTGCCGAGCCAACTCAGGATGAGGAACAGGTCGCAATTATCGATTACAGTGCACAAGGGCCTTTCCGTTGCTCCCGCTGCAAAGCCTATATTAATCCGCATTTCCAATGGTCGGATGGAGGTCGAATCGCTATTTGCAATATCTGTAAAATGCAAAATAAGGTCCCCTCGGACTATTACACCGGAATTGATGAATTCGGAGTGCGAAGAGATAAGTTAGAAAGGCACGAGCTTTGCAAGGGCGTTTATGAGTTCCTTGCGCCAGCAGACTACCATAACAGGAAGCCTGTATACCCTTCGATAGTTATTTGCATTGACGTCAGCGTTGCTTCAGTAACTCACGGGATTTTCAATCAAGTGCTATCTTCGCTGGAAAGTTTATTGGACTACATTCCTTCCCCTGAACTTACAAGCATCGCGATTTTCACCTTCGATCAGACGATTACCTACTTCCAGATCCCGGAGGACCTTACGAAGGAGTTGAAAGTCGTAGCAGTCAGCGATATTGACGACTACTGCGTTCCGTTCCCACCACAAACGCTTTTTAGCAACTTAGCAGAGCAAAAAGACCGCCTCATTTACCTTATTCAAAAGCTTCAGAAGTACTATGAATCAATCTTCCAATCCCAACAACCAAAGACTTTCTCAACCGGTACCTGCTTCGGTGCGGCAGTGAGTAACTGCGGACAAATGCTCAAAACTCAAGGTGGTCGCGCATTGATTTTCACGACCAGCGGACCGACAATTGGCATGGGAAAGCTGAAACGCCGAGATGATTATAAGCTTTATGGAACAGATAAAGAAAAGACGCTGTATGTGCCGCAGGTCGATGAATACGAGCAGTATGCAAAAACTTTCTTGGACACTCGAGTTGCGATTGATTTATTCGTTTTCTCACCGGAGTACTTTGACTTCGCGACAATAGGCGTCGTTTCGAATCTCACCGGGGGTAATATTTACTACTATCCTCATTACAACGCAAACTTTGATGGAGAAAAATTACATTATGATATCGCAAGGAACCTGACGCGTTTCTGTGGATACGACGCCGTGATGAACGTCAGAGCCAGCACTGGAATCTCATTCGCTGAATATATTACACCAATTGGGCGCCGACCGCAGCCCATCCTCGAACTGTCAGCTTTGGACTCTGATTACAGCATTAATGTTCTTCTGAAGATCGACGAGAAGCTTACAGATGAAACCGTGCATATACAAACAGCTATCCTGTACACAAACCCTTATGGGCAGAGAGTTATCCGTGTGATCAATCTCGCTTTAAAGGTTTCAACCGATCTCATGACTAACTTTAAAGGATTGGACGTGGAAGCTGTTGGTCTGCTCTTACTCCGCAAGAACTTATTCACGATTAGCAACCAGATGATCAAGCAGGTCCGAGAGAGTTTGATCAATCAATTGGTCAATATACTCTACTCTTACCGCTTCAATTGCGCCAATCAGAGCTCAGCTGCTCAACTCATATTGCCAGAGGCCTTGAAAGTCATACCTTGCTACTACCTCGCGGCCTTAAAGGCACACATCTTCAGAACAACAAGTGATGTTAAACCTGATGAGAGGTCCTACGACTTGCATCGGTTCACTAGACTACCAGTTAACGTTATGTCGACCGTCCTCTATCCAAAGCTCTATGCAATTCATCCTATCTATCAGGTTGATGAGCTTGGTCCAGGCAAAACGACAGAAGAAGGCCGTGTTGTCTTGATGAACAACCTGGCAACCACACAAGACAAAATTGATGATGACGGCATTTATTTGATTGATACAGCAGAAACGATCTATGTGTATGTAAAGAAGGACGCGAACCCGACGTTACTTGAGAATCTCTTCGGGTATGATAACATCGAGAACATCGCGGCTGAGATCATTGGATTGCCTATGCTCGAGACCGATTATAATGTGCGGGTGAATAATATAATCGAGCAGTTGAGAAGGAATAAAAACTCGTCGTATCAGAACGTGAGAGTCGTAGTAGAAGGAGATCCATTCGAGCCATACCTCTTGCATAATTACTTAGTTGAAGATGATAGTAAGTACGGGGAGTCCCTTCCCGACTTTCTTATCAATATTCACAAGTTGATTCAACAAAAATATAACTGAGAGTTTGAATTCTGAATTTGTTTGTAAAAGGAAGGACTAAAAAAATTTGAAAAAGCCTTAATCGTAAACATTGATTTGAAGAAATTCGTTAATTTTAAAATAGCAATCAATGAATCTACTGCTTGTCTCCTTACTAGAGTGTGTCTATGATCAATTTGTTTTGATAAAAAATGACAAGAAGAACTCTCATTGGTGCGTCTTAACTACTTGTAAAAAAATTGAGAGCACCTAAGAGAGACAGTCGATTAGCTGTTCTTTCTTTCATTCATTGAATTGTAAGAGAGGGATTAGATTTCTGACCAAATTTGTGGTTTAAATCTTATTTATGAACGCTACATACAATGGAGAGGCTAAGCTATATAATAGTAGTGTTTGCACTTAGTTAGAAAATATCAGCTCCAACGTCTTCATAAGCAGATACAAACTTTGTGAAATTGATTTCGGACTCTCCAGTCAGCGCCATATCGATAAGCAGCAAAAGCTTCTTAATAGAGATGCTTGGGATCAATTTCGCGATCTTTTCCTTATCGCCTTGCTGTCCTGGGAACTGCGAGAGGACCTTATGCACTTCTTCAGGTTTGTCAAGCATAGGAAGGTCCACAACAACATTGAATGCTTGAACTACTTCCAAATCTCTCAAAACGCTGGCCTGGCTGGTAGTTCCAATAACGAGGAGTCTGTGGTCAGGTTTCTTTGGAATTTTCTTAATCAGCACCAACAATGCTTGGAGGATATGGTTCGAAAATCTTGGACCAATGTTGACGAACTCAATGAGTCTTTCAATATCATCCAACACAACCATCGAGAGCGGTGACCTGTAGGCATCCTCAAATATCTTCACGATTGCGTTAGCTTTACCGATTTCTGAAAATCCGACGAAATTTTCCGCGCTAACGAGCTTCACAAAAGGAAAATCGGACTGAAGCGCCGCCCATGCAGCCAAGGCTGATTTTCCTGTTCCGTTTTGTCCGCTGAGCAAGCAAGAGATGAGTTGGGTGTTTTTACTTTTCTTGATCTGATCCACGAGATTCATAATCAGCGCTTGGTTCTTTTCAAATCTTGGTCCATAGTCAATCAGATTCGATCTTGCCAATGCTTCGAATTTGTCAGTATCTGCACCAAACATTGGCTTTACTTCTTCAAAAGCGCCCAAAAAGTCCTGGAACTCGACCTTTGACTCCTCATTGATAGTGACTTCCTTGCTGAAATCAAACAAATTGTTTGTACGCGTGATAGCTCGGGAAGTTGCGCTCTTTACGAGCGCTTCTAACTCAGCTCCTGTGAAATTTTTCGCTATTTTAGCAATTTTTGCGAGGTCAACGTCGTCAGCAAGGAGTTTATTTTCCTTCATCTTCTTTGTGTGGATATTAAGGATCTGAAGACGACCTTTCTCGTCAGGAAGATTAACCTCAATATGGACTTCGAAACGACCAGGACGCAGAATAGCCTCGTCGATCATGTCCTTTCTGTTGGTCATACCGATAACCAGGATGTTATTTAGCGAGTTAACACCATCAATCATACTCAGCAACATGTTGACCGCTGTGTCATTGACTCCGGTTCCACTGTTAACGCTACCTCTCTGTTTGCAAATCGCATCGAACTCATCAAAGATAATAATGTGTAAAGGACTCTCTGGCCCGTATTTCTTCTCATCTTGAATAGCCTCAGCGAATAACTCTCTGATCTTACGCTCGGTTTCTCCGACGTACTTATCATACAGCTCTGGGCCGTTTACGATCTTGGGTTCCTTTGAACGAAGGACTTTTGCGAGCTGTCGAGCAATAAGGGTTTTACCAGTACCAGGTGGACCGTACAAAAGCAGACCCCTGACATGTGTACGACCATACTTTGCCAGGAGGGACGGCGATAGTCTTCTTGAAGCGAAAGCGCTTCGGAAAATATCATAGATCTCCTTATCGAGACCTCCGACGCCCATGTCCTCGAATTTGAAATCGCTTTTGAAAATACTCTGCGCTTTCATGGACGATTGTCCTCTGATCGTGAAAGTCGCGGAAGGACTGCATTTAAATTCTAAGATGCTCTCATCAACGAGTTGTCCCATCACGTCTTGGGTTGGGTAGTTCGTTTTCACGCCGATATCTAACAGCTGTGTTTTTCTTATCGTCAATAGGAGAATGCAAGATTTCAGCTCCATGAGAACAACTTGTCCTGGAGTGAAGTACTGCACTTCAAACATGCGACGGAAATGTACTTCGAGGTCTTTATCGTCCACTTCGATGCGAGTGTCTTTAGGACCCATTCCAAGTTCAACATCGATCGTGATCGAAGCCAGCGATTGGATCATGTCCTGAGGTGGCTTGTAGAGAGCCACATCGACAGAATCTGTGTATGCGAGCTTCATGTAGGTTCTGGGGTATTTTCCTAATCCGACCTGCCTGTCGTCAAGGCCTCGATGTTCTCCAGCAATGAACACGTAGCTTTTGAGGGTAACATAGATGGGTGTTGTTTTTTGCTGAGCTTTGAGAGCTTGGAAGTTTCTTGGAGAGAGGTAGAGGCAGTTAGTGTAGGCAAGCTCAGGTGCCGGAAGGTTGGCTGGGTTGAGCCCACGTAAGACTGTAGTTGTTCTTTCCATATTAAATAATTATACGCGTTTAATTTAGAATGCTTTTATAATGAGGAAAGGCTGAGCAGAATCTCTCGGGTTTTTTTTGTTGAATAGATGAGGCGTTGAAAATCACGAGAAATTTTAGAACCGAGTCACAATTTCGGGGAGTTAACTCTTCTTCGAAAAATATCTGTTTTACAGGTTAGTATTTGCAATGCTCAAGTAAATCAGTTTATCAGTTAAATACCTAAGAAATATGAAAATACGAAATCAATTTTAATAATTTTTGAAATCGTTCAAATTTAAATAAGGAGTTAAGAATTCTTAAAGCAAAGGAGAAGAGAGATCTGCGATTAACGATTGAAAGCTTCATCCTGTAGGTTTTCAAAGCAATTCTCTCGTCGTTGCTAAATCGAGTTCTTTCAGTGTTATTTTAAGTAAGGGTATATGCGATAGAATCTTTTGAAAGGTAGTAAAATGACAGCCAGATTAATATTATTGGTGTATTGGTTAAACAATCAACAATTATTTCAATTTTTCTGATTACCGCGAAGGGATTAAGAAAAAAGGAAAAACTCAGCAAGCAGCTTTAAAATAATTTTAAGTCCGAAATACTTTGTTGAATTACGAGAGACTTTATCCAATGAAAGAGAAAACGAAGATTTTAGTGCTTGGATATGAAACATAAATCACAATAATTTACTAACGTTCTGTAAATTAAAGCCTATTCTCACGAATATCATCTTTTCCTTAAAAACTAGTTATAAGAGAAAAACAGAAAAATACAAAAGCAACAAACTAGTAGGGTTTAGTAGAAGTAGATAAAGTCTTCATTGAGATCAAAATATTTCTCAACCCCTCTCGAGAAGACAAGAAAGACAACTCTCATAAGATTGCTGCGCTAGATAGTATATAGATGATGCTACCTACACTGGAAGTGTGGAAATTTTTTTCCAGCGTTCGATTCGACTAAATCCATCATTTACATATCGAAAACTTCCGACCATAAAACCAATTTGATGATATGAAATAGAGGCAAATGCTACAAGCAGTCATTGGATTGTCTTCGAGATATAATAAATTACTCGAACTTCCAAACATCCTACTGGAAAAAAACAAAAAAGAATTATAATTAGTTCCAAAAGATTTATCGTTCTGTAAGCTAAGTCAGGATTTCTGATCTAACGTAACTGTTCTGGGTCGACAATCAACATCCTAAGGCTGAGGGCACAGAGTTATGAATCATATTATGTATGCATAAGTATAAATTCATTACAAAATGAAAAAGTTTTCAATGTTCACATAATT
>ENA-UOUE01001745-UOUE01001745.1-compost-metagenome-genome-assembly--contig:-NODE-1745-length-12507-cov-10.847466_pt1 | contig 12507 bp, 17 predicted proteins | sample MGYA00238146_ERZ747223 | MGnify/ENA primary metagenome ERZ747223 (study PRJEB28781, sample SAMN06268865) | compost metagenome | isolation source: single cell | place: USA: California, Emeryville, Joint... | reverse complement strand
CCAATTCCTTCTTGTATATATCATCCCAAAACCCCAAAACCCCGATGAAAATTCTCTAACATGTAACAAAACTCTATATTTTTCAAAACAAATAATTCATTTATCTTGATCAATTTTGATTTGTATAGACAACTAGCAAAATCAAAGAAAACTTTTCGATTTTCTCTAATCTCAATCACTTAGACATTAAAAAAAAAGCATACTCCAAGTCACTTTCGAAAAACACTTCTTCGTAGTGGGATACATATTTTCTTTGTACATTATCACATCTGATCAGAGTTTCACTTTTTATGTGAGAATTTCTAAAACTTTCACTCAATATCAAGAAATAAAATTTGCAAATTTTATGAGAATACTTTTAGTCAACTGCTACGCCCCCAATGAAGCAGGGTCTCGCAAATACCGTAATTTCAGAGAATACCTGCTCAAAGTACATTCCCTCTTCTGACAATACATCACTTCAACTTCTATTATCATTAGGCTCTCGTGGAACAGGATCTTAATATCGAAGGTAAAAACTACGTCTTGATCGAGAGGGACAAGGACCAAATTGAAGACTATCTCTTTGATTTAAACAGCTCATACACCAAAAAAGAATCAGCTAACAACTTCGACATCGTCGACCTCGTTTGCATTATCGGCGATGTAAATCTTCTGCCTTGGCAAAAAGCAGCTGAAAAAGTAATTTCCCTTCATTCGGATACCCACTCAGGACTCTCCTACGCATTTAGGCAGTGATTCTTATAAAAATGTGTCTCAGAGTTAAAAAATGGCTATTCGCAGTTGGATTCGCAATGCATACACTCATATTTCTCTCAGCCTCAAACTTAGAAAAAGTAAATTACTAACCCTTCTTTCGCTTAATTGACCTTTCTCAGCCGATAAGAGTGATGAACGGCAACGGGCACGGAAGTAAACTCGGAGAACTAGCTAATATCAATGTCAATTCACCGGAATTCAACCCAAATGATTTTTTCCTCGACCACGTCGCTGGAGACCTTTACTCCTACAACCCTGAAAATGATGAATGGGTTCCTGTAACCAATATCGGACTGCACTACGAACGCGCTGTTCATGAGGCTAACACGATAGGGAAATACGTCGTAAAATCTCCAGTGTATCATCCTAAGACCTCCAACAACGCCGCTCAATATAATTTCGATGAGACCTCTCAGAAGCTTTGCATTCTGAAAAAACATAATTACAGTCATTGGCTCTTTGAGAAAGTGAGCTCAGAATTCATCGTTCCTTGGAAACGACGCTGGGACGTACATTCATTCAGTTTCTTGGATCCGACGAAAGTTTTCACTATCCTGGCTGAATCGAAGACCGGCCCAGTGATCATTGAGTTTCATAACATAGTCGCCGTGCAATTTGAGATCACGAGGAAGTATCCAGACACCGTGCAGATTTTTAGGAATTTCATTGGTTCGATACTGAAGAAATTGATTAGTAATGAGCCTTGCCAAGTAATATCGGTCAGCAGGTATAAAGAGCTCGAAAATAAAGAGTATGGATTCCAGGGCTACGTGTTTAAAAAGAACGGCTCATTGAAAGAGTTGAAACTCGAAAACCCTCAGTTTGAAAACACGAGAGGGTTTAAGCCCTATGAATGGGGTTCACCTACCAAAACTGACAGCAAACAGCCTCGGTTTCGTCCGGCGACAGTGACAAATAACTATCTGGGCAGGACGGCCTCTGTGGGGATTACTCCTCAGAAGGAGTTTATTCACAGTGGGTTTGCGAGTAAACAAAAGGGACCGCAGATTGTCACGCAGAATGTTATCGCAAGTACGAGGATCCAAGTGCCGAGAAAGGCGCATCATGAAGGGTTTTATAGCGCGAGATTGGGTGACTTAAAGGAGGAATTTAAGCAAAATTATATGAATCATAGGGAGAGTGTGAACAACTCTATTGAGGGAAATTTGCAAGGGGCTGCTACGCATCGAGGGAGAGTCGAAAGCCGGAAAAATTCGATGCCAAAGCTCGGCAAGAGCTCGGTTGAAGCGTTGAAACCTGAAATGCGGGTGAGTTCGGTGCGAGTTTCACCGAACACCTCACAAATGTATTCTGAAGTACCATCTGATCCGGCTCTTTTTAAGGGAAATATAAGAAAGTTTCTTTATCCGGAGCTAGACGAAGAGCTTATTGGCCAGCAGAGAGCTTGGGTAATAATTATGGCCTTCAGCAAGTTCTAATATCTTTAATCCAATATAGGTACCCGGAAATCTATCGAAGAATAAGGAAGACCAAAAGAAGAGTGCTATAAGGCTGAATGGGACTTTATCTAGCAGTGGGCTGTTTTCTAATAAGAAAAAGAAACCGAAAAATCTCGAAATCAGCAATCCTCAAGAAACACCAGTCCAGTCGTCCCCATACATGTCGGCAATCGAGATGGCCCGCAAATTCGAGCAGGTAATTGGTTGAGCGTTATAATAGCTACAAATTCCATTGAAAATAGGAGGAGGCCAAAAAGATTCTTCATGGTCATTACTTTTATACGTCAGCAAAAAAGAGCTTTAATAGCTCTTTCAAAAACAATTCAACCAACGCATCTCCTCGGCGTAAACTCTTTCAGGAGCGTACTTATCGTCCGATTCCTCAGTAAATAATTAATATCTGTTGCAAAGTCATTTCGTTAACAAAAAGGATGATTTTTTATAATACACATGTATAAAATTTTTCCGTTTGGAATCTGTTTGTAGTTGATTTGTGGTATCTTAATCAAAAGCATTTAAAATAAATTCTTGGTGACTATGATAAAGAATCTACTAAAAAGCTCCAATGCCTTTCTAAACCGATACTTAAAGGAAGGCATTGACGTGCTCAATAATTGCGAGAGATATTCCGAGTTTAATGAGGTGATCAGTAATTTCAAGGAAGTTCGCAAGGAGAATCTTGGAATCCGCGATAATAATCTTCATGAATATTTTCTCAAAGATAACATCACCTTTTTCAAGCTCACCGAATCCGAAAATCTATCAATGGGAGTATTTTGCCTCGCAAAGGGAACGTAAGTCACTAATTCGTTGCATTTGATAGTATCCCCTTCTCTTCATATATTTCATACTATGCTGTGAGTAATAACACACCATTTTCTTCTAAAATAGGCAGTTGACATTGCATGACCATCCAAATATGCTTGTGGTAAGCAAATTGGTATGTGGAAAGATCAGAAGGGTATCGATGGATTTGATAGATAGAAAGGCACAGTTTGATTTGGCCAAAAAGCTGTATATTAATAATGATCCCAGCGCGCTAGGAAAAGTGTAAATAACATGTTTGGGATTACAGTGACGATGGGACAACATCTAGGCTCAAAGCAAAACTAAACTCCGACAACGTATTAAACAGCGAAGACATCGTTCATTTGACACCTATCAAAGGAAATGTCCATTCATTTGAAGCGCTGGAAAATACCGCAATTGTAGACCTGTTGTTGCCGAATTATGATTTTAAAGAACGCTTTTGCAACTTTTATTACGAAGCAAACAGCAGCAAAGCCTCTGATGGATCTGGTAATCCCCCAATAAACTCTGTTCGTATAATAACTCAATTTGTCTAATTTGAAAGGAAATAAAGAGAGACCTTCAATAGGATCGACTGTCGATTTACTCTATGGCTTGCCTCCTGAAGACATGGATGTGATTATATTGAACTACCAAGGAGAGCCTATCAATTAGACCAAATCTTTGCTTGTAATGTGATAAAGTCCTTTTATTGAGCCCATATCAGGAGATATATGCCTGTTCAGCTAATATTATTTCTAATATATCTCTGATACAAGTGGGAAAAAAACCATGCCAATTTATTTAAAATAAACGAATAAATTTTAGCGAAGAGGTCGACCTAATTGTAATGTCGTTCGAAGAGGTATGTGAGTCATGTGGTGCCAAAGTCTCCTTGCTCTGGCGAGTAAACCCATTACCTTCAGGAGTGAATGTAACGAAAATCATTAGATGTGTCCAGATTGTAGATACTTATTGACACGTAATCGAATCGTTGACGATCCTCAAACTAGACCAAGGCTGGCTGAGAAGTCTGCACAAATTTGTCGCATTGTTAAATAACTCGCTTCTGTATCTAGATTCAGTGGAATGGGCCAGTGGCTTCTTCGGATAAAACTATTTCAAGACGATACAGACGAAGAATTCACAGAGTGTGAAGAAGACAGCGCCGAAGAGGAGAAGAAACCGTTGCCAGTTGATCCATTGAGAAACAGTTGAATTTAGCGGTGAACGCATATAAACTTTCTCAAATTAGGCAGTGTCAAACTACCTTCTGCATCCATGCGCAATTATTTTCAGCAAGAGAACGGGAGAGCTGAGGTCATTCATGCATCCTCTTCCAAAAATGCTCTTGCTTTATATTCTCAGCCGTATTCATTGGCAATTGTGCCTAATAATTTCCCTCCGAAAGTAAGTTCAAAATTCTACGAAATCAAAACCTGAGACATAGGTACCAGATGAGTATCTGTATAGACTCGCTGAGAACGAAGCAAACCCCAAGCAATTTAAAGTGCGTTCTATGTCCATGTCTGGCAGAACTGGGCCGAAAGATAGCCTGAAACTGAATACTTCGAAAAAAAGATCTCCGCCAACTTCTTCATTTAAACCTGTCTCAAACGGAAATCAATATCGACCAAATGTAATTAATAGCTACAGCAGAGGAGTTATTTAGTAATTTTTCAAGGGAGGAGACCGTGGATATGAAAGTCCGACGACTAGTGTACTGTCTACTCTTGATTTGGAATCGTATATTCTCGTCACGTTTAGAATTGCAACGGTAAACTACTATCATTGGAAAAGGATTTATTCATTTTAAAGACTGTGCTCTTTGGCTATATAATTTACCTCGTTGTTTATGCGATTTGGGATGATATATACAAGAAGGAATTGGTTGAGATAGAGAGGATTACGAAGGAAATTGCTCTATGCAAAGACGACTATATAAAAAACGAATGCGAACCAAGCATCCGGATTCCGGCGCTTCAGAACTATTGTGCTAGGCTGGAGAAATGTATGGCAAGGGATCCGGCTTTGGAGGTGTTTAAAACGGCTATTTTTGCTGAGTTGGTGGGAAATACTCTCAATGCTTTTACCAAGCCGCTTGAATGGAAGTCCATTGCTTTTATCTTTTTATTCGTCGTGACGTAAGTTAGATAGGGTTGCTGTGGTATTAATCTGATTGTTGAATAGATGCTCTCTGTTTTGCTCATTTATAGCGACGCCTTGGATCTCAAGAAGAAACAACTCACAAAATGCAAGTCATAGGTATCAAGAAGCACAGACAATTCGCTGGTCACCAGCTAGAAACTCAGCGAGGAGAACTTTATAGGTAATGATTTGCGGTGGTATTTACCTGGACATCTTTAATCATGAATACTTTTTCAAATGATAATTGCTAATGTGTGGGGTTTTTTTTTGTTGTATCTAAGTTATCTCTGGCTTTTAATTATAAATTGTAAACGCTTTTCTTCATCTTCCTTTAGAACATATTGCAGTTAGAAATATAGATGCTATTCACATTTGGCGCGTTTTAACACTGCGAGCATAAATTATTGCAAAAACAATACATTCAGATATGAACATTAATCAATTAATTTATACAAATGAATCTTTTTCGATTTATTAAACAATCATGATCCTAACTACACTAAACAATTGAATAAAGAATGTAAAATATATTGGCTTCTCTGTTTACGCGAGCATAGCCTTGAAAAATAAATCATCATTTTCTTGGTATTCAGTGTCTCGAAGACCCTTCCTCAAACAAGGAATCAGGTTTTCAATACCATTTGTCGCCAAAATCTCTTTCTCTTTGATCTTAAGCACATTGAGTGCTACTCTATGCAGTATCTTCGTATCCTCAAACAAAAGCATATCCATCACTCGAACTCCTATGCAGAAAGGTATCCCATCAGCTGCTGTAAATAGCGTCAGCCACCAGCTCACTGCAAAACCAGTTGCTTCAAAATCATTTTTTACCTATTCATGCAACCCCTATAAGAAACTCTAAGATATTGTGAGATATTTTACAAAGTGATTCCAAAGCTTGGGAAATCTCTTCTGAATCAGCCCATCAAGCAAGCAAAGTTCTTTCCTAACGGATTCAGGGTCCTTATACATCTCTGCCAACCCATAATTTTTTAGCAGGCTCACCATAATCCAAAACGCGTCCTATGCAATTTATTAGAAAAATACTCACCCTCAAGAAGTTACTTCTTCATTGCAATGCATAACAAGAATTGCAGCGACAAAATTCATTCCTTGGCAATATCCTACGTCTTTAAACACCAAGGAAAGCGCTTTTAGGACTCTTTCAAGGCTTTTTTGTCCTTCTTTCAGATGGAAAAAAATATGTTCATGGAACGTCCGATCAATGTCTTTTTTGATCTCTTCAGAGGCAGGAACTTCAGTTATGGTCGAAAGTCGCTGGAGAGCAGACATTTATTATTGTAAAATCAATGAACGGTGACTCATACTGTAAAATCGATCGAAGGATGCTGTCGTTTTGTTTCCTTTGCTTTCGCCAGCGCAGGCCACACTCTGCCTCTCAATGATGCTGGGATACCTTTTTGAATTAAGCATTTCACTGAAAAAATTGTCAGATGTTTCCCCCATTTAGCATAATTACATTTCGTACATTTTTTCTCTGCCAATGGATCCAACGAAGCGAGGATTTTTCTCCATTTTTGAATCCTTTCGTTTTCTTTCGCTGCATGTTCCTTCAGTTTTTTCTCATTATCTTCACTATTTACATGTTATTATCCACAACACACTTCATTTATACCGTGAGCACAGTCTTTCGTTCAAAATAAATCCAAATCGATCAAGCAGTACACTGCTATTGCATTTAATCGCTGTTTTTCCTTCCATAGACTGACTATCATCTGAGGACGAGTCCCGAGCTTCCTCGAAGCCCGTTCCAGCGCTTTCATCGAATATAAATCGCAAATTATCATGAATGTTTGTGCCATTTTCCCAAGTTTTTAGTTCTTCGACCTTATTGCCCTCAACTTTCTACAAATGCCATTGTCTTAGGATGAAAATGTATATGAAAATCGTGTTTTACTTCCTTTGACGAGAGAATCGTGCAATCCTTCGAAATATTCGACATAGTTGTCATCAAACTAAGGTCCTCTAGTTCTCTGTGCATTCCCGTTTGATATCTTTTCTTGCTAACACTTTCCATAAAAGTTAGCGATTCATTAAATATTCGGACGACAAATTACGTTATCAAAATTTTAATTGAATCATCAGGCTGAAATATCCTTTTCCAACAGTTTACGGTCCAAAATTGGCTCAATACACACGATATGAAAATGACTAAAAATCACACGGGTGATAAAAGCACACGTTGGCCGAAAATTAGCGTGAATCTGAAATTCTGAGGAGAAAAAGTCTGTAGAGTTGCAATAATTAGATTGCTTTATCACTCAAGGCAATTTTATACTGCTATGAAGAATACAGCAAAAAAAAAATGAGGAAGGATGAACAATTAAATTATTTAGTTATTTATAATTACACAAATTGTAGGCACTCATCTCTTCCCTATTCTGTATCTAACAATTCGGACGCTCAAGGAATTTAGCAATGCTACCGGGAAAACTTCTCCTACGTCATTATAATGTACCACAACATTCTATTGTCCTTGTAACTTGGAAATAGAATTGATTGGAGCCCAACAGAATTTATAACATATCTTTGAATGAAAATCGCAGAAAAAGCTTTTATTCTTAGAGCCGCTCGACGCTTAGTAATAACGCTTAGTTATCATCCATAGGAGAAAGTTTCTTTCCCATAGTAGCATTTTTCTTTTTGGATTTGACAATCAATTTGCTCACAAGCAAAGGTTTGATGTCTTCGATTCTGACGGTGTTTTTCAAATGCAATGATTCCAAAGACGTTCCGAAGTTAACTGGGCGTTTTGGGGTCACCACCATGGCGACGGACCCGTTGATAAACTTAGAAGTCACTTCATTGATTTGGATTTTATCGAAAACTGCTTCGCCGTTTTTTAATTCGCATTCATCTTCACCTTGAAGAACTTTGTTACCTGATAGGAAGAAATAAGAAATGCATTATAATTGGGATTATTCTACCTGATTTATTTCGCACGATGACGTTAGGTGGGAGCTCCCAGGTATAAAGTGACAACTGTAGCAGCATTTTGCCGTGGTTAAGTACAACGGAATTATCAGATTTTCGGATTAGAGAAACTTCGATTCTGGAATTGCAAATATCTATGAGCGGAAGTTTTTATTGGAAGTAGTAGTACTTAAAGTTTCTTTCTCTGTACACTGGAGCTGGGATTTCAGCTTTTAAAGCAAGTTCGTACGGAAATTCAGTTCTGCCATTTGTGAAATGAGAGAGTAGTTCAAAGTGCGAAGGGTTTGAGTTATATCTTTGACGATGCTTTTCATTCTGACTGGCTTTCTCCAAGAGCTCAAACGGTGACTCACTCTGCATATTCGCACTAATTTTTGGAAAAATTTCAGTAAATACACCCACGTTAACTTTATTACCTCGACAGTTTCGTTGATTTGAGATACCCTTCGACCTTAGAGCCAACTTTCTCCTGAACGGCCTTAAACTCGCTCAATGTTTTGGTATTTCTCTCGAAGATGTTCAAGATATTCTCAAAAAAGCTGAAATCTGGCAGATTGACATATTTTCCCTCAACATGATATTTTTTCAATGAATCAGTCAAGATATTGCTCTGTAGATCCTCACGAATCGTCATCATTCGCTGCTCGATTGACTCCGCGGCGATGGGCTGACCGTTTGATACTGGAACATCCTCGACCATCATTCCTTCACCCATTGACTCGTTATCAGTTTGATTGTTATCATCGCAAGACAACTCTTCAATCTTCCCAGTATCACCGATGGAGAGTGACAGGAGGTCTTGATAGAGACTCTTACCTATATTGGTAAAAAGCAGAGGGAAATTATGGGAAAAGATATGGGAATTTCCTACTTAGATGTAATTTTTTGTATGGCTCAGCATGGGACGTAACCTCAAGGGCGTCGCTGACCTGTGGCTTCTGAGGCTTGGTATAGACATGAGCTCGCTGCTTGATCAGAGTTCGAAGGTTGTTCTGAGCAAGTGCGGCTTGGGTATCTCGATAAAAGCACATTGTTTGAACCTGAAAGAAATTTAGAATAATTAACTGGGTGATCTCAAAACTAATTAATTGAAAAACACTCACCTTTGTTAGGAAAAATATAACTATTTTCTATCATAAAACTCCCTTTATTATTCAATAATTGTACAGCTGAATGCATGATATAAATCTTCCTCCTCACGGTTTTCGCTTGGGAAGGCGGATGTGCTTTTGGGAAGGTCAACGAAATTTCTGAGGCGGACATTTTTCGGAATTTAATAAAATTAGTCAGTGCGCTTTGGTTCAATATTAAACAATGGAAGATTTCTGTTTTTATTAATTTTGAAAAAGCATTTAGAAAAAAAAATTTGGCTTGTTCTTAATTCGCAATTATTCTCAGTGTTTTAAATAGATTTCCTCCAAATGCTTCTCTTTTTTGGTGAGTTCAAGTGAAGTTTGTTCAAAGCACTAACTTGCCTAATAAAGCTCATTCCAATCGACTGGATTCAATACGAGATAAAAGAGAAGGGCGATTGGGAAGTTATCTGAGGGTTTGAAGGATAAGATGAGTGAAATTATGTACTTTGTTATCAGTCGTTCAAAAATGTTCTGTGGAATAAAAAAAGTGTTCAGAAACTGTTGCGTAAAAACAAAAAACTTCTCTGATTTATTCGGTTTAATAAAAGAACACGGTCCAGTTATCATCCTCAATTTGAATTCTAAATCAGGAAATGATAATTTGGATTACGTCCGTAAAATACTCAGCGTTGTTTTATAAGAGATCTTAATCGGGTGCTTTGCTCTTAGAAATTGCCTTCAGCTTGGAATCTGTTGATTTTAGTTCCTAAAGCCTAGGTATAGGAAGTATGGTGAGTTAAAAATCGCGGAGGTTTAGAACTGATAGCCTGCAAGGAGAAGGACCATGACCCATTCTACTTGATCATAAAATTTATTATCGAGATGATAATATGCGGGTTCTCTCAGACTTATACACACGCCATGGCGAGCCAGTTAGGTTTATGAACAGGTTTCTGGCTTAATGGAAGGGGAAAACTAAGGAGTTATTCATCAAAGGAGAAATCTATTATCTTTTAAGAGACCAAGTTGAATTCTTTCTGCGTTGAGAGGGAATGACTCGATTTGCCTTAGCGCGTTAGGAAGTAAGGATTGTTTAAGCGCTACAAAATTATCGCGAGTTGTTTTGATAAAATTTAAGATATGTAGGGCCAATACACGCAATAAGGAGAAAATTTTCGTGGTTGAGACTTCTGAGAGTTTGAAAGTAAGTCACAGCAAACAACATGATTTTCAGGCTTTGACTCATGAGAAAAAACCGAAATACGCTAATAGGTAAGGCTTAGAGGACTTAGGCTTTCAGGTAATGGAAAACGCAAGTTAGAATGATTAGAATACTATTATTTCCCACTACTGTATCGTGTGATGTCAGTTAGTTCAATCCAACCCCTAAATGAAGATCGATTGAATGAGTTAGTAACACAGTGATGACTCTCAATGATTAATAGATTGTAAACAAACAGATATACACGCAAAAATGGAGGTTCTCAGATGATCTTCCCATATCTATTTCGAGAGGCCGAGTACTAACAAACGCGAATTTGGTTTAGTGAGAGCCCATTGGGAAATAACATGTGAAATCATTTTGAATACATGAAATAGCTAATTTGGAGTTTTGCGAAGCAATAAATTTTATCAAAAATGAACAGTATCAAGAAAAAGGTCCATCTAGAGAAGGGTGAGGTCACTAGCACCGAAAAGAACGAGGAATACAAGGAGGAGCAAAGAGTATTATTAGCCACTCAGCAGCTTTTAACGATTTCAGATAGCCCGTATCCAATTCAAGAACTATGAAGGAAATGAGCTCGAAGGTGAAATCGAAGTTACCCTCGATACACCAGTAGAAGCTCTCCAAGGCATTATCAATAAGCTCCTTACCAATGAAGAAGCGTTACCTTACAGTTTCTACTATGAAAACTATGAAGTAAGCGTCGCTTTCGAGACAATTAGTACAATATCACTCGCATTTAGATCAAGAAAAATTTCAAAGAGCTCGCAAAGCAATTCAAAGGCTTTACGACCGAGCTTACCGTCCCTATCACATATCATCCACAGAATCTTTTCGTAGTCAAGCCAATTACCAGACAAACAGCCTCTTTGAGCGGTCATTCTGACTCGATCCTTTCTGCAGCTTTTAGTCCAGACAGCAAACAGCTCGCCTCAGGCTCAGGTAACCGTCTTTGAGTGAACTTTATCAATATCTACTATTATTAGGCGATTGTACTGTGAGATTCTGGGATATCCTGACCGAAACTCCTATTAAAACGGGTGAAGGTCATAAAAAATGGGTGCTCGTCGTCAGCTGGGCTCCAAACGCGAAGCGTTTGGCTAGTGGTTCAATGGATAATGAGATCCGAATCTGGGATCCTGAGACCGGTGACTGCAAAGGAGCGCTTAGAGGCCATTCAAAATGGATTACGGCGATTGCTTGGGAGCCATTACATAAGAACAAAACCTGCAATAGATTGGCTAGCGCCTCAAAAGACGCTACAGTCAAAGTCTGGAACGTTGACACTCACACCTTGCTGTATTCAATGAGCGCTCATGGCAGCTGCGTTACAAAGGTTATTTGGGGTGGTCAAGGGCTCGTGTACACCTCCTCGGAAGACAGAACTATCAAAGTTTGGGATGACGAAGGTTATTTGCTTCGCAGCTTGAACGGCCATGGACATTGGGTAAATACCATCGCCCTGAACACAGAGTATGCGCTCAGAACGGGCTGTTTCGATGAGAAAGACGAAAAGTTTGAAAGCGATGACAAAATGCAAGAAAGAGCCTTGGAAAGATACAATACCCTGAAAGGCACCGGCGATGAGAGATTAGTTTCAGGAAGCGACGATTTTACTTTGTTTTTATGGGATCCAGCGAAAAGCGCTGACCCTGTTACTCGAATGACTGGGCATCAGCAGCCTGTGAACCATGTAAGCTTAAAATGTTCTAATTGTTGAGCTAATTGCGTTAAATTCAAGATCGCGTATTCTCCTGATGGCAGATATATCGTGAGTGGTTCCTTCGATAAAAGTTTGAGAATCTGGGATGGTATCTCCGGAAAGTTTATTTGTACGCTAAGAGGACACGTCGGTCCGGTCTATCAGGTATAAAGTGGTTCTTTTTGTCTCTATTGAACGTGAATTTCTGGTCTAGGTGAGTTGGTCAATCGATTCGAGGTATTTCGTAAGCGGAAGCAAGGATACCACGCTTAAAGTATGGGATATTAGAACGAGAAAGCTGATGTTTGATCTCCCAGGACACGCTGATGAGGTTGGATTTATTATTTAAATGCAGTTGGTGTAATGTGATCGTTTCTTTAGGTTTACACTGTG